>ENA-OSET01001973-OSET01001973.1-sediment-metagenome-genome-assembly--contig:-NODE-1973-length-20523-cov-3.841974_pt1 | contig 20523 bp, 13 predicted proteins | sample MGYA00237882_ERZ534229 | MGnify/ENA primary metagenome ERZ534229 (study PRJEB26408, sample SAMN06266212) | sediment metagenome | isolation source: Hudson Canyon methane seep mesocosm | place... | reverse complement strand
TTTCTCCGTACAGAAGTTATGTTGGGTACAGATTTCCAGAAGGAAATAGTTGGAGTGGTGCATTATATTCTGATTCAAAAAATCTAATCCCTATCGTAACAGTGGATGAGTTTGGAGAATTAGTTGATAGAGAGAATGTAAAAATTGAAATCTATAAAGTTTCATGGAATTGGTGGTGGCAAACCAATTCAAAATATAATGTAGCAAGATATGTTACAGGAGTAAACAGAGAACTTATTCATACAGGTAATATCAATACTATAGGTGGGAAAGCAATCTATGAATTAGATTTACAAAAGGAAATTTGGGGCAGATGCTATATCCGTATAACTGACCCTGAATCTAAACATTCTTCAGGTCAAGTTTTCTATATGTCTTACAGTGATTATTGGAGTACAACATCAGGAAAATCAGAAGGTGCCGAGATGTTATCATTTAATACTGATAAAACAAAATATACAGTTGGAGAAAATGTTAAAATAACATTACCTGAAGCAAAAGAAGGTAGAATTTTTATTAGTGTAGAATCAGGAAATGAAGTATTAAACACTTATTGGTTTAAGGCAAGTAAAACAAAAAATACATTTTCATTTAAAGCCACTTCAAACATGGCACCAAATGTATATTTAAACATTACATTTATTCAACCGCATAAGCATACTGAAAATGATTTACCTATCAGAATGTTTGGTGTAAAAAGAATTGCAGTAGAAGACCCTAATACGCACTTATCCCCTATCATTACTATGAAAGATGAGTTGCGACCTGAAGAGGAAGTTACAATTAAAATTTCGGAAGAAAAAGGCAAGAAAATGACCTACACAATTGCTGTAGTTGATGATGGCCTACTTGACCTAACTCATTTTAGTACACCAAAAGCTTGGCATACTTTTTACGCAAGACAATCTTTAGGAGTAAAAACTTGGGATATGTATAAGTATGTAACAGGAGCATTTACAGGTAGAATGGCAGGGTTATTGCAGATTGGTGGAGATATTTATGCTAAAAGCACAGAAAAGAAGCAAGCCAACAGATTTAAGCCTGTTGTGAAGTTTTTAGGTCCGTTTACTTTAAATCCTGGAAGTACTGCTAAGCATACCTTTAAAATGCCAAATTATGTAGGTTCTGTCAGGACTATGGTAGTCGCAGGGAATAATATTGCTTATGGTTCAACTCAAAAAACAACACCAGTTAGAAAACCATTAATGGTATTGGCTACTTTACCAAGAGTATTAGGGCCTACTGAGGAGGTTGAAGTTCCTGTTGCTGTTTTTGCAATGAAAGAAAATATAAAAGAAGTTAAAGTCAGTATTCAAGCAAATGATAAATTTGACATTATTGGAAAGCAATCTCAACTTATAAAATTTGAAGATATAGGAGATAAAATAGTCAATTTTAAACTAAAAGTAAAAGACAAATTAGGAATAGGAACAGTAAAAATAATTTGTGAAAGTGGGAAAGAGAAAGCTACTTATGATGTAGAATTAGCAATTAGAATGCCAAACCCTATATTGACTAAAGTCGTTTCAAAAGCAATAGCTAGTGGAGATACTTGGGCTATAGATTATGAAGCCTTTGGAATACAAGGAACAAACAAGGCAATGTTAGAGTTTTCAGCTGTTCCTCCAATAAACTTAGAAAAACGATTAAGTTATTTAATTCAATATCCTCATGGGTGTATTGAGCAGACTACCTCTTCTGTTTTCCCTCAATTATATTTAAATGATTTATTAGTATTATCGAATGAAAAACAAAGAAATATTCAAACTAATATTGAAAAAGCTTTAGTTCGTATTAAATCATTTCAAACAGCAAATGGAGGATTTACCTATTGGCCAAATTCTTATAGTTCAGAAGATGAATGGGGAACAAATTATGCAGGGCACTTTATGATTGAAGCAAAGAAAAAGGGATTTCAATTGCCAATAGGCTTACTAAATAATTGGATATCTTTTCAAACTGAAAAAGCAAATGCTTGGCAATTTCAAAATACAAGAACAAGTTATTATCAAAGATCAACTCAACTTAATCAGGCGTATCGTTTATACACGCTAGCATTAGCTAATAAACCTGCACTTAGTGCTATGAATAAATTGAGAAGTAATAGTAAATTAAGTGATAATGCAAAGTGGAGATTAGCTGCTGCCTACACCCTTATTGGAAGAAAAGATGTTGCAAATGATTTAGTTTTTGGAACTTCCAAAAATATAGAAGCATACAAGGAGTCATCTTACACCTATGGCAGTAAAACAAGAGATGAAGCATTGATTTTAGAAACTCTAGCTTTAATGAAAGAGTATGAAGAAGGTAAAGAGCTATTAAATAACATTGCTAAAAAATTAGCTTCTAATGACTATCTAAATACTCAAGCTACTGCCTTTTCATTATTAGCAATTTCAAAATATATTGGAGGAAGTGGGAATGCTAAATCATTTACTGTTGATTTAAAAATAAATGGTAAACCTTCATCAATTAAATCTAATTCAACCTACAAACAAATTAACTTAGATGTAGAAACTAAACCAAATTGTAATTTAGAATTCAACAATACAAATGAAACTATGTTGTTTGTATCACTTCAAATGCAAGGAATACCAATGTATGATGGCATTTCTATCAATGAAGATAATAATATTAATATGTCTGTAAACTATTTCAATATGGAAAACTCTCCTTTAAATCCATCTGAAATTGTACAAGGGAGTGATTTTTATGTTGAAACAAGTATTAGCAATACGGGAATTAAAGGAAATTATGAAAACCTTGCACTTACACAAATATTTCCTTCTGGTTGGGAAATCAGGAATACAAGGATGGATTTACATAAAACTAACAATAAGGAAAACATAACATATCAAGATATTAGAGATGACAGAGTACATACCTATTTTGATTTAGAAAAAGGAAAAACTATTAAAGTTAAAATCCAGTTAAATGCATCATATTTAGGGAAATTCTATTTACCAATTGCAAATTGTGAAGCAATGTATGATAATGCAATAAACGCCAAAGAAGGTGGTAGTTGGGTTGAAGTAGTTAAAGAAAGTGCTAAATAGATTTCTCAAACATATACTAAACTATAAGTACCGATATTTATTTATATTCTTATTTATACTGCTTTGGAATTCATTAGAATTCCCATTATTTAAAGATCCTACTTCTACTGTAGTAATAACTGAAAAAGGAGAGCTTTTAGCTGCCAGAATTGCTGATGATGGTCAGTGGCGTTTTCCAAAATCTGATTCAATACCTGAAAAATTTAAAGTAGCAATCACTTACTTTGAGGATGAGTATTTCTACTATCATTTAGGGGTTAATCCTATTTCTTTTTTAAGAGCTATTAAACAAAATATAATAGCTGGTGAAATCGTAAGTGGGGCAAGTACTCTTACTATGCAAACAATTCGGCTTTCACGTAAAGGGCAATATCGAACCTATTTTGAAAAATTTATTGAAATTATTTTAGCTACAAGATTAGAACTTTCAAAAAGTAAAGGATCAATTTTAAATTTATATACTTCAAATGCTCCATTTGGTGGTAATGTTGTGGGTTTAGATGCAGCGGCTTGGCGATACTACAAACGCTCTCCTGATCAGCTATCATGGGGAGAAACAGCAACCCTTGCAGTATTACCCAATGCACCTTCTTTGATATATCCAGGAAAAAATCAAGTGTTATTATTAGAAAAGAGAAATAGGCTACTTCAGAAACTAATGGAAAGTGGTGAAATTGACTCTATTACTTGTGAGTTAGCACAGCTAGAGCCTTTGCCAAGCAGACCACATCCTTTACCAAGCATTACCCCTCACCTACTTAATCGATTAATAAAGAATGGCCATAAAGGAAAAATAAATAAAGTAAGTATTGACAAAGGGTTTCAAGATAATGTAAACAGAATAGTTTCAAATGCACATCAGCAGTTAAAGTATAATCAGATTCATAATATTTCAGTATTAGTGATTGATGTAAAAACTAAAAATGTTATTTCTTATGTTGGAAACTCGGATTGCACTCATTATAACTCGGGAAGTAAAGTTAATATGATACATGCGAAAAGAAGTACAGGAAGCACACTAAAGCCTTTATTGTATGCTTCAATTTTAGATGAAGGAAGTAGGCTTCCTCATAGTTTAGTGCCAGATGTTCCCACACAAATATTAAGTTTTGCACCTAAAAATTTCTACAGAACTTTCGATGGGGCTGTACCTGCTTCAAATGCTTTAGTTCGTTCATTAAATATCCCTGCTGTACTTGAATTAAGCAATTATGGACAACATAAATTTTATGACAAACTAAAACGACTAAATCTATATTCACTAAACAAAAATGCAGAACACTATGGCCTTTCTCTTATCCTTGGAGGTGCAGAAGCAAGTATGTGGGAATTAGGTAGCATATATGCAGGAATGGCATCAACACTCAATAATTTTGAAAAAAACAACTATAATTATGATGCCAATAGCTATGGACAACCTAATTACTTTAGCATAAAAAATAAAAAACAAAATTTACAAAGAGAAAGTCATTTTTCATTTGCAAGTATCTGGCAAACATTTGAAGTACTAAGTGAGCTAAACCGACCAGTAGGTGAAGGACAATGGGAGGAGTTTTCATCCTCATCAAAAATAGCATGGAAAACAGGAACAAGTTTTGGGCACAAAGATGCTTGGGCAATTGGAATAACTCCTGAATATGTTACTGTAGTTTGGGTAGGTAATGCTGATGGAGAAGGGCGACCTGGTTTAACAGGAACTAATATTGCAGCCCCAATTATGTTCTCAGTTTTTGATAAATTACCAAGAACAAGCTGGTTCGAAATACCCTATGAAGACATGGAGGAATTATTAGTTTGTGCAAGTAGTGGTGACTTAGCCTTAGAAAACTGTAACAATACTAATATTGAATTAGTTCCTCAAAATTGTAAAAGAGCTAAACAATGTACTTATCATAAATTAATACACTTAAACAAAGATTCCACTTATAAGGTAAATAGTAGTTGCTATCCTGTCAGTAAAATGAAACATACATCTTGGTTTAGCCTACCTCCTATGATGTCCTATTATTATAAAAAGGTAAACCCTTTCTACATTCAAGAACCTGAAGAACACCCTGACTGCACAAAAGAACAGAAAAAAAGTTTGCAAATGATTTACCCAAAAAATGGGAGTAAATTATTTTTACCTAGAAACTTAGATGGAAGTAAAAATCAAATTGTATTTAAATTAGCCCATACAAAATCTGATGCATTGGTCTATTGGCACTTAGATGGCAACTATGTTGGGCAAACAAAAGGTTATCATAATAAGGTACTCGTTACATCAATTGGAAATCATAAACTAACTGTAATTGATACAGATGGAAATGAGGTTATAACAGAATTTGAAATAATAGATATTAATGGATAATAGAAAAGATTCTAGGTAGTAGCACTAAAGTCAACTATATATTACAAGATTAAAATTAGGGGGAATAGGTCCCTCGCTATATTATACATCAGAAAGACAAAGCAAATATAGAAAGAGCATCTACTTTTTTAAAGTTGATATACTAAATCTGGGATTAGCAACATATGCAATATCATAATCCTTAGTAGCAGGAACTTCTCTAACTGATTTTACTCCATTTATATATGAGGTTTTTGTAACTGTACCTCCCCAATCAGAACTAGCGACTCCTATACTTTTACTTCTATCATATTTATAATTCTGATCCACTTCAAGTTTTGCCGACCAGCCAATTGAATTATCAAAACATTCTTTCATTGTTTTACCTTCAAAGAAATCATTAAGGAAAGAAAGGCACCCATTTCCAAAGTTATCTGCATAATAGGCAGAAGCTCCAATATTTAGAAATGGTCTGGAGTAATCTGAAACTCTTTCTAGGGCCTTTCTTATGCCTATATCACCATCATCACTAGCAGATGAGCCTGCGCCCCCACAAACAGATTTAAAGATAACTATAGCGTTAGCTTTAAGCTTTAAATCATTCATAATATCTTCACTTGAAATAGCTTCATCTAAATCTAAACCACCATACTTTCCATCTGGCCAGCTCATACCATGCCCACGATACACAAAAAAACTAGCATCTTTTGATGCGCTAATTATATCTTTCCAACTTGTTTTAGGATGATAAAAAGTCTTTACTATCACATTCTTACTTTTAAAGAACGAATGAATCTCTTCCATCTCTTTAATTGCTGAAACAGTACCATCTTGCAGATCTCCAACAATTATAACAGCTCTTAGTTGATCAGCTTGTGAATAGCTGATAATTGGCATAGATAATAATATGCATAATAGATATCTCATAATTTATATTTTAAATATTGTAGGTCTTCCAACTGATATCTTTACAGCTCCTCTTGGAGAGAAGTATACCTCATCTTGGCTATCTAAAGACTGCTCTATTATTTCACCATCAAAAAATTCAGTAATTACTTTTCTAAATCTTTTCTTTTTATCACTTAAATCTAAACATAAAACATTGCCATATGTAATTTCAATTTCAAAGAATTTAGTTGTTTGTTCTTCCCAATATAGAATTGTATCCATTTGGTAATCAAATTCATATACTTCTTTTCCTGAAAAGTACGTACAGGTCGTATCTTGAGAGTAAGCTTTAAAAAATAGAATTGAAAGGATTGAGCATAACATTAACTTTTTCATAATAAATAATTTTAAGATTAATAAAAAAGTAAATATTTGGTATAGGTGTAATTTTTAAGTTGTTATTTATTACGCAAGAAAATTAATAAACGTTTCATTTTCCTATAAATCATTCTCACTTCCTTCAACTGTACTTAAATTTCCATTGGTATAAAGTTGTAATTTTAATGAGTATGTTCCATAATATCCCTCTTCAAATTCACAATCAAAGTACTTGTCTGATTTACCTACTCCTTTATCTTTAAGAAAATTCCCTTTTGCAACACCTCCTTTAAAGTTAGCATTAGAGGACCAATCATCACCATAAAGATAAAAGAACTTGTATTTACCATATGGGATACCTGTTAGAGAAAACTTAGTATTAGCTCTAATATATTCATTCCTTACCATCCTTCCTGAATATACATCTTTAAACATGATAACAATATCTTTTTTTAATGGAGCTGTAACTTCTATAGTATTATCAGTAGAGTTATTATAAATTCCTTTTCCATAATAACTATTGTATGGTGAGAATCCGCTTACAGGCCTTTCAAAAATATAAACGTCCTTATCATTTGTATCTACTGATACTTGCGATTTAGTAATAGAATCACGATCTATAGTTGAATTATTTGAGGAATTACATTTACTCAAAATAATAAACACAACAATTAAGGCTACTATCTTTAAGCCATGTTTATTTAAAAAATCCACAATAGTATTCTAATAATTACCAATCAATATGTGAAGTATTTGGATCATTAAATACTTGATGTATTTTTTCACAAAAAGACATCCCAACATAACTGTTCCAGAATTCATTATCACTTTCTACAATTTTCCAACTAACAATTCCAATAACTTCACCAGTCTTTTTATCAATAACAGGCCCGCCACTATACCCTTTAAATATTTCATCTATAATAAAAAGGCTACTATCCTGTTCTAAAGCAAAGTTAATAACTGAGTTTGCATTATCAATTGATTGAGAATTCACAATGGCAGGATAACCTATCACTTTAACATTAGGATTATACAAAGACGGATCCTCTATCATATTAGATATATTAAGTGGTTGAATGTCAATATCATTAACTAGTTTAAGTACTGCGTAATCATCCTTTTCATCCATAGGACAATAAACCACAGTTGCTTTTAAATTATCATACCCAGGTTTTTTTACTTTATCAAAATTCAAATTAACCACTTCTCCTTCTGGAACTTCATCAACACAGTGTCTTGCAGTCAATAACAGTCCATTTTTACTTACCAAAAAAGCTGTTCCTATTCCATTATCAGTTGTTAGCCTACATGTAGCCATTCTATCTCCAGAGATTTCTTCTTCTTTTGCCCACTCCGGATTATATTCAAAAAGTAAAAACAATAAAGGGAAACCAAGTAGCATTATTGTATAGATTGTTTTCTGTTTTTTAAGCTTTTCTCTAATTGTAGAGTTAACTTTTTCTCTTTTAAACTGCCCTATATAACTTATCATGATATTATTTTATTTAATTGTTCTCGATTTAAATATGGTGATTTCTTAATAAAGTAAGAATGGTTATTTCCCTTATCTTCTCTTTCTAAAATCTTTTTAATATGATCCTTAACTGATGGAATTGTTTTAATATGCCTTAAAGGGTTGATTAGCTTATCATCCTCATTAGTAGTTGTTGCATATTCTTGATACAATACAATCACATCATTAAGCCCAACCAAGTCAACAGCATTATCATTAAGTGCATTTAATTCATATTTTGGAAACAAATTATTATATTTATTACTGTCACTTGAAATAATAATCAACTTTGATTTTGCAGCATCTCCAGTTACATAATTAGAATCTATTCCAAACATTGCAGGAATTGACTGCTTTATTATATTATGATTTGATCTAAATAATTCTGTCAGATTGTAATTGTCATTATTGGCTTGTGGGTCAATTTTATTAATTATTTCAATTAGACTTGAAGAAAATAAGTCTTGCTCATTAATATATCCAACAGAATTATCAATAGCTTTTCTGTATAATAAATCAAAATCCTGCTGTACAAAACTCCATATTGAAGACCCCCCTAAGAGTTGCTCAAATCCAATCTTTGAATCTGATCTATTATATTTATCTAGAGCATTCTGTATATCAGTTCCCAATTTACCAGTTTCAAATAACATTGTAAATGATGTAGAATATCGCTCTAAGCTTGCTTCAAGTGATGTTTTTCTTTTATATAAAGTCATTCTAACATCATCACCTGTAGATAATTCTTTATAACTACTAATAAGATCCGAAATATGATGTGCTGATGGTAATATTTTCCCTGATAAGGATTGAGTAGTATTATCTGATAATAATTGATCTTTTAACTTACGTAATTCGGGAATAATAATTTGAAGTTTCAATACTTCCTTTAATTGAGTAAAGATGTAATTATAATAATCCCTCTTGGATAATGTTAAATCAAAATCCAACTTACTCATAAATAATTCATCTATTTTCATTCCCAGAAAATGATCCCAACTTTGTTCTTTTCCATCTAATCCATACCTATCATTATAAAATTCGATTAACTCATCTATATAGTTTGAAATTTCTTGAATATGGAGCCTTGTAATAACTAGGTTTTTATACTTTTCAGTAGTTCTTTCAGCATAATTAGCAAGTTCATCAATAATCATATTTCGAAATATTGATTTACTACTATTAAACAACCCGTAATATGAATTAGTATTTACAGTATTAAACTTATTATGCATTTCTCCCTTATCATCCTTTTGAAGTTTTCCAGAAATTATCTCATCTATGATATTTCTCATATCATCAGCCATTAAAGCACCATCAGGAGTAGTAATATTATCAAAAATTGTAAGCGAATTTTCAAGCATATCCTCAAAATCTAATTTTGAATTCTTTTGAAAAGTTTTTGATTGAGCTGCAATTGGTTTCTTTGAACTATTTTTGGAAATATAATATTCTGCATCTACTATTGAATTAATTAAAGCTGAGCTAATTTTAATGGATAACAATTCCTTTAATTGAGCTTTAGGGTACTGTATCATATTAAATCCAAAAGAATTATAATTACCAAGATCGCCATCTCCAATCTGATCAATTCTTCTTCTTTGTAAAGAATCTTCAAATAGTCTATCATTTGTAGTATTCGTATTAATTATTGTCATTAATACCTTCATACCCGCTACCTTTACTAATTCACCTAAATCTTTAATAGCGGCAAAACCTCCACCAGCAAAATCTTGAGAAATAAACTGAACCATCTGAAAAGGTGGAGATGTATAAGTTTTTTCAGGCGTTCCATCAGGCCATTTTATTGTAAACTGATTATTAATATCAGAAAAATGATCAATAGCTGACAATGCTGAAAATGTATTTTCATGTAAAGCTTTATGATTATTAAAACTAGCGGAATCAGGCAACAACAAGAGAGCTTGCATATTACTTCTACATTGAGGAAGAGTCTCCTGTATTAAGTAAGCTAAATCAACACAAATACCTGAACCAGTACCTCCTGTCAAGCTACCTACTACATAAATTAAGGTATCCTGGTCACCCCTAATATCATTAAATTTATCTAGTATTTCTGTTCTTAAATTATTGAAATTAGAAGCTTTCCAAAGTGACAGCCTTCCAAATGATGGCATGCCACCCGCTCCAATTGTTCCTTGTTCTAAATACTCGATTGGAGGAATCCAATCCGATTTAACACTTGAACTCTTAGTTAATTGCTTAACATCAACATTGATATTTGTAAAATCACACATAACAGGGTGTATCTCACTTTTCCCACCAGCTGTAGATTTTGATTTATTAGATGTATCGGTTTCTAGATATAAAAATTCTACATTATTTCCTGGCTTATTTCTTCCAGTAAATTCATAATGATATTGCTGAGCTTCTTCTAAGATTCTAAGACCTGTTGAACCAATACCTATAATTAAAGTTTTTTGAGCCATTTTATAATATTTTTAAAATTGTTTTTTTTGATTTGGTATAAATAAACATCAATAGTACATTAGCAATAAGAAAAGGTGCTAATTGAAGATAGATATTTGTGAGTTCAAATACAAACCCCCACTCAATTGATGTTACACTATTATTGTATAATAAGTAATACCAATAACCATTAAGAAACAAAGTAGTAATACTAATTGAGTAAATCTTTGAAAAGTTAAATCTTAAATAAAAGTTATCTAAATCGTCTACTGGTTTTAAGGATTTAATCCTTATTAAAATCATTAAAATTAAATAATACAGCACTAAAGCAACCAGAGGTATTAGAATATACCTGCCCATTAACATCATCTGATCAGATGTTTTTAATTGTAAAAAAATTGTTTTAATCACATTCATATTTTATTATTTTCGTTCATAAATTAAATCACCAGGAGTGACATTGTGTAAATATTTAAATACCATTGCAAGTATTATTACAACTGGCATAAACACCATAAATGGCACTAATACCCAACTTGACATATTAACATAAATTAAATCCCCAATTGTTTTATCTCCTAACAACAATCTCAATGCAAATGGTCCAATTAATTCTGTGCTAATGTAAGCAATTATAAAAGAAGCACCTACAAGAAACAATGCAATTCCAGAATAAAGTCCAACAATATAACTATTTGACAACCCAAATGCCTTTAAAGTTCCTAAACTTCTTTTATTGGAATTTAGGTGTGAAATCAGAACATTTACAATAAATAAGATAATTGATAAGATTGAAAAAACACCTACCGCCAAATATAGCAAATCAGTAATAGTATTAAAAAAATCTATATTCTTCTTCTCCTCTATCTTACCTTGTTCTATTGAAATATCAAATAATTCTTTTATTCTTTCAGCAAAATGTTCGATTTTTGACAAATCATTCAGATGGAAAGTAAAGTAGTCAATATCAAACTGATCAGCCTCAGTAGACACTTTTCTAATATCCAGAACTTTAACTGCTGCTTCATTCTCAATAACAGCAGTAGTATCCTGAGAATAAACCATTATACCTTTTTTATAACAATTTGAACTGAGTATATTTCTAACATCAATTAAAGCAAAAGAGGAATGAATATCAGATGGTATTGTATCTATATTTGGTAAAAAATAAGTAGATGTTCCTTTGTAAGAACTTCTTTTAAAAACGTCTTTATTATTTGAAACACAGTTTAAAAAGTTTTTAGAAAAAGCAAACTTACAATTGTTTCTTAATTCCTCAACAACTTCAGCTACAGGTAATTTAACATAGATATTTTTAATACTAACCTCTACAAAAGCAATATCATTCCATGAATCATCAGTTATTCCAAAATCCGCAAAAAACTCTTTTGTTAATATTAAACCAAAACCGTCATCTGAGAAAGTAGATTTAGTTAAAATAGACTTTTCCGAACCACTCTTTATACTTTTATAGAAAAGGTCATTTTCTGTAATCAACATACCTAGAGGTGTTTTCTCAATGAAATTAATTCTAAACTTAAAACGTTTATTTGTCCCTTTTGAAAACTCTGCAGACAAATCCAAAGATGGGTCATTTATTAATTTTTTAGCTGTTTTATTACTTATCTCACTCTTTCCAGGTTTTACAAACATTGGTTTTCTAACATCTACATATCTAATATACGGTTCTTGCATCTTTTTAATCAGCAATTCGCTTGAACTATGAGCAACACCTAACACTAATAATGTAACAAAGAACATTACTGTTATTATAAATATTCTGTTTCCACCTTTACCAATAACTGCTTTAAATTCTGGGATACCAATATCTTGTATAAACTCTTTTAATCTCATATTATAATTCTTAAGGTATAAAATTATTTAAAATTTCAGATCTAACTTTACTTAAAGTTTTATCTTCAGATGCATTAGTCCATGTATTATCCTTTTTAGAATAAATTGAATTAGTATTAATTATACCATAGTAATTCTCTTCACCATTAATTAGCTCACACTTTTTGTCAATAAGGACTATTTTAGTGGCAAATTTTAAAGCCAATTCTATATCATGTGTAACTATAATAGCCGTTTTATCACTTCCTAATTTTTCATCAAGATACATCATTAATTTTTCTGCATTATACCAATCTAAATTACCTGTTGGCTCATCAGCAAATAAGATATTTTTGTCGGCAATTATTGCTCTAGCAAAAGCAACTCTTTGCTTTTGGCCTCCTGACATCTCAATAATATTAAAATCTTCCCCACTTTTAATGTTTAAATCAGAAAGTAATTCCCCTACTAATATAGCAGCTTTCCGTTTCAAACTACTAATCTCATGTTTACCATTTATAATAGCTCCTGATATGATATTTTGATAACCCGTCATTGAGCCAAATAGATTATTAGATTGAAAAATGAAACTAAAATTCTCATTTCTTTTCTTTTTCAGTTCCGCCTCTCCTTTATCCCAGATATCTATAAAACTCTCTCCTAAAAAGTCAAAAACAGAATTGCTATTTTCTTGAATAGTATTATTCATTAAACCCAATGACTCAAGTATTGTACTTTTTCCAACACCAGATGGGCCAATAAAAAAAACTCTTTCTGCTTTTTCAATTTGAAGTTGCTCAATTTCAAGTACGGGCCTAACTGAAGTTGAATACGAACAACTTAAGTTCTTAATGTTATAAATCATATTACTCTTCACCTCTAGGAATTACAGAAAAAGGTATCCAGTAGAAAGTTTGAGATCCACTTCTATATTCAGTATATTTAAGATCCCTTTCTCTTGGAAAATTAATAAAAGCCTCTGTCTGTCCTTTAAAATTTTCTAAGAAAATTTCAAATTCATCACTAGAAATGTTATCCGTTAATAAATCATTAATTTGTCTTGTATTTAAAGAACTTCTATTTGAAAAAGGTATGTTTAATATAATCTCCCATGTTTCATCAAAAGTCCATTTCTTAATTTCTTCTTCAGGAGTATTTTCACCAACTAAACCTTTAATTAATGAAACTAAAGCATTATAAAACTGATCCCTTGCCTTTTGACCAGACCCTGAAATATATGCTAATTCACCAAGTCTTTCATTTAATTTTTCCTTATAGGTAGTTGACATATAAGCTACAGAATTAAACACCTCATCATTACCCAATTTCATATGAGTATATCCAGAGATTGAAATTTGACCCTGATCAACAAATAATTGACATTGTTCATCAGTAAGATTAAGTAATCTGCAAATATCATCAGTTTCTCCATCAAAAATCGGACATTTACAAGCAAACTTTCCGCATCTGGCGCATTCTACGGTTTCATCTAAATCCTCTTTGGTATCACAATCATTAGTTATTAAACAATTAATTTTCTTCTTTTGAACATCTAATAAATTCATGTAATTTAAAAATGAATTGACAAGATTATTTCTAAATACTTTTACAGACATAGAGTTTCCTGGAAGAGCATGATTAAACATACCAAATAATGGTTTAGTTTTTTCAGATTTGAATCCTGTAAATCCTAAACTATATGAATTCTGAGTAGTCCCTTTATTTAACCTTACATTTAACCCTTTAGAGTTATGTAATTTATCAATAAACTTTTGAGCAGAATTTAAAATATAACTTTTACTATCACCTGAAAACTTTGAATATGCTGGAGCAGCTCTTCCTGTTAAAAAATTAACTTGAAAAGAGATTAGATTAATTCTTTTTTTAGCTAACAAATCAATAACCGATTCTTTTGTTAAATTATTTTTATCGTTCAAATGATTACCTGCATCACCTACTAAAACAATAATATTAGACTGACCATTTACAAAGCCTGCTCGCTTTATAGCTTCTGTCATTCCATAATAATGTGCCTCAGCATGTTCTAGATTTTTTGATGAATAATCAATCCTTCTTAATTTCTCAACTACTCCTCTAGGGTCATCATTTAAAGGAATAATCTCAAACTTTCTATTGCCATCCGCATAATCTCTATAAATTGCCAGTCCCCACTTCATTTTTTGTTTACCATCTATCTGTCTTTCATTTATGATTTTTTCAATACTCTTAGCAACTACAGGGCCATATTTTTTCATACTTGATGTCCCATCAATAACAATTAAAGCATTTACATTATTAGCCAGTTTATTAATAGAATCTAATTGGTGCCTCAGTTTTGCCCTTTGACACTCTTCATCACATTCACCACCAATACCATCTTCTAAATCTCCTAATTGTGCTATAACAGCTATTTTTTTTCTAGTATTTCCATTGTTATCCCAAGGCATTACAGGGTACCTCATTTCCATCCCCAACATCCTTCTTTTCTTAAGCCTTATTTCTTTAAGAAAAGTTACTTTGGGTTTAATTTGACCCATATCAAAAAAATTAGTTAGATCATATGTATTTAAAAAAACATAAGCTGATTTAGATGATCCATCAGGATTTTTACCGATTAATTGAGCTTTTCTTCCTGATACAGGCTCAAGACAAACTCTTGTATCCCAAGCTGTAGTCTTAAACTGATGTATCCAACCGTAAACCTCACTAGATTGGTTGATTTTATCTGATGCAGCAAGAAGAACTGCTGATGCTGTCTCTTTTACAACAAATAATATTTTAAATTTATCTGCTTTCTTTCTTGTTTCATATTTCTTTAATAGATTTCCAGTTTGAGTTGTTGGATTACTAAAATAATGTTTATCATCAAAAATTCTATTATTAACTTTACCAGGATCAAAATCAGATGCAGACATTAATACCATCTTCTTTTTTGGTGCGCCATTATTAGATAAGACAGGGTATTTAGAAAGTATCAGATTAGCTGCATCTATCCAACCTATATTTTTATCTACCTTATGGCCACTAATACCACTAGTTTTTACAGTAACAAGATGAATCCAATTACCATCTACCTTATCAACAAAATAGCGACCCATAAAAGGAAGTTTATCTTTAACTTCAGTATCATAAGGATCGTAAAAAACTTCATTATCTTTTCTATCACTATATACTGCCCATGCCAAATCAGATGTTGATTCCATATAACTTGCAACTAATTTTACTCCCTCATTGATCTGAGTAATAAATTTACTTTTTGGATAAGTATTAAAAACATCTGGCACTGGCTTTAAACCATTTGGTTTTACTTTACTTGCTTCTAGATTCTGAGCAACTGCAATACTTCCAAATATTATTTGAAAAATCAGTACGAGTGAAAAGATCTTGTTTATTTTTTTAATCATTTTAATATTGGTTTATTTTTATGTTTACTCTTTTATTTTTTAGCTCATTAATGCTTTCAGTATATTGCTCTTTTTCTTTAGGATAATCTAAGTGAATAGTGCAATTAAATCTTTCATCAGTTAATTTCAAATCTACAATAAGACGTTCAATTACTTTAGTATAGATTTTTTTAAGTACAAATGTTGATGCATTTAGAAAAAGATGAAGGTCTATAGGAATAATTTGTTTATTCCTATTATCAATAAATTTAATAAGTTCATTGTTATAAATTTCAGTGGATATTGCCTTACAAACTACTTGGGGGCTTTGTGTCTTTCGTTCCTTAAGACAAATAGAACTAAGGTCATCAAGAAGGTTATCATTCTCTAAATCGTACAATTTATGATTTGGCTTCCCATCTTTATTCGCATCTCCCATAATAAGGAAACCAATACCATTACTTTCTTCAATTACCTTTTCAACTTCAAAAGCAAGTTTTGATGCTCTATTAACAGAAATAGAGTTGTCAATATAGATGATAGTCTCTACTTCTTGTGAGAAAACAAAATTTGTTACAATTAGGAATATTAGGGTAAATATATATTTCATATTATAAAGAGAGGTCAAAAGTGACAAATGAAGCATTACATCCTTGTGAAGCAACCTTAACATTAGATATATTTGGTTCTATGTTAATTAGATTCTCAGAATCTAAATCTGACATTAAAGTCCAGAATGAAATACTATTACCATTCAAATCCACCATCTGACCATCTGTTACATATTGTGAAAGTTGATTATAAATAGTCTGTGCACTATCATTATCACCACTCTTAACGAAATCGATCATGTCTAATAAATCGTCTTTGAAAGCCTCTGGGCTTATACCACTATTCTTAGTGCTTTTCTTATTTAAATCATCTATAACTTTTTGTTTTTGAAAATCTTTATACTGTACTTTTTCATTTTTAAATCCCTTAGGATAATACCATATATCAAAGTTTTTAATAGTTACTCCATCAGTATTAAAACTACTAGAATTTTGATAATTACCATTCTTTCCATTAATAGAAATATAGGCCTTACCATTTCCGTCAAGAACTGGAACCACAATCTTACAAATAGATGGATTATAGCTGACATTTCCAAGTTCAACATTAGGCATACACTCTCCAACTTGTTTAGTTGGATTAACTCCTGCTATAGTTTTAACTCCAGTATACATACCTGTTAAACTTAATAAACCTGAACTACTAGTAGTTTTATAAGTAATTTCTAACTCACCTGCACTACAGATTTCAATTTTATTCTTTTTCACCTTTACTCTGTATGTATTCCCATCTTCACTTTCAATAGTAGCACTAAGGTCTAAAAAAGAGTATATAGATGAGTTGTAAGCAACTCTTCCTGTACTATCTTTCAGATACACTATTATCATCTCATCACTAGCTTCAAAAAACTCTAATGAATATACAATTTTAGTGTTTACTTCATCATTATCACATATTCCGTTATTATTCAAATCTTCACATCTAGGCCAAATAATTAAAAGTAATATTACTGCAATCACTGCAGTAATTAATTTATTTTCTTTAACCCATTCTTTTATCTTATTGAACCAATCCCCACCATTTCCATTCTTAAATGGGATAAAACTATTACTTTCGCATTCAGGGCATTCTGTTGTATAAGATGAGCCTTCAAAAACATGCTCACAATCATTACATTTATATTTCATTACTTTTATTTATTTTTTAAAATTTAAAATTAAAACTAACACCTCCAGATAATTTTCCATTTACAAGCAAGTACTCAGAAAAGCTTACAAAGCTATTAAATTCATTAATATCTTTACTTATTTGATCAGAGGAATTGTCAAACATATTTTCAGAACTACTTTCATACATAACAAATAGATTCAAATTAATTGGTCCTAGTGCTGGCAAATTATAAGATGCGCCAATTTCATATACACTTGCAGCTGTTTGTGTTAATTCAATATCTTCTTTAATATTCCATTCTTTATAGCCTAAATCTAAGGTGTTTTCAACACCATCAATAGTATAGTTTATCGGCTCGTCTATTTCAATATTAAAATCTTCAAATACTCCTGAGTATTTAGCAGATGCTGATCTTTCAGATTTTAAAATATTATCAGTATAAATATTTATCCCTCCAAATAGTGTCAAGCCAGGAACTCTATCAACACTATAATTTACTACAATAAAAAGTTTCTTTTGCTCCAATTTTAGAGTTTCACTAAAATCTGTTATAAGATTCTTTCTAATATAAGTGTTTTCATTATTTTGAATAGGATTATCTATAATAGAGATATGCTCATAATTATCTAATCCAATAGTTGTAGATGATTTCAGCAACTGACCTTTAACTCCAAATGATATAGCTTTATTTAGATTATACAAATACACAGCTAATGATGCAGAAGGCTCTTCATTATATTCAACAGAAGTAGGTTGTATTCCAGCTCCATATTGAAAAACATTTGAACTATTTGCTAACATTGATACTGATAATGAAGCATTAATCTTCTCATTATAAATAAGATTTCTTACAATTGAATTTTCCACTTTAACCAACTTTGGCTTCCTGAATCCATTTATTTTATATTTATCTATTTTTAAGCTTTCTGAATCTATAAAATATTTAATATTATCTCCTCTCGCAAAAAGAGTAGTGTCCATAAATTTTACTTCTTCCATTAATTGCTTTGTTCCAATTAACTCCTTCTTATAAGGAACATAAACATTAACAGATTTCAAATCATTTACAATCTGAATTCTATTAATAACACATTTTTCATATTCTGAATTAAGACTATATATAAATTTAAATCTAAATACATCATCACTAGAATATCTTACCTTTTGTGTAATTTCATCATTTTCACCTTTGGAAACTACAATATTAAAATCTTTTCTTGATCTATCAGACCACATTGCAGATAAAACTGTTTTTCTAACTTTAGCAACGACATAACCGCTATCAACAGTAACGGGATTATATGACTCCCAATCCAACACCTCTGTCTCAATATTATACAATTTAATACCCTTCATCAACTTAATCCAGTCTTCAGAATTAATCTCACTACCAAAACTTGGTGAGGGTATAACATCATCAATTAATTTTTCATTATCTGAAAAAAGTTCATAAAAATAATCTTCATTTCTACTTGTTACTTTACTTTCTTTCTCATAATCTTCAAGGCAGTTTCTTACCGCTTCATTAATCTCCATTATATCAAAAGATGAAAGCTGAACTCTATCTTGAGAATACAAAATTGAAGGAATTGCTAATAGTATTATTAATATTTTTTTCATTATTGTTCAGGTGGGACGTCAGCCCAAGTCAGCTCGCAGAACGGCAAATCTAATTGCACGGCACCATGAGCAAAGGTTACCCGTTGGCGACGTTGGTCAATTTTAGTAACTATCACAGTCTCGCGCAACTTTGGCACATAAACCCGACTGCCTTTACGCAAACCCTTAGTAAATTCTCGCCAGCGCTTATTCAGCGAAACACTTTCAAGCAAAGCAACCACTTTGGACACCAACTGTGCATCGCCATGTTGTTCGACCACTTTCATTAATTCTGCGTAATGCACCCGAAACAGCTCCTCGGCTTCCTTTTCGCGCAATTGCTGGCGTCGCTGCGACTCGGCTTCTGATGCCGCCAGCTCACGTGCCGCCTGTTGCATACGAATTTCTTCACGGCTGGCATCTTTGCGCATCACCTCTGCTTGGCGTCGAACTTTACCAACATCAGCAAGCAAACGCTCCGCTTTACCACCACGCGCAGCTAATTGCTGCGACCTAGCTAATAGTTTTTTGCTGACGCCTAGCCCTTCAGCGACTTCAATGGCATGCGAAGCACCCGGCACCCCAACCAGTAGTTTATAACGAGGTGCTAAATTGCTTGGATCAAATTCCATTGAGGCATTTTCAGCGCGCTCGATATCGAAACTAAATAGCTTGAGTTGCCCAAGGTGAGTATTAGCGATGCTCATACAGCGCGACTCGAGTAGTTCTTCCAATACAGCCTGACCGATTGCAGCTCCCTCCTCGGGGTCGGTACCTGTTCCGAGTTCGTCAAGTAACACTAGCGAATTAGCGTCGACATCTTCTAATATCTGCTTAATACGCATTAAGTGACCAGAGAATGTTGACAGCGAGTTTTCTAGAGATTGTGCATCACCGAGATCGGCAAAAATACTACTAACTAGTGGCACCTTGCTACCAGCAGTGACACAGATTGGTAAGCCGCAGTTCGCCAACCAAACCGACAGCCCTACTGTCTTCAAAACCAATGTTTTACCACCAGTGTTCGGTCCAGTAACTACCAATAAATCGTAATTGCTACCAAGGCTCAAATCTAGAGGAACCACTTCGTCAAAACCAAGTTGCCTTACCAACAGTGGATGGCGCGCTTGATGCAAACTTACGCCAGCATCGCGTTCGACCAAATCTGGGTAAACAGCATTAATCTCGAGAGCCCATCGCGCACTCGCCAAAGCGATGTCAACGGTGCAAATGATTTCATTCAGCAGCAGCAAGTCATGCTGACGACGCAACACGGCTAAGCTCAAATCGCGGAATACTTGCTCTTCAATGCGTTTAATATGAAATTCGAGCTCGGAGATTCTATTGCTAATCTCGATGATTGCCGTTGGCTCGACAAAAATCGTGTCG
>ENA-OSET01001972-OSET01001972.1-sediment-metagenome-genome-assembly--contig:-NODE-1972-length-20540-cov-3.261838_pt1 | contig 20540 bp, 20 predicted proteins | sample MGYA00237882_ERZ534229 | MGnify/ENA primary metagenome ERZ534229 (study PRJEB26408, sample SAMN06266212) | sediment metagenome | isolation source: Hudson Canyon methane seep mesocosm | place... | reverse complement strand
AATCTAAAGCCTGAATTTACCTCCAGACCTGCCTTAGTTCATCGTAACCAGCGGGTCGCAAATATATCAAGACAAGCGGCTCCTTCGGGAGTCGTTTTCTTTTATCAGACGACCTCGGGCTCATTACTCAGCTCGCTCCCTTCATGGAAATAATTAAAAAATTCCGCGATACAATGCTCGAACTTACCGAAGCCGTAATTTTTGTTCCGCTGAGGTAAACCCGCTATTTTCTTTAGTGCATTTTTCAGACTGGCTTTCGTTACAGACGACACCGGCACATCACCAACAAAGTGAAGTAGGTTTTCGAACAACGGTTGATTGTCTTTCCGATACTTTCCATTCGACAAAGCCCCATCACTGCACTGTGAAATCAACCGAATGACATCTAACTTTCGACCAACTAAGGAAACGGCTTGAGCATAGGAGTCTGCCTTCAGACTACGTTTAACTTCTTTGGGAAACTCTGGAAGCAATCTTCTGACATGAGTCGGAGTCGCAAAACGAAAGTAGCAGGTGTTTTCACGAAGGAATATAAAGGGGTGTTTCTTCTGTACCAGTCTCTGTACCATAGCCTCAGGCTCCATTGCGAAACCTGCATAACCCATTGATCCTAAAAGGAAAAATAGGTGTCAGAGCCAGCCGATAAGCCGGGTCCTGTCGTGGACAGTCATTCATCTGGGATGTTTGTCGCCAAACACCTCGAGCAACCTACCCGCCTTCAGTGCGGGCCGCACCAATGAAGGCCTATTTGGTCTTGCTCCGAGTGGGGTTTACCATCGCCGCAGACTGTTGCCAGCTGCGCGGTGCGCTCTTACCGCACCTTTTCACCCTTACCGGCTACTCGTGAGAGTAACGTAGGCGGTTCACTTTCTGCTGCACTTTCCGTAGGCTCGCGCCCCCCAGGCGTTACCTGGCACTCTGCCCTATGGAGCCCGGACTTTCCTCCCCGGTGGGCCTACTAACACTCAAGAGAGTTAATACGCTGACACCAGAGCGACTGCCTGGCCGACTCTGACCGGCGCACGATACCCCTGAAAAACAGAAACTTCAAGTTTCTCATCGACTTAAGCAGACCCAAGCCAAATTAAGCCCTACACCCCGCTATAAAATAACCCTCTCAAGGCCTCACACAGAGGGGAAAAAGGCGACCTCATATTCCCAAATAGGCTAATAGCTGCACCTGATCCGGGCTCTCAGGGCTTGTTTTTACATCCAGATCAGCTAAATTAAAGGTAGTCTCATAAACTCTGGTACAAGAGTGCATTAATTGAGGAGCAAGACTGAATGAGAGCGTACGCCAAGCCTCGCAAGCTGCTGTCGCTGGCCATTGCATTAATGGCCTCTGTGGCGTCTTTGCAAGCTCAGGAACTCAGCCTTGATGGTCTCAAACTCGAGCCCTCCCAGCTCGACCAACTCAATATCGACGATTTGATCACCTCAACTCGACAGCAAGAGCGAGTGCTACAGGGGGTCGATATAAACACCCCTCACTCAGAACCCTTTGATTATGTAACCGGCCTCTACCCTCGCGCCTCAGTATTTGCGCAGGTGACATGGAATATCAGTGATGAAGCCCGCACGCTTCTGGGTCAGCACTCAATAGGCAAACAACCCAACATAGAGCAAAGTGCGCTTCAGCTAGGCAAAGAAGCAAACACACTGAGCTCAGCCGACCCAATGCTGGATGTATTACTGGGCCTGATTGAAGCCGCGCCTAATGAACTGCTGCAAGCCAACCAGGATTCCAATCATCAGGCCCCATTACTCTCTCTGCGCTACGACTTCAACAATGAGACCACACTCTACGCCAATTATGCAGATGGTCAGCTACTGCCTGGCCATTCGCCCATCACCAGTGAAGACAGCACCCGCTTTGAGCTCGGGGGCAAAATGGAGATCCTCGATGGCAGTGCAGAGATCGGCGCAGCGATGTTTAATACAAATATCAAGGACCTTCAAACCGTCCAGAGAGGCGATACACTAGGGTTTGTCCCGAGCCCCGACAATGAGGCCTCAATACAAGGGTTGGAACTGGACGGGCGCTGGCAGGCCATGGATTCACTCACTATACGCGGGGGTTTTGCGTTATTGGATTTCCAGCTTGACCCCTCCTCACTCAGCCAATGCGCGACGCCTGGCACACCTAACATCGCCTCCCCGGAACACGTCTGCGGTGTTGGCAATGCGGGTAATTATCTACCTGAGCTGCACGCCATGCTTTCTGCGGACTATGTTCGCCCCCTAACGGCCTTTATGGAGCTCCGACTGGAACTGGATGTTGTTCATTCCGACGATCACTTTGTCCCCTCTGCACTGGATCAGAATTTGCGCCAGGATACCTACACAAAGATAAATCTCAAAGTCTCTCTCGCCTCGGCCGATGGCAACTGGGGTGTTGCCCTGGTGGGTAGAAACCTGACCGATGAAGAAGCGATGAGTGTTGGCGATCACCTGCCTGTCGCAGCGCCACTGATGAACGGTGCCGGCACGTCCAATCACTCAATATTTGATCGACCTTCCAGCGTTGAGTTACAAGGCATCTATCGTTTTTAACCGGTATCGGTCAAACACATTCATTTATCCTGATTATCGAGCGCCCATTGGTAGAGCGCTTTTTTCTTTTGTCCCGTCACTTTGGCGGCAAGTGCTGAGGCTTGTTTGACCGAGAGCTCTTCCAGCAAGATGCCCATCACCCGGATACTCTCAGCATCCAACGCGTCCACCGCTTTGGTTTTGGCCCCTCTCGCTATCAATACAATCTCGCCGCGCTGCTGATTACTGTCACTGGCAACCCACTCTGCCAGCTCTTTAGCACTTCCCTTACAAATGGTCTCAAAGGTCTTCGTAAGCTCCCGGGCGATCGCCAGTTCGCGCTCGGGGCCAAACACTTCAGCCATATCCTGCAAAGTATCGGCAATACGGTGTGGTGCCTCATAAAAAATAAGCGTTCTGGTTTCATCTTTTAAAGCCTGCAAACTGTTCTGCCGGGTGCCTTTCTTGGCGGGCAAAAAACCCTCAAACGCAAAACGGTCGGAGGGTAACCCAACCGCACTCAGAGCCGCTATCATGGCGCAAGCCCCTGGAATGGGCACAATTCGAACACCGGCTTCGCGCACGGCTCTCACCAAACGATATCCCGGGTCCGACACCAGTGGCGTTCCTGCGTCGGAAATCAGGGCGACACTCTCGCCCCGCTGAAGGCGCTCAACCAAGCCCTGGGTTTGCCGCTCATCACTGTGATCATGGTAGGCCACCATCGGGGTAGAAATTTGAAAATGCGCCATCAATCGGGCACTGTGCCGGGTATCTTCTGCCGCAATCACATTTACGGTTTGTAGAGTTTCCACTGCTCGCGGTACCATGTCATCCAGATTGCCAATCGGCGTGGCAACAACATACAGAATACCGCTAGTCTGGTCGCTCAATAAGTGCTGCATATTTGATCAATCCGTGGTTTTTAAGGGAAATACAACGATGAAATTTAATGCCAACTACTGGCTGGCAAGTCTGTTCTTTTCACTGATATTAGCTGGCTGTAGCAGTAATAAACCCCTGACCAGCAGTGACCCGGGCCCCGAACAAGCCACTGCGGTAACCGAGGATATCCGCACCTTGCTGGAAAGCGCGCAAAATAGCACGTCCCCCCTGAAAGAACACTATTATCTTCGCGCCGCCGAGCAGCTGCAGGCGTCTGATCGCAGCGACTGGGCCGAAAACCTTCTTAAAGCCATTGACCCGACGCTACTGGAAGCCGAGGAATTGGCCCGATATACAGAGGTTTTCAGCGCTATTGCCATGGAGCAAAAAGCCTGGTTTCTCGCAGAACGCATTCTAACCAATCCCCGGCTCGAGCAACAGTGGGCCACATTACCGGCTCCAACACGGCTCACGCTGGGCCAGCGGCGCGCTGAACTTTTTGCGCTGCTCGGTGACGCCACGGCCAGTATTCGCGAGCGCATTCGCCTGTCTGACACCCTGCCCGCTTACAGCCGCCCAAGCGTCCCCCTCTCAGAGGATCCTGAGACAGAATCACAAGTGATACCCACAAACCGCCTGGATGCCGATGCCAACCAGGATGCGATCTGGGAGACCTTGATGACATTGCCCCAGGCCGACCTGCAGGCCTTGAGCCTCTCCGAAACCGACAGGATGCTATCGGGGTGGTATAAACTCGCTGTTCTCAGTAAAAACAATCAATCTGATTTAGCTCGCCAATTGGCTCAAGTTGATCTGTGGATTAATCAGTGGCCCGAACATCCCGCCAGCCTCAGGTTGCCCAGCGACTTAAAACTACTCAGGCAACTCATTCAGGACCTGCCCGACCAAATAGCCCTGTTGCTGCCCATGCAGGGTAAACTGGCGAAAAGTGGCGCGGCGATACGTGATGGCTTTTTAGCCGCTTACTATCGCGCCCTGGATCAGGGCAGTAGCGTCCCGGCAATCCGTGTTTATGACAGCGCAGCCACGGGAGATATTAATGTCCTGTACCAACAGGCACTGTCCGACGGTGCAGACTTGATCATCGGCCCTCTGGATAAAGGCCAGGTTGCCGAGCTGAACCTCAATCTGGAACTACCGATACCCACCTTAGCACTCAATTATAATGACACACCCGCCCAGCCGGCAGACGGCCTGTTTCAGTTTGGTTTGGCGATTGAAGACGAAGCCAGACAGGCAGCCCAACGGGCATTCACCGAAGGCCACCGACTCGCCATGGCCCTCACCCCTAATACCAACCGAGGCCGCCGTGCCGCCGCTGCGTTTACCCAAGAATGGGAAACCCTGGGTGGAACCCTAGTGCAAAACAGCCACTACCGAGGCGCGGGTGATTTTTCAGACGTGATTTTAAAAGCACTGAAAGTCGACGAGAGTCGGCGGCGTGCACGTGGAATTCGAAGCCTGTTTGGCAGTCTGGAATTTGAACCCCGCCGGCGCCAGGACATCGACATGATTTTTCTGGACGCAAATCCCGGTGATGCCCGCCAAATCAAGCCCACATTGGCTTTTCATTACGCCAGTACACTGCCGGTCTACGCCACCCGAAACATTTACGCGGGTCGCCTGGATCGCAAAGCAGATCGCGATCTCAATGGCATTCGATTCAGCACGCTGCCCTGGATGTTTGATCAGCAAAGCCCGGAAAAACAATCTATTGTAAAATACGCAAAAGCGTCGTCTGCCTACCACAGCCTCTATGCGCTGGGCTTGGATGCATATCGTATCTATCCCCGCTTGCGCCAATTAGCGGAAGTACCCCGCTCCAGAATATATGGCTCGACAGGCACCTTGAGCTTGCAAAATAATAACAGGATTCTGCGGGAACAAAGTTGGGCCAGTATAAAAAATGGTCGTGCGATTCAACTCTCTGCCGTGACCAAGCGATCCGGCCAGTAAGCTCAAAAATCAGCCCAACGGTGAAAACAATGTGCCCGCTTTCCCATCAATCAATGCGGGCAAACCATGAAACGGATTTCTACCGATACCACGGACCTGGGGCAATGGGCCGAACAAAAAGCGGAACAATTTTTGATCAGCGAGGGTCTTAGGCTCAGGCAACGAAATTTTAACAGGGTCTGCGGTGAAATTGACCTCATCATGGAGGAGGCTTCAACACTGGTATTTGTAGAAGTTAAACTCCGGAGTCAGCGCGCATGGGTTGGGGCACTGGAGTCCGTCGATCAACGCAAACAACGTAAACTGGTAAAGACCGCGAATTGGTATTTACAGCGCACATGCCGCGACAGTTTCCCCCCCTGTCGATTTGATGTGGTTGCGATTAAACACAATAGTAGAGAAAATACCCCACTCGAACGGAAAAGCTTTACCCTCGAGTGGATAAAAAACGCGTTTTACTCAAGCTGATTCTCCCTGTACACGCCAAAGCCCTGCAAGCTTTACGTTTATTGACTTTACAGGGGCAGGCACCAATAGATTAAATAGGAATTGAACTATGCAGGTTTGGGCTAGTGTAGATGACTGACAACGACGAACTTGAACAACGTGTAATCACGCTCTTTCACGAGAGCATAGAAGCGAAAATGCAGGCGGGTGAAAGCCTGGCACCGCTCATCGGTGAAGCCAGTCAAATGATCGTTCACGCCTTGCTCAACGGCAACAAAATCCTGTGTTGCGGTAACGGCTTTGCCGCGGCGAGCGCGCAACTCTTTGCCACAAGCCTGGTGCACCGATTCGAAAAAGAACGGCCGGGTTTACCTGCCATTGCTCTTGGAACCGATTGCACACTCACGTCATCGATCGCAGCAGAATCCAGCTTTAATGAAGTCTACGCCAAACCAATCAGGGCCCTTGGCCAAGCCGGGGATGTACTTCTCCTGATCGCCAATGGAGGGCATCAATTTAGCCTGGTTCAAGCCGCACAAGCCGCCCATGACAGAGATATGGGAGTCATTGCACTATCGGGCCCCGATGGCAGCGACATTGCGTCCCTGCTCGACGATATTAACGACATTGAACTCAGCATCAACATCAGCTCGCCCACGCGTGTGCACGAGATACAGCTACTTGTGCTGCTCTGCCTCTGCGATCTGATCGACAATCAACTATTTGGGAGTTAAACCCACCTATGAAAGCTTTATCTTCACTTGTTTTAATTAGCCTGCTGGGCATCACTGGCTGCAGTACTCTCATCAGCGCCACATCAGAAGAACCCATTAATCAACATCCGGGGAAACGGACAATAGGCACAATGATCGACGATGAACAACTGGAAACCGTTGCGAAGGTCAACATTAAGAAATCCAGTGAATCGTTGAAACATGCCCATATCAATGTCACAAGTTACAATGGCGTATTGTTACTGACCGGGCAGGTTCCAGACAATGCGCAGCGCGAACTCGCCGCCAGCACAGTGGCCTCATTGCCCAAGGCTCGGCAGGTCTACAATGAATTAAAAGTACAGGGGAAAACCTCGGCGCTGGCCAGAAGTAATGACTCCTGGTTAACCACCAAAGTCAAAAGCCGCCTGCTGGCCGAGAAAAATCTCGCCGCCAACAGAATTAAGGTCGTGACTGAAGACGGCGTGGTGTATTTGATGGGCCTACTCAGCCACGACGAAGCTGACAGGGCCTCCGAAATTGCCCGCACCACCGGAGGCGTGCAAAAAGTAGTGAAGGCCGTTGAATATATAAACTAGCGCTCAATCGCAATGGCGGTGGCCTCGCCGCCGCCAAGGCACAAACTGGCAACCCCTTTGGATTTACCATAAGTTTCAAGTGCTGCCAGCAGGGTCACAATAATCCGTGCACCCGAAGCCCCCAAGGGATGCCCCAGTGCGGTAGCACCACCGTGCACATTCACTTTGTCGTGAGGTATCGACAATTCATGCATACCCGCCATCGCCACAACGGCAAACGCTTCATTAATTTCAAACAGATCCACCTCATTAACGGACCAATCAAGCCGTTTTAACAGCGTATTCATTGCACCCACCGGGGCCGTTGTAAACCATTCTGGCGCCTGCGCATGCTGGCTGTGCCCTTTGATTGTTGCCAGCACCTTGATACCTTGCGCTTCGGCTTTGTCTTTCCTCATCAATACAAGTGCAGCGGCACCATCGGAAATTGAGCTGGCGTTTGCGGCGGTCACAGTGCCGTCTTTTTTGAAGGCCGGCCGAAGACTGGGAATTTTCTCCGGCTTTGCATTGCCCGGCTGCTCATCTATCGAGACCAGGTTCTCTCCCTTACGGGTTTTCACAGAAACCGCCGAAATTTCGCGATCGAATTTACCTTCGGCAATGGCGGCATTGGCCCGGGCCAATGATTCTATCGCGTAGGCATCCTGCTGCTCTCGCGTAAATTCATACTTGTCTGCACAAAGCTCTCCAAATGCGCCCATCAAACCACCTTGATACGCGTCCTGCAGGCCATCGGTAAACATATGATCCAAGACTTCCCCGTGCCCCAGGCGCAAACCTGTACGGGCTTTAGGCAATAAATAAGGCGCATTACTCATACTCTCCATGCCGCCGGCAACAATAATGTCTCCGTGGCCGAGTGCCAGTGCGTCACAAGCCATCATGACGGTTTTCATTCCCGAGCCGCAGACTTTATTCACTGTGGTGCAAGGCACGCTATTGGGGATGCCTGCGCCCAGAGATGCCTGACGGGCGGGCGCCTGTCCCATACCCGCGGGTAAAACACACCCCATGAATACTTCATCGACATCTGCTGCATTAATGCCAGAATCTTTAAGGGCTCCACGAATGGCCTCTGATCCCAACTCAGCTGCACTTAAGTTGGATAAGTCACCTTGCATTCCACCCATCGGCGTGCGGGCGATCCCGACTATGGCTATTGCTTCACTCATATTTGAGCTCCTGAAAATTAGGGTATGACTAGATTGTCTGGCGCCAGTATACCAGCGACATTCCACCCACGCACTCCAGGCTTTGACTTGCCTCCTGTTGCACCGTGCCAATGCCATGCTAGTATCACTGCATCTATCCGCCCCACAAAATAGGACCTAAGCATGGATGTGTCATCGATCGTTACACTCGTTATTATCGCCGGTGTGGTTTTTTACGTCATCGGGATTTTCAACCAACTAGTTGCGCTCAAAAATCGCTTTGAAAATGCTTTTTCACAGATTGAAGTTCAACTAAAACGTCGTTACGACTTAATTCCCAATCTCGTAGAAACCGCAAAAGGTTACCTCAAACACGAAAGTGAAACCCTGGAGGCAGTGATTGCCGCGAGAAATTCGGCAATGGACGGTCTGAAAGCTGCATCGGGTGATCCCGGCAATGCAGAAGCCATTGGCCAGCTCGGTGGAGCCGAAAGCCTGCTTGGCAGTGCAATGGGTCGTTTGAATGTTGTCATGGAGGCCTACCCGGATTTAAAAGCCAACCAGAACATGATGCAGGTATCGGAAGAACTCACCAGCACGGAAAATAAAGTCGCCTTTTCCCGACAGGCGTTTAATGATGCTGTCACGGCTTATAACACCTACAAACAAAGCTTCCCGCAGAATTTCTTTGCGGTTAAATTTGGTCACGGTAAAGACGCCGCCCTGCTTGAATTTGAAGACAGCGCTGAGATACAGGCCGCGCCCAAGATCTCTTTTTAAAAAAAGCGTCTCCCTAACCCAAGACTTATAGTTATCCGGATAAGGTTCACCCATGAACTTTTTTGAACATCAGGACCAAGCCAGACGCAATACGGGCCGTCTGGTTTTTTTTCTTGTTCTGGCAGTAAGCAGTTTAATTGTCATGACCGTTGTGGCCGTTGCCGCGGTGGTCGCTTTCAAGAGTGACGCCGTATACGCCGCCGACAGCAGCCTCATAGACATATTCAAACAAGCTGTGAGTCTGGAACTACTGCTCAAAGTCTCTGCCGGTGTGATTGCAGTGGTTGGCCTGGCAAGCCTTTACAAGCTAGCCCAACTGTCTGGCGGCGGACAGGCGGTAGCGGAATCCATGGGCGGAAAACTTCTCAATTTAAGCACCCAAAATCCCAGCGAACGCATGATTCTGAATGTCGTTGAAGAGATGGCAATCGCCTCAGGCACGCCTGTGCCGCCGGTTTATCTACTGGAAGAAAGTGGCATCAATGCCTTTGCCGCAGGCTATAAACCCCAGGATGCTGTCATTGGTGTCACCCGGGGTTGCATTGAGCTGCTGAACCGGGACGAACTACAGGGTGTTGTCGCACATGAATTCAGCCACATCCTCCACGGAGATATGCGTCTGAATATTCGCCTGGTAGGGATTTTACACGGCATTCTGGTGATCGGCCTGATCGGATACTTTATTTTCCGCAGCACGGCATTCACCAGCCATCGTCGCTCGAGTCGAAACGGCGGCGGCATCGCAATGGGAGTGTTTGCTCTGGGTGCCGCGTTGATGGCGATCGGTTATGCAGGTACTTTTTTTGGCAAACTGATTAAAGCCGCTGTCAGTCGTCAGCGTGAATATTTAGCCGATGCGTCTGCCGTGCAATTTTCACGCAATCCGGATGGGATAACTGGCGCACTGAAAAAAATCGGCGGCTTTGACAAGGGTTCAATGCTTGAAAACGAAAATGCGGCCGAGTTTAGTCACATGTATTTTGGTGAAGGTGTGCCCAATTTTTTGAGCATGCTCGCCACACACCCGCCCCTTGAAGACAGAATCACCCGTCTCGACCCAAAATGGAAAGGGGGATTTTCACCAACAGCGGCGCCCTCCTCAGCTGCCGCAGGCTCCGAACAACTCTCGGGTTTCGCTGGCGAACAACAATATGCCGGAATGGCTGAACACAACGATACGGGAAAATACGATACTTCAGACAAAGCTGCCACGGGTCACCCGTCAAGCAAATCCGAGAGCGTTCAATCATCGGCCATGGCGAGCCACTCAAGCCCGCCCACTAACCCACAGGCAAGCGCAATCGATAGCATCGGCCAACCGAGTGATGCCCATCTGAGCTACGCTCACTCGCTTATCGCTGCGTTGCCTCAGGCCTTGAGAGAAGCCGCTCACGATTCTTTTTCAGCCCGTGCGCTGGTTTATAATTTGCTCATGAGTAAAGACCCGGTGATCGCTGACAAACAACGCCAGCTGATCAAGGAAAATGCTCACCCCGTGGTGTGTAAACACACTTTTTCACTCGCCGACAGTGTCAGAAGTTTGAAAGCCGAATGTCGGCTGCCGATTCTGGAGATGAGCATTCCCGCAATAAAAGCCATGTCTGAAAGACAATATGGCGTGTTCAAACGCATGATCATTATGCTCATCCAGGCCGATCAAAAAGTTGAATTACACGAATGGGCAATCTACCGCATCATTCAACACAATGTGGAGCCTGTCAGTCACCGTTCAAACACGAAATCCCTGGGTTCGTTAAAATCTGAAGTAGAAACTCTAATATCAGCACTGGCACACGCGGGCCACCTGGTGAATGAAGAGGCCTTCCGAGCATTCAATCAAGCCCGAGACCTGCTTCCTCTTGGAAATCTATCGCTACAGCGCTCTGAGGATATTAATTTTCCTCAGTTGGATAAGGTGGTTCAACAACTCAGCCGCCTGAAACCGCTGCAAAAGCCGATACTGCTGAAAGCGATGGCAATCTGCGTCAGCCACGATGGCAAGGTGACGGCAGAGGAGGCAGAACTGTTCAGGGCTGTAGCGGATAGCCTGGATTGCCCAGTGCCCCCCCTGTTACCCCAACAGACATTAGCCTAGCAACACCCTTAACTCTTTTGAAGATTCAAAAAAAAACGGGCCTAGGCCCGTTTTTTTTAAAAATGTGTAGCGCCGTCAGTCAACGTAAACAGGCCCAACACCCAGACCCCAGATAATCACGGTACCGACTCGTACAACCACCATCATCACCAAGGCAACGGTCACCACTGAGCTTGCATACATGAACGCCCGCTCTTTGGGAATGTTCATTAAAATGGGAATGCCCTGATAAATGAGATAAATCGAATAACAACCCGCCAACAATGTGGCAACTGCATTGACCCACAACTCGGGGTAAAGACCCACAATACCCACGAGGAGAACCGGTGTGGAAATGTACACGGCCAAAGCGGTGCCTTCATAGTGGCGCGTCTCAGCATCATCTGTAACGCCATAGGTAATCGACATCCAATTGATAAACTCGCCGAGAATATAGACACCCACCATCAAGGCTAGATAACTCAATACACACAGCGACAATGCACTTTCAGCTGTCAGTTTAACAAGGGCGCCATCACCAATAGTCCAGCCCACTTGAGTAACGCCGTAATAGGTCGACACTGGGAATATCAACGCGAGAATAGGCACATGGCTTAAGAACACCTGAGCAAAAGAGTGTCGATCGTTGCGAATCGCTTTCCATTCGCGGTCAGGATGCAACAGGATACCTAAAGTATGCTCCAATATAGCCATAAGAATTCCTTAATCTAATTACGGGTCAGACGCCAATATCAGCGTGCCACCACTCAAGTATAGGTGGGTTAAAAAGTCACACCAAGCCTTTATGATCGTCTAGTTGACGTATGTCATTTTACGACACGAAGGCTCGGTCGCTTACCGCCCGCTCCCGGATCCGTTCCGCTGCCAGGTTCAGATGACAACTCAGGTTTGGGCGCCTTGGGTTTTGGCGGTTCAGGGTCAGTTTCCACATCGGGTTCAAAAATCATGCCCTGACCATTCTCACGGGCGTAAATACCCAAAATGCTTCGGGAAGGTACAAAGATATCCGTGGGAATTCCACCAAACCGCGCATTAAAAGAAACGCTGTCGTTGTCCATCTGCAAGCCAACAACGGCCGAAGGATTGATATTCAGGACAATCTGCCCGTCGGTATTGACGTGCTCCTGGGGTACCTGAACGCCGTCAATATGACTATCAACAAGAATATAAGGGGTGCAGTCATTATCGACAATCCATTCATAGAGCGCACGAATTAAATAGGGTCGACTGGAGTTCATGGTCATAAAATATCTTCTATCCTGATCGCTGAAGTCTGTAGGATCTTTGGGAGTATAGCGCCTTTCATTCCACGGCGACTATAAAAAAGGGGTGATTCCTTCACCCCTTTTTAACGACATTTGCCACCGAAGGTCTACGGTGCCTAGAAACGCATCTCTTTTTCGAAATCGGTGAGGCTCTCCTGGAAGGCCTCACGAGCGAAAATACGCTCCATATAATCCATCAGGGGCTGGGTTTGCTTAGACTTGGTCAACTTAATGTCCATTAATTCCAAGCGCCACAAGATGGGCCCCAGGCAGCAGTCAACCAGGGTGAACTCTTCGCTCATAAAGTAATCTTTTTCAGCGAAAATAGGGGCTACTGCCAGCAAGCTTTCTTTTAATTCCTTTCGTGCTTTAACCACGGTTTCTTTGCTTTTACTGTGCAATACGGAATCGACCAGAGGCGCCCAATCTTTTTCAATACGGTGCATCCACAAACGGCTTTCCGCTCTGGCAACCGGATAGACCGGCAACAGAGGGGGATGAGGAAAACGCTCATCCAAATATTCCATCATCACTTTGGACTCGTACAAGACCAGGTCACGGTCTACCAGCGTGGGCAATGAATTATAGGGGTTTAGATCAGCAAGCTCAGTAGGCTTATGTCTTGGATCTACATCTACTACATCTACGGAAACGCCTTTTTCGGCCAGCACAATACGCACTCGATGGCTGTAATGATCACGACCATCGGAAAAATACGTCATAGATGAGCGCTTAGTGACCACACCCATGATAACACCTCAATTTAAGTTACAAGAAACAACAAACGGGCGACACCTCTCGGGTGCCGCCCGCACTATAAAATCAATCGGATTAGTGGATTTCTTTCCAGTATTCCCGATTCAGCAAATAGGCAAAGACGGTAAAGAGCAAAATGAACAGGAGCACATAAATACCCATGCTTTTGCGTTTTTCTGCAATCGGGTCAGCCACATATTCCATGAAATTTACCAGATCATAAATCGCCCGGTCGAAATTTTCCTCATCCATAGAACCTTTGATCGCACCGGGTTTTAAACTGCCACACTCTTCATCAATCAGCGGGTCTCCCAGCTCATCTCTTTCAGTGCGACCGTGCCCGTCAATTTTTGGACCGGGGGCACACTCCAACAAACCTTGCAATTCCATCATCGCGTGTGGCATTGCAACCTTGTCAAAGACCTTGTTATTCACACCCGTAGCGCGAGTATCATCGGCGTAAAAATTACGAAGATAAGTGTAGAGCCACTCGGGTGAACGGGACCGAGCGGCCAGAGTCAAGTCGGGAGGCGTAGCACCAAACCAGGCTTTGGACTTGTCCACATCCATGGGGATTTCCATCAGCTGACCAATACGCTGATCGCCGTGAACCAAGTATTCCATCATCAAGTCATGGGGAATATCCAAATCATCTGCCACACGCTCAAAGCGGGAAAACTTTGCAGAGTGGCAGCCCATGCAGTAATTGATAAAAAGATTGGCACCACGTTGCAAGGACGCTTTGTTTGTCAGGTCGGGCTCCATGATGTCGCAATCTATCGAGCCACAAGCCTTGGCACCTTCAGCACCCACCGCCTTGATTGGAATAATGGTTAAGGCAAGGAAGAGGAAGAAACCGCCCCATACCATGCCAGCACTCAAACCTTTCATCTGAACACGATCAGGTTCAGGGCTGCATTTCTCACGGGTTGTCCAGAAAGGCATACCAATGAAATAAGCAAAGTAGATGACGGTACAAATCTGAGCCAGAGCGGTGCGAGACGGGGTGGGCCCTTTAATGCCCAAGTAACCCAATATCACAAACGCCGCGGCGAAGACCATCAGCGCTACGCGGCTGAATGTACCTTTATAACGAAGCGACTTCACAGGACTGCGATCGAGCCATGGCAATACAAACAGAATCGCAATCGCAGACCCCATTGCAATCAAGCCGAGGAATTTGGCGGGCATAGGACCAATGTCGAAGTTAACCGCTCTCAAAATTGCATAAAACGGTGTGAAGTACCAAACCGGCGCAATATGAGGAGGCGTCTTGAGGTTGTTGGCCTCTTCAAAGTTAGCGTATTCCAGGAAGAACCCGCCCATCTCTGGCATGAAGAAGATGACAAAACAAAAGGCAAACAAGAACACCGCTATACCCACCAGGTCATGCACGGTGTAGTAAGGGTGGAACGCTACGCCGTCCAGTGGAATACCGTTCTCGTCTTTGTGTTTCTTGATCTCAACGCCGTCAGGGTTGTTAGAGCCCACTTCGTGAAGTGCAAGCAGGTGAAGTACCACCAGAGCCAGCAATACAATCGGCAACGCAACAACGTGCAGTGAGAAGAAGCGGTTCAGTGTAATGCCTGAAATCAGGAAGTCACCGCGGATCCACTGTACCAGGTCATCACCCACCACCGGAATCGCACCAAATAGCGATACAATTACCTGAGCACCCCAGTAAGACATCTGCCCCCAGGGAAGCACGTAACCCATGAAGGCTTCAGCCATCAGGGCAACATAGATGGTCATACCAAAAATCCAGACCAGTTCGCGCGGCGCTTTATAAGAGCCGTACATCAAACCTCTGAACATGTGCAGGTAGACAACAATGAAAAACGCCGATGCACCGGTTGAATGCATGTAGCGAATGAGCCAGCCGTAATCGACATCACGCATGATGTATTCGACTGAGGCAAAAGCCCCTTCGGCACTGGGGTTAAAGCTCATGGTGAGCCAAATGCCCGTCAACAACTGATTCACTAATACCAGCAGTGACAGTACTCCAAAGAAGTACCAAAAGTTAAAGTTCTTAGGCGCGTAATACTTCGCCATGTGGGTATCCCACGCACGCTGCACAGGCAAACGCGCATCAACCCAATTCCACAATCCAGTCAGCCAGTTCGTCATTATTATGCCTCCTGATCCACGCCGATAACCAAAATTGCATCACCGTCATATGAATGCGGTGGCACTTCCAGATTGGTTGGGGCTGGTACCCCTTTGTATACTCGACCGGCCAAATCAAACTTTGAACCGTGACAGGGGCAAAAGAAACCACCCTGCCATTCTTCGCCACCCAGATCTGCAGCGCCCACTTCCGGACGGTACATGGGAGCGCAACCCAAGTGTGTACACAAACCCAGCAATACCAGGAGGTCTTCCCTGATTGCTCGAGATTGATTGGTCACATAGGCGGGCTGTTGAGGTTGCAATGAATCTGGATCCGCGACAAGCGCATCCATCTTACGCAGGTTGGCAAGGGTTTCCGCAGTGCGGCGAACCACATAAACGGGTTTTCCTCGCCACTCAACGGTAATCATTTGCCCTGGTTCGATCTTGCTAATATTGGCTTTCACCGGTGCACCAGCGGCTTTCGCCCGGGCACTTGGGTTCCAGGATCCAACAAATGGTACTGCTATGCCAACGGCGCCCGCTGCACCTACCACCGAAGTAGCAGCTGTCAGAAAACGACGACGTCCTTCATTTACTCCGTCACTACTCATGACGATCTTCTCCCCATCACACCGAAACTATGTGCCTAACTACCCGCCAAACTGACTGAGCCCGATACGCTTCTCATCGAAGCGCTGACACCGCTCAGTCGCTGACCAGTAACTAACTGAATTTCAAAGATTTAACATTCATTTTTATATATCAAAAAACCGCCCAATCTTACGGAAATTAGGCTGAGCTTACAAGGTTAAGCGGCCATTCGGCGTAGCTTACCCTTACGAACAGGCAAAAAAAACGCCCAGACTGTTCCAGCCGGGCGTTTTTTGAGCAATCTGTGTGGTCGGCAGCAGCCGACCGCCAGATTAACGCTTGGAGAACTGTGGCTTCTTACGTGCTTTACGCAGACCCACTTTCTTACGTTCAACCTCACGAGCATCACGAGTAACGTAACCTGCAGCGCGCAGTGGCTGACGCAGAGTTTCGTCATATTCCATCAAAGCACGAGTCAAGCCGTGGCGAATTGCGCCCGCCTGACCAAAGCTACCGCCACCTTTTACAGTCACGTTGATGTCGAACTTTTCAGTCATCTCAACCAGTTCCAGGGGCTGACGCACAATCATGCGTGCCACTTCACGGCCAAAATACTCGTCCAGAGGACGATCGTTTACAGTAATTGCACCGCTGCCTTGAGCGATGAATACACGGGCGGTAGAAGTCTTACGTCGACCTGTACCGTAATATTGAGTAGCTGCCATCTTGTCGCTCCGGATTAGATATTCAGTTCTTGAGGCTGTTGAGCGGCGTGAGGATGCTTGGCACCCGCATACACTTTCAACTTCTTAAGCATTGCACGACCCAGTGGGCCTTTAGGGAGCATGCCCTTAACAGCAATCTGAATGGGATCTTCAGGGTGAAGTGCAATCAGCTTCTCAAAGCTGGTTGATTTCAAACCACCGACATATCCGGAATGACGGTGATAGATCTTGTCCGTCATTTTCTTGCCTGTCACACGCACTTTCTCAGCGTTAATGACGACAATGTAATCCCCAGTGTCTACATGGGGGGTAAATTCAGGTTTATGCTTACCGCGCAAACGGTGGGCAATTTCTGAGGCCATACGGCCCAGCACTTTGCCTTCAGCATCGACCACGAACCAGTCGCGTTGAACTGATTCGGAATTGGCACTAATAGTCTTCATGTTGTTTGCCTTACGTTAGGGCCCCGTCCAGAGACAAAAATATCTCAAATAAGACCCTGTAATTGATCCGAAAAAACAGAGCGCGGATTCTACTCATAATAATGAAAATATACAAGAGGGAATTGGCCAAGCTTATTGAGCAGGCCTTAGATCAGGGTCGATGGGGTTCAGCTAGATAGGCATGACTCTGCATTTCCAGTAAACGACTGCTGGTTCGCTGGAACTCGAAATTCAACTTACCCCCGCAATACAAGGCCTCCAGAGGTTTTTCTGCCGATATCACCAGCTTGACGTTACGGTCGTAAAATTCGTCAACCATGTTAATAAAACGACGAGCTTGATCGTCGTTGGCGCGCCCCATTTCTGGCACATTCGCCACCAGGACTGCGTGATACTCTTTTGCCAGCTCAATATAGTCATATTGAGACCGAGGCCCATCACACAGCACCCGAAAATCAAACCACACCACATCTTCAGCTTCGTAACGTGCGCAAAACTCCCTGCCCTCAATCGACAGGGACACGTTCGCCCGAATTTCTTCTATATCGGGCACCAGACCCTCGAAGCTCGACAGCAGGCTGGCATCGGCAGCCGCGTCCAGAGGGGAGTGGTAAAGCTCCGCCTGCTCCAATACCCGCAATCGGTAATCGACACCACCGTCCACATTCACAATGTCGGTATGCTCTTGAAGCAAGGCTATTGCCGGCATAAAGCGCTCTCGCTGCAAACCGTCTTTATACAGCCCTGAGGGCACAATATTTGAGGTGGCCACCAGTGAAACACCCCGGCGAAAGAGGCCATCCAGGAGCGTAGACAATATCATTGCATCCGTAATATCTGAGACAAAAAACTCGTCGAAACAGATAATCCGTGCTTCTTGACTGATTCTGTCCGCCACAATCTCCAGAGGGTTTTTCTCTCCGTCCAGAGTCTTAAGCTCCTGATGCACTCGCCTCATAAAGCGATGAAAGTGAGCCCGCATCTTTCTTTTAAACGGCAAACTCTCATAAAAATTGTCCATGAGATAGGTCTTGCCCCGGCCGACCCCGCCCCAGAAATAGAGCCCCTTCTCCGGCGTTACAGCCCTTTTACCCAGCAATTTACCTAAAAAAACGCTCGCAGCGCCTCGGGCGCGCTCTTTATCTCTCGCCGCAATCAAGCGGTGATAAAGGTCCTCAAGAGACTCAACCGCTCTCTCCTGAGCAGCGTCATAACTAAACCCTTCTTTCTTTAGGTCTCGCTGATAGCGCTGTTTGGGGCTTGCTTCCGTCATGTAATTACTGGCGTCCTGAAGGCTCGAAATTGGGCGACACTCTAACCGCCACTTGGCTACTTGGCAATCTGCAACTCCAGTTCTGCCATAAAGGCTGACTTCAGCGCGACCAGCGCACCGTGGAAAAAATGACTGGCTTCATCAAAGCGCAACAGGCTCGAAGGGGATTCCAGAGTCTCTGCCCAGGCAAAGACCTCTTTGGCATCGAACAATTCATCCTCGCCTCCCTGTATCACACAAACCGGACAGGGGAAGCGATGCTCTCTGTCGTAGTCATAACGCATAACGGGCGGCGCCACCAGCGTCAGATGCTCCAGCCCTGTCAACCGATGACTCGCCGCAGCCGCCACAGCTGACCCAAAAGAGAAACCTGCCAACAAGAGACGTAAATTGGGTGCTTGGGAACGCAACCAGGTAACCATGGCGAGAACATCATCGACCTCCCCCCGCGCCTCGTCATATTCTCCCTCGCTTTTTCCTACACCCCTGAAGTTAAAACGCACAGCCGCCACACCGAGGTCGCGATAACTGCGAACCAGAGTTGTGACCACTTTGTTGGTCATGGTCCCACCGTGTTGAGGGTGAGGGTGGCAAACGAGCGCCACGAAACCTTTGCCCGAAAGCGCTCCAGAGGCCGAAGGCCTTGTCACCACTGCCTCTAAAACACCCGCAGGGCCTGAAATCAGGTGGGGAATTTCAGCGGGGCCATCAGCCCTCCCCTCAAAAATTGCGTGTTCAAACTCACTCATTTGCTCTCTGCCTCTGTGATCGTCAGGCGTCATTGTAGGCGATTCTCTATTTAATACGTTAATTACTGAATCTCTTGGTGCAAAAAGGCTTATAATAATCTCACTGCATATGGTGTTGAGGCCCACCTCGAACAAATGCGAGTCCCGACATTACCCAAGGAGATACCTGTGTTTTCATTGAGCACTCTTATAATTACTGCACTCATCAGTGCTCTCGCCGGTTGCGCAATCGGCGTGCTGATCGTCCGCTCTAACAACCCCAAGCAACATCAAACCCGGGACCTGGAACAACGATTACAACAAGCCGAAGAAAAACTGGGCGATTACCAGCAAGAGGTGAATGAACATTTTGCCCAAACCTCACAATTGGTGAATGGCCTGACCCAAAGTTACAAAGATGTTCACGAATATTTGGCCAACAGCGCGCTGAAATTGACGGACCCCGCCATTAGCCAACGTATGTTAGAGGCGGCAAAAGGCAATCTAAATGAAGACGAAGAGTTAAACCTGGACGAGTCAAATTTCGAAATGCCCAAAGACTGGGCCCCTAAAGCTCCTGGGCAAACCGGCGCCCTGAGCGAAGAATATGGCCTGAAAGAAGAACGCGACGCGGACGCTACAGACCCGAAGGCCCAGGTAGGCTAAGCCTGCCTTCTTAACCAAGGCCCATAAAGAAACACTAAAGAGACCCTGAACTTTGTCCCCATTTCGATTGCTAAGTTACGTTGGCTGGCCCGCCATTACCGGCCTACTGTTTGCCGCCTGTGTGCTTTTGTTATTTCCCAAGCTGCAGGACCGGGTGGACGAGGAAGGTAATGCGGGCTTCAGCCTGAACTCCCTCAGCCCTAACGCCGGCGATCACTGGGAAGGTCCCGTGTCCTACGCTGAAGCCGTCAAGCGTGCCACGCCGGCGGTGGTGAATATTTACACACGCAAGCGCACCAAAGTTAGGCCGCACCGGTTAATGAACGATCCCGCCTATCGCCAGTTTTTTAACAATGCCAACGCCCCTAGCAGAGAAAAAATGGCCTCCGCGCTGGGATCTGGCGTTATTATAAACAGCGACGGTTATCTGCTGACCAACTACCATGTGATTCAGGGAGCAGAGGAGATCGTGGTATTACTACAGGACGGCAGAGAAGCGCACGCCAGCCTGGTGGGCACTGATGAAGACAGCGACCTGGCAGTGTTAAAAATCACATTAGACAATCTCACCGCCATCCCCTTGAGCCCACAAACTGAACTGGAAGTCGGCGACGTCGCCCTGGCCATCGGCAACCCCTTTGGCGTGGGCCAGACAGTCACACAGGGCATTATCAGTGCAACCGGGCGTTTTGGTCTGGGTTTAAATCGTTACGAGAATTTCATTCAAACTGATGCGGCCATCAACCCGGGCAGCTCGGGAGGCGCACTGGTCGACGCATACGGGAACCTCGTTGGCATT
>ENA-OSET01001971-OSET01001971.1-sediment-metagenome-genome-assembly--contig:-NODE-1971-length-20541-cov-10.888536_pt1 | contig 20541 bp, 19 predicted proteins | sample MGYA00237882_ERZ534229 | MGnify/ENA primary metagenome ERZ534229 (study PRJEB26408, sample SAMN06266212) | sediment metagenome | isolation source: Hudson Canyon methane seep mesocosm | place... | reverse complement strand
ATACCTTTGATGATTGTTTCGCCACTTTCTTGGTCAGTTTCAACTCGGAAAGAAGGATCTTCTTTAATCATTTTACCAATTGCAATACCCATTTTCTCAGTACTTGCTTTATCAATAGGTGAAATCGCAATTGAGATAACTGGATCTGGGAACACCATTGGCTCTAATGTTGTTGGGTGTTTAGGATCACATAATGTGTGACCTGTTTGTACATCTTTCATGCCCACAATAGCGATGATATCACCCGCTTGTGCACGGTCTAATTCATTACGATCATCAGCATGCATTTCTACCATACGGCCAACACGTTCTGTTTTACCCGTGAACGAGTTAAGAATAGTGTCACCCTTATTTAATACACCCGAGTAAACACGAATAAAGGTTAATGCACCAAAACGGTCATCCATAATTTTAAATGCTAATGCACGTAGTGGACCTTCAGTTGAAACAATCGCGTAGTCGCCTGTTTCAGTACCTTCTTCATCTACTTCTGGTTGTGGCTTAACTTCAGTAGGGCTCGGTAAGTATGCAACGACCGCATCCAATACCATTTGCACACCTTTATCTTTAAAGGCAGAACCACAGTATGTAGGGAAGAAGTCCATTGTTAATGTACCACTACGGATACATTTGTGTAAGTCTTCAAGTGAAGGCTCCGCACCTTCAAGATACGCTTCCATTAAGTCATCATCTTGCTCTAAAGCAGTTTCGACTAACATTTCACGGTATTCTTCGATTTGATCAGCCATTTCTGCAGGCGGCTCTTCAATACGGAATGCAGTGGTATCTTTTTCGTTATCCCATATCCATGCTTTGCGTGTTAATAAGTCAACACAGCCTTTAAAGTCTTCTTCGATACCGATAGGTAAAACCATTACTAATGGATTTGCACCTAAAACATCTTCTACTTGTTTAACAACACGGAAGAAATCAGCACCCATACGATCTAGTTTGTTAACAAAGATAATACGAGAAACTTCAGATTCATTCGCATAACGCCAGTTTGTTTCTGATTGAGGCTCTACACCACCTGAACCACAGAATACACCAACACCACCATCAAGCACTTTAAGTGAACGGTAAACTTCGATTGTGAAATCTACGTGACCTGGAGTATCGATAACGTTTAAACGGTGACCATCCCACTCACATGTTGTCGCCGCAGATTGGATAGTAATCCCACGTTCAGACTCTTGGTCCATGAAATCCATTGTGGATTCACCATCATGAACTTCACCGATTTTGTGGATCTTACCAGTTAGTTTCAATATACGTTCTGTGGTCGTTGTCTTACCCGCATCTACATGCGCGAAGATACCAATGTTTCTGTACTTGGATAAATCTGCAGCCATTTTGTCCGTCTCTAAAAATTAAGAATGAGTGTTTATTGTAAACACGTAAATAAACCGAAACATTTTAAACTAGTTTGATTGATCATGCACTCATAAATAGACATTAACCGCTAACATTCAATAAATTAGCGATTTTTCCTAGCTTATTTTTGACTAAGTTTTATTTGCTTGTAAAAAATGCGCAACGATTAAGTTTGTTACAGTGCTTATTCAGCAGAATTCGGTCATGCTTGTAAACAGTATTAAACCGTTTCTTTTTCTTGCATCGGTAACCATTGATAACGATAGACCACGCCAGGTACAGCTAACACAAGGAATAAACAGAAGGTGGTAACAAAAAATTCCCATTGCTGAGGAAAAACCTCACCAGAGAATTGAATCTCAGCCGCGATCGCTATTAATAAACTGACAAAGTAATACACCACTAACTCAATCAGGCGTAGTACCACAGACTTAAGTGATTTTAGTGGATAAACTAAAAAAACACGTTCTGTGAACCAAGGTAGGTTAGCAATAATCAAAAACAATAAAATGAGTGTTGTTGCAGACATTATACAAACACCGTTGCACATACAGCGAGTAATGCACCAGGGAAAAGTCCTAAAGCAAACACGCTTAGTGCATTGACACTAATCATCACTCTCATATCTGTCGGTGCTTGTAATGCAATCTGCTGTTCAGCCTCAGGCTGATCAAAATACATCACTTTAATAATTCGTAAATAGTAAAAAGCACCAATCACAGACATCATCACAGCAACAATCGCTACCGATATCAGGTTGATATCAACGATCGACTTAATGACCGTTAATTTAGCAACAAAGCCAACTAAAGGCGGTATACCCGCCATTGAAAACATCAAAATCAACATCATTAAGGCATACCAAGGATTACGGCGACTTAGACCTTTGTAATCATCAATCGTATCCGCTTCAAAACCTTGGCGACTCATTAAAATAATCATGCCAAATGCGCCTAAACTCATCAAGGCATAAACAAGGGCATAAAACATTGAAGCGGCATAACCTGCCTGCGTTCCAGACAAGATTCCTAATAAGATAAAACCAACATGGGAAATGGTGGAATAAGCCAACATCCGTTTTAAATTAGTTTGAGCTATCGCAACCACATTACCAATAATCATCGATAATACCGACAACATGATCAACATGCCCTGCCAGTGTTGGTGAACATCCCCTAAACCATCAACTAATAAACGAATCGCCATCGCAAATGCAGCAATTTTAGGTGCGGTAGCAATAAACAATGTAACCGCAGTTGGCGCGCCATGATAAACATCAGGCAACCACATATGAAATGGTACAGCACCTAATTTAAAGCCGATACCAATCACTAAGAATACCAGTCCAAAACTAAGTACCGTATTATCTAAACCACCTGCTTGAACTGTCTCAGCAATGGTGGCGATTTGTAAACTACCGGTCACACCGTAAATAATCGACATACCATAGAGCAACATACCTGATGCTAAGGCACCTAGGATAAAGTATTTCATTGCTGCTTCTGTTGATACCATCGAATCACGATGCATTGCGACCATGGCATACATACACAATGACATCAGCTCAAGACCCAAATAGATAGTCAGGAAATGTGCTGCTGACACCATCACCATCATGCCTAGAGTAGAGAATATGGCTAAGACATAATATTCACCTTTAAATAGGTCTCGTGCTTTTAAATAGCTAGTCGAATACAGCAGTACGGCAATATTAATAAGGCAGATAGACAATTTTAATACATCACTGAAAGCATCCTTAATATAAGTGCCATCAAAGGTTGAACCACTCTCACCAAATGATTGATAAATCAAAATAGCAGTTACAGCTAAGGTTAATTGGCTTAAACCATAGGCTGGACTCGCACCCTGCTCACCACTAAATGCAACTACTAAAAGAATAATGCAGGCCATGGCCAACATAAACATTTCTGGTAATGCAAAAGACATGTTTAATACTTCAAACGGCATATTTTATTGCGTCCCTTAAATCTTCGACTGTGAAACATGGCTTAATAAATTTTCGACTGAGCTATGCATCACTTCAGTCAACGGTGCTGGCCATAGCCCTATCGCTAATACAATAATAGCGAGTGATGCCAACATCCAAAATTCACGACGGTTAATATCTTGTAGCTGAGCCACATTGTCATTGGCCACATCACCAAACATAACGCGTTTAACCATCCATAAGGTATAAGCAGCACCCAGAATCAATGTAGTTGCGGCTAAGAAGGCAAACCAGAAATTAGCATGAAATGCAGCCAAGATAACCATAAACTCACCGACAAAACCGGATGTGCCAGGTAAACCTGCATTGGCCATAGCAAAAAATATCGCAAAACCGGCAAACACTGGCATAGTATTAATAACACCACCATAAGCACTGATCTCACGGCTATGCATACGGTCATATAAAACACCGACACTGAGGAACATTGCAGCAGCAATAAAGCCATGTGAAATCATTTGTACCATGGCACCTTCAACAGCAAGCACAGCGGCATTAGTTCCACCATCTTGGGCAAACAGTCTGAATATAATAAATAAACCCAAGGTGACAAAACCCATATGGGCAATACTTGAATAGGCAATCAATTTTTTCATATCGGATTGTGCCAAGGCCACAAAACCGATATAAACAACGGCTGTTAAAGACAAGCTGATCACCAACCAATCTAAAGCCATACTGGCATCAGGTGTGATGGGTAAAGCAAAACGTAATAAACCATAACCACCGATTTTTAAAGTAATGGCAGCAAGAATCACTGAACCGCCCGTGGGGGCTTCAACATGGGCATCAGGCAACCAAGTGTGTACGGGCCACATTGGCACTTTGACCGCAAAAGCGATCAAAAATGCGAGGAATAAATAGGTCTGTTCCTGCAATGATAAGCTGACATTATGGAAATCGAGAATTGAAAAGCTACCTGATACATGGTGTAGGTATAACAAGGCTAATAGTAAAAATACCGAACCAAATAAGGTATACAGGAAGAATTTGATGGTGGCATAAACACGATTTGGGCCACCCCAGATACCAATCACTAAAAATAAAGGAATTAACATCGCTTCAAAGAAGACATAAAACAAAATGGCATCTAAGGAGGCAAAGACGGCAATCATCAAACCTTCCATAATCAAGAAGGCCGCCATATATTGGCTGACACGATCTTTGATCACTTCCCAGCCTGCGACCACCACTATGACTGTTGAAAAGGCAGTTAAGATAATCAATGGCATTGAAAAACCATCGATTCCTAATGAATAGTTAATATTAAATGTGGCAATCCAAGATGCCTGTTCAGCAAATTGCATTTGATGCGTTGAACTATCAAAGCCGGTATATAAACCAAAAGATAATAATAAGGTCAGCACAGAAATGGCTAATGACAGTGGTCGAGCCCATGGATTGTTATCACCATTAACTAGCACGGCAATACCGCCTAGAACAGGCAACCAAATAAGTAAGCTTAATAAAGGTAAATCAGTAAACATAATGTCTGTATTAGCCCTCTACTAGACTACAAAATAAGTAAGTAATAACCATAAACCAATGATCATGGCAAAGGCATAGGTATATAAATAGCCTGACTGAATTCGGCGCACAATTTTAGACACTGAGCCCACTGTTTTTGCAGCGCCATTAACAACAGCACCATCTATTAGTGTTTGGTCGCCCACTTTCCACAATAATTGGCCAATCATTCGTGAACCACCGGCAAACACTTTTTCATTAAAATCATCAAAACCATATTTGTTATCTAATACACGATAAGCCCATTGGAATCGTTGTTGGATTTTTGCTGGTAAGTCAGGACGAACCATATAAAGATAATAAGCGCTTGCCACACCTGACATGGCTAACCAGAATGGTAGCTGCGTCAACCCATGCAAGATAAAACCAAATACACCGTGGTACTCTTCCGCAACATGCGCCAAGACATCATGGTCTGCATGCACCATAATCGCATTACCAAAAAAGTCACCAAAGACCATCGGGCCAATCAGGTAGCCTGCCACCACCGATGGAATCGCTAATAGAATTAACGGTAGTGTCACCGTGGTAGGTGATTCATGAGGAGCATGTCCATCATGTGTAGCAAATCGTTCTTTACCATGGAATACTAAGAAAAATAGTCTAAAACTATATAAAGCAGTAATGAACACGCCGGTGATCACCGCAAAATAGGCAAAACCACTACCAGCAATCTCTGAGGCATGCACGGCTTCGATAATAGAATCTTTGGAAAAGAATCCTGAAAAGCCAGGAAAACCAATCAAGGCTAAAGAACCAATCAAGGCAGTCCAATAGGTGATCGGCATATATTTTTTCAAACCGCCCATCTTACGAATGTCTTGTTCATGGTGCATGGCAATAATGACAGAACCAGCGCCCAAGAATAATAAGGCCTTAAAGAATGCATGGGTCATTAAGTGGAATACACCAGCCGCATAAGCAGAAGCGCCTAAAGCCACGGTCATATAACCAAGTTGTGACAACGTTGAATAAGCGATAACCCGTTTAATATCGTTTTGGATTAAACCTAAGAAGCCCATAAACAAGGCTGTAATAGCACCAATCACTAAGACAAATGATAACGCTGTTTCAGAAAACTCAAATAATGGCGACATTCTGGTCACCATAAAGATACCCGCGGTGACCATTGTTGCTGCATGAATCAACGCTGAAATAGGCGTTGGACCTTCCATTGAATCAGGTAGCCAAACATGTAATGGCACTTGTGCTGACTTACCCATTGCACCGATAAACAATAAGATACAAATCAATGACATTACCGACCAATCATGACCGGCAAAAATAGCAATCGTCTTTTCCGACATGGTCGGTGCTTGAGCAAATACTTCTACATAATCCAAACTGCCGGCATACATCAATACACCTGCAATACCCAATAAGAAACCAAAGTCCCCTACCCGATTGACTAAAAATGCTTTTAAGTTGGCATAGATTGCAGTTGGTTTTTTATACCAGAAACCAATCAGTAAATAAGATACTAACCCTACTGCTTCCCAACCAAAAAACAACTGCATAAAGTTATTGGCCATCACCAATATCAGCATTGAAAAAGTAAATAGGGAAATATAACTAAAGAAACGTGAATAACCATCATCATCATGCATATAGGCAATGGTGTAGATATGAACCATTAATGAGACAAAGGTCACCACCACCATCATCATTGCGGTCAATGCATCAACCATAAAGCCGACTTCGAGGCTTAAACTACCCGCCTGTAACCATTGATACACTTGTTGATTAAAGGTTTCACCATCAATGGCAACAAGTTTAAGTACCCATACAGATAAAATAAACGACGTTGCAACACCGATAATAGCTGCTCGATGAGACCATGTATTACCAATCTTATTGCCAAAGAACCCGGCTAGAATACTTCCTAGAAGCGGTGCAAGGGCAATGGTTAGGAGTAAGTTTTCAGTCATCAATCCTAACCCTTCAAGTTATCAAGTTCTGCCACATTAATCGTGTGCATATTTCTAAATAGCACCACTAATATGGCCAAACCAATGGCGGCTTCTGCCGCGGCTACCGTTAATATAAAGAAGACAAATACTTGCCCTGCAATATCACCAGCATAATGTGAAAATGCAACAAAGTTAAGGTTCACCGCTAATAACATTAACTCGATACACATCAATAAGATAATGATGTTTTTACGATTAATAAAAATACCGGCTACTGACAAACTAAATAGCAAAGCCCCTAGAATCAAAAAATCTGATAATGCAATCATGACTCAGTCTCCTGCTCATTATCTTGTTTTTTAACTGCATCCATTTTAATAATACGCAGACGATCTTTAGCCCTTACTTTGACCTGCTCAGACACATTTTGTGATTTACTTTTCTTCTCACGCAAAGTCAAAGTGATCGCCGCAATAATGGCTACGGTTAAGATAACTGATGCAATTTCAAACGGATAAACATAAATGGTATACAGCAATAAGCCTATTTCTCTGGTATTACTATAGTCCGCAGGATGCGGTATCGGTGCCGAAACAATATCCAAACCAAAATGTGCTGAGCCTAATACTGCAATCATCTCAATAGTAATCAGCGCTGCAACCAAAATACCCAACGGTAAATATTTAGTGAAACCTTCTTGTAACGGTGCGAGATCAATATCCAACATCATCACCACAAACAAAAATAGCACCATAACCGCACCGACATACACCAGCACTAAAGTCATAGCGAGGAATTCTGCTTCTAATAATAACCAAATACCTGAGCTGGTAAAAAATGCCAAGATTAAAAACAAGGCGGCTCGTACGGGATTACGAACAGTAATGACCATCGTTGCAGCAAATAATAAAATGGCTGCAAAGGCATAAAATATAATTTGTTCCATCAGCGATACTCCGCATCGGCAGCACGATCGGCTGCTATTTGAACTTCATGTTTATCGCCAACGGCTAATAATTTTTCTTTGGTCATAATATTTTCACCACGATTCTCGAAGTGGTAATCAAATACACGTGTTTCGACAATAGAATCTACAGGGCAAGATTCTTCACAAAAGCCACAAAATATACATTTAAATAAATCAATATCGTAACGTGTTGTGCGGCGAGTACCATCTTCACGAGGTTCGGTTTCAATAGTAATCGCTAATGCAGGACAGGTGGCTTCACATAATTTACAACCGATGCAGCGTTCTTCACCATTGGGGTAACGACGCAGTGCATGCAAACCTCTAAAGCGAGGTGATTGTGGTGTATTTTCTTCTGGATATTGTACCGTTATCTTTTTAGCAAACAGATAACGACCTGTTAGTTTCAAACCTAACAACAATTCCCATAATAAGAAGCTTTTTATATAGTGTCGTAATGATGTCATTAATTCTGATTTCATGACACAGCCTCCGTAAACCAAGGGCCAATATCATAGACCTGAGCAGTTGCCACCACCACTAACCAAACTAAGGTAACGGGAATAAAAATTTTCCAACCTAAACGCATAATTTGGTCATAACGATAACGTGGGAAGGTTGCTCTGAACCACAAATAGAAAAACAAAAAGATACAGGTTTTCATTAATAACCAGATAATACCGGGTACAAACGCAAATAGACCTTCTAAACCCGGAATACCTTGGAAAGGTGATAACCAGCCGCCCATAAACAGTACGGCAGCCAACATGGAGATTAGAATCATATCGGCATATTCAGCAAGGAAAAAGACCGCAAAGGCCATACCCGAATATTCAACATGGAAACCGGCGACGATTTCAGACTCACCTTCTGATACATCAAAAGGAGCACGGTTTGTTTCTGCTACACCCGATAGAAAATAAATAACAAATAATGGAAACAGTGGCAACCAGTACCAATGCAAAATGCCACCTTGTTGAGCCAGTGTAATTTCACCTAAGTTTAAGCTACCCGCAGCAATCAACACGCCGACTAAAGCAAAACCCATCGCAATTTCATAAGAAACCACCTGAGCTGCCGAACGCAAGGCGCCTAAAAAGGCATAACGTGAATTAGATGCCCAACCGGCAATGACAATACCGTAAACGCCCATTGAGGTGATTGCCAAAATATATAATAAACCAGCATCAATATTGGCTAAGGTTAAGGTCGCATCAAATGGCATTACCGCCCATGCCGCTAAAGCAGGTCCGATGGCTAATACCGGTGCGACTAAAAATAAATATAAATTTGATTTGGCAGGGAAAATAACTTCTTTCAACGCTAATTTAAGACCATCCGCTATCGGCTGCAATAAACCCAAAGGTCCGACACGGTTTGGACCAATTCGCACTTGGATCCAACCGATAATTTTACGTTCGGCATAGGTTAAATAAGCAACACCGATCATCAATGGTGAAATAATCACCACGATTTTTAACACGGTATATAAAACAGTCTGAGCAACCACCCAATCGACAACAGAGTTAAGCAAATCAAACATGATCTTCAGCCTCCACTGTCACATTGGCAAACATAGCGCCTAATGTCGACGTCTCAGCAATTCCTGCTGCCAGATAAATGCAGCCATCTGCAATGTCATTATCAATAGCAAATGGCATTGAGATTGTATTATCTCCCAGTGTAATGGCAATGCCTTTAGCCTCACTTACACCCTGCTTTTCTGCCTCAGCCATATTCATCCGAGCAATGCTTGCCGCTTGGTTCTCAGCCGTTCCTTGTAATGCACTACTTCGTCGAACGATGGCATCTGTCTGATACATCGGGATTTCAGATATCGTCATTAAACCACTATCAACATTTAAATCAGTCGGTAAATAGTTGTTTTTATTTGCCGCTGTCATCATATTCAAGTGATCTTGCACTTCCTCACGTACATCTTGCGAAGAAACATAATCAAACTCTTTAAGGTTGGCCATATTGCCTAAAACACGCAATACTTTCCAAGCAGGTCGGCTATCGCCTTTGGCGCTAACCGCACCAGTAAAGCTCTGCCACTGACCATCTATACCAACAAAGGTACCTGATGTCTCAGAAAAAGGCGTGATCGGTAAAATGACATCCGAATAAGCCAATATTTCATCGGTGACATAACTATTCATTGAGATAACCATGCTTGCTTGTTGCAAAGCACGTTTCGCTTCTAGCGGATTAGCGCAGTCTAATTCTGGCTCAACACCCATCAATACATATGAGCGTAGGTTTTGTTGCCACATAGACTGAGTATCACTAGGTAAAACATCACTGTTATTTTCAAACAATGACTCAGTAAGTTCAGCAGCGCTTGAATTCGCCGTTGGCAAGACAATCACTTGAGTTTTAGTGACACTCGCAATCAAATTTGACAGTGCTTTAATATCGGCTGCCTGAGGGTGATTATTCGCCAAAGCACCCACCAGTATTGTTGCTTTTTTAGCATTAGCTAAACGCATGGCAATGGTTTGTTCTTGAGCAGAAGGAACAACCGTCGTTAATAGTTCAGGCCAGCCTTTATTGTCGCCATTTGCCAATGAGATTAAGGCTTTTGCTACCCCTGATAAGGTTTTTAGCATGCCTTTAATATCAACCGTCACTTGCTTAACATTCGGGATCAGTAAATCAGATGCAAAAAAGTTAATATTGGTAACAGGTGTACCTAACATGGCTGATTGTCTTATGCGATGTGCAATCATCGGTTGCTCAGCGCGAATATTGCAGCCTATCAAGACAATATCGTAGCTATCTTCAATATCAGCTAAACACCAATCCGTATGGCTATAATCAACAGCTTGATCTCTAAAGTCTTGCTGACGCAGACGATGATTGATATTTTCTGAACCTATTCCACGTAATAATTTGTGCAATAAATAGGCTTCTTCTAATGTTGCTGTCGGCGAGAACAACCCAGCAATCTGATCAGCACCATGTTTAGTTTTAATGACTTTTAAGCCATCAATTGCAACTTGTAACGCTGTTTGCCAGTCAGTTTCTTGCCACTCACCCTGTTGTTTAACCATCGGAACAGTAGCGCGCTGTTCATGAGCTAGACCTAAATAACTAAATCTATCTCGATCTGATAACCATGTTTCATTGAGTTTTTCGTTTTCTCTCGGTACCACACGCATGATTTCGTTGCGACGTGTATGAAACTCAATATTTGAACCCACTGCATCATGCGGTGCAATTGAATCATGTGCGGTTAATTCCCAAGCACGTGCACGGTAACGGAATGGTTTTGACGTTAAGGCGCCGACTGGGCACAAATCAATGATATTGCCTGATAATTCAGACGCCACACTGCTTTCAATATAAGTGCCGATTTCCATATGCTCGCCACGACCGGTAGCACCAAGCTCTTTAATACCAGCTACTTCTTCACCAAAACGTACACAACGGGTGCAATGAATGCAACGCGTCATATCGGTATTGATCAGTGGACCGATATCTTTATCTTTTACAACACGTTTGCCTTCAGTATATTGTCCTACACCTGAGCCGTAACCCATTGACATGTCTTGTAATTCACACTCACCACCTTGATCACAGATTGGGCAATCTAAGGGATGGTTAATCAGCAAAAACTCCATCACACCACGTTGAGCCGCTAATGCTCTTTCAGAATGGGTGAAGATTTTCATGCCTTCTGTTACCGGCGTTGCACAGGCAGGTAGTGCTTTACGTGACTGAGCAACCTCAATCAAACACATACGGCAGTTGGCCGATATCGATAATTTTTTATGGTAGCAAAAACGAGGTATATCAATGCCCGCTTCATCAGCAGCTTGAATAATCATTTTAGCTGAATCCACTTTTAATGGAATGCCATCTATTTCTATATTAACCATGTTATTTGCTTATGCCCCCATCTACTTGGCATTTGCCATGATCAATATGGTATTGAAATTCATCGCGGAAGTGTTTAATAAAACTAATGACAGGTGCAGCAGCAGCATCGCCTAAGGCACAAATCGTACTACCATTAATATTTTTTGCCACATCCACTAAGCGATCTAAATCTTGTTGAGACCCTTCACCATGTTCTATACGTTTAACAACACGATATAGCCAGCCGGTACCTTCTCGACACGGCGTACATTGTCCACAAGATTCTTCATAATAAAACTCAGCAATACGTTCTAGCGCTTTCACCATGCAGGTAGTTTCATCCATCACAATAACGGAACCAGCACCTAACATTGAACCACCACGACTAATGCCATCGTAACTCATCAACACCTCCATCATGGCATCACCTGGAACCACGGGTGTTGAACTACCGCCTGGAATAACTGCTTTTAATTTATGACCGTTGCGTACACCACCAGCCAGTTCTAATAATACTGAGAATGGCGTACCCATAGGGACTTCATAATTGCCTGGTTTATTAACATGACCAGATACACTGAAGATCTTGCTACCGCCATTATTAGGTGTGCCTAGTTCATGGAACCAATCGCCACCTTTTTGCAAAATAACAGGCACAGACGCTAATGTTTCAGTATTGTTAATCGTTGTTGGTCGGCCATAAAGCCCATACCCAGCAGGGAATGGTGGTTTATAACGTGGCTGGCCTTTTTTACCTTCTAAGGATTCCAGTAGCGCAGTCTCTTCACCACAAATATAAGCACCCGCACCAGGCTGTGTATAGAGTTCGAAGTTAAAACCTGAACCTAAAATATCTTTACCTAAATAACCGGCATCACGTGCTTCTTGAATCGCTGCTTCGAAGCGATCAAAAGGTTCAACAAATTCACCACGTATATAGTTATAACCAGCCTGAGCACCAATGGTATAGCCAGCGATAATCATACCTTCAACCACTTGATGTGGATTAAAGCGTAGGATATCGCGATCTTTACATGTGCCCGGCTCACCTTCATCCGAATTACACACGATATATTTATCACCCGGCATACGGCGAGGCATAAAGCTCCACTTCAAGCCGGTCGGAAAACCTGCACCACCACGACCACGTAAAGCGGAATCTTTAAGTTGCTCGATAATCTCTTCAGCGCGTGTTTTTTCTTTAAGAATTTTTTCTAAAACTTCATAACCACCGACACTGCGATAAGACTCAAGTGTCCATGGCTGGTCAAGATGGCGAGTACGGAAACAAACCTGATCTAGCTTCAAATCATCTGCTGCTGTTGATGTCATGATTTGATTCCTGCCAAAATAGTGTCAATTTTTTCAGTCGTTAAATGTTCATGATAATCGCGGTCGACCTGCATCATGGGTGCACCACAACAGGCACCTAAACATTCAACTTCTCTTAATGTCACATTACCGTCAGCCGTTGTTTCACCTAACTTCACGTCTAAACACTTCTCCAGATGTTCAACTACCTGCTCCGAACCATTTAACTGACATGAAATATTAGTACAGACATTGACCTTATGTTTACCAACAGGTTTCAGATCATACATAGTGTAGAACGTCGCGACTTCATACACACTAATCTTAGGCAACTCTAAATAGATTGCTACAGCATCCATCACTGGTTCAGATAACCAACCTTCATTTTCAGCTTGAAGTATATGTAAGCATGGAATCAATGCTGATTGACTGTGTGCTGCAGGATATTTAGCAATCCATTCATCTAATTTCTGACGAATTTCAGCCGTAAATAATTGTTCTTTAGAACCAGTCAAAATCATCGATCAATCTCACCAAATACAATATCCATCGTACCAATTACGGCAACAACATCCGCCAACATATGACCTTTAACCATTTCATTCATCGCCGATAAATGAGCAAAACCAGGTGCTCTAATTTTAAGACGATACGGTTTATTTGCGCCATCTGACACCATATAAATACCAAACTCACCTTTTGGATGCTCAACCGCGGCATACGCTTCTCCCTCAGGCACACAATAACCTTCGGTAAATAGTTTAAAGTGGTGAACTAATGCTTCCATATTGTCTTTCATATCAGCACGTTTTGGTGGCGCAATTTTCACATCATCAGTGATAACTGGACCTGGATTGTCTTTTAACCAGTTAATACATTGTTTAATAATTTTATTGGATTCACGCATTTCTTGCACACGTACCAAATAACGATCATAACAATCACCTTCGACACCGATTGGAATATCAAAGTCCATTCGGTCATACACTTCATATGGTTGTTTTTTACGTAGATCCCACGCAATACCACTACCGCGTAACATAGGACCAGTAAAACCAAGTTGTAATGCACGTTCTGGTGAAACCACGCCGATACCTACCGTACGCTGTTTCCAAATACGGTTATCAGTTAATAAGGTTTCGTATTCATCAACACAGCCGGGAAAACGCTCAGTAAAATCTTCGATGAAGTCTAATAAGCTGCCTTCACGATTGGTATTTTTAGCTGCAACTTCTTTTGCACTATGCCATTTCGACTTTTCATACTTCGCCATAGAATCTGGCAAATCACGATAAACACCACCTGGACGATAATAAGAGGCATGCATACGAGCACCTGATACGGCTTCATAGGCATCCATCAAATCTTCTCGCTCACGGAAGCAATACAAGAAAATTGTCATCGCCCCGATATCAAGGCCATGAGTACCTAACCACATTAAATGATTGAGGATACGAGTAATCTCATCAAACATAACACGGATATATTGAGCGCGTTCAGGTACTTGCACACCCAACATTTTCTCAATTGCCATCACATAAGCATGTTCATTCGATAACATGGATACATAATCAAGGCGGTCCATATAAGCAATGCTTTGATTATAAGGTTTTGTTTCTGCTAGTTTTTCAGTGCCTCGATGTAATAGGCCAACATGAGGATCTGCACGCTGAATAACCTCACCGTCCATCTCTAAAATAAGGCGTAATACACCATGTGCCGCAGGATGCTGCGGACCAAAGTTTAAGGTATAGTTTTTAATCTCAGCCATTATTCGCTTCCACTATAACGATTATCATCACGAATAACACGAGGTACTAAGGTTCTCTCTTCAATCGAAACCGGCTCATAAATGACTCGTTTCTGCTCTGGGTCATAGCGCATTTCAACATTACCAATAAGAGGGAAATCTTTTCTAAACGGATGACCAACAAAACCATAGTCCGTTAGGATTCTACGTAAATCGTCATGACCATTAAACAAAATACCGAATAAATCATATGCTTCACGTTCAAACCAATCAGCACCATTCCAAATACTAGTCACACTATCAATAATAGGACTATCGGCATCTAAGCGAACTTTAATGCGTAGTCGTTGATTATGTTGAATAGACAATAGATGGTAAACAACAGCAAAACGGTAACCTTCAGCCACCGGTTCCATATTGCCTATACCATCAACCGCACGACTAAAGCCTCGATCAGAAGCGCCTTTTGTTTCCCAAGCACTACCGCCATACTCTGAATAATCAACACCACATAGATCGATTAACTGTTCAAATCCAAGTTGATCGCGTAGCTTTTTACACACTGACACAATGCTTTCTGCTGGTACATGAATGGTAAGTTCATCAAAACGTTTTTCACAATCAATAATCACATCTGAAAGCTGTTGCTCTAATTTTTCCTTGAGGGCTTTTATCATTGATTAGGCATCCTCAGCCTGTGACGCGACACGTGCAATCGTATTGGTGCGACGAATCTTTTTCTGTAATTGAATAATGCCGTATAACAAGGCTTCTGCTGTTGGTGGACAACCAGGTACATAAATATCAACCGGTACAATTCGATCACAACCACGCACCACGGCATAAGAGTAATGATAATAACCACCACCATTAGCACATGAACCCATTGAAATAACCCAACGTGGTTCTGACATTTGGTCATACACTTTACGTAAGGCTGGCGCCATTTTATTGACCAGTGTGCCGGCCACAATCATCACATCTGATTGACGAGGACTGGGGCGAAATACAACACCAAAGCGATCTAAATCATAACGAGAAGCACCTGCCTGCATCATTTCAACAGCACAGCATGCCAGACCAAAGGTCATTGGCCATAATGAGCCTGTTCGGGCCCAATTGATTAATTTATCTGCAGAAGTAGTAACAATACCTTCGTCCAGAATTCCTTCTACTCCCATTCCAGCGCTCCCTTCTTCCACTCATAAATAAAGCCAACAACCAAAATCCCTAAGAATAAAAACATGGCAAGTAAACCAAACACACCGATATCATCAAGCACAATGGCCCAAGGGAAAAGGAAGGCAATTTCTAAATCGAAAATAATAAACAGGATTGCTACAAGGTAGTAACGCACATCGAATTTCATATGTGCATCTTCAAAGGGTTCGAAGCCACATTCATAAACTGAACGTTTTTCATCGTCAGGGCGACGAGGGCCGAGTACAAATCCGGCAAGAAGCGGCATTACACCGAAGCCGATACCAATCAGCACAAACAACAAAATTGGGAGATAATTCTCCAACATAATTTTTTAGTTCTTTTTCAGTTACTTAAAAATACAATACTGTTCAAAGCTGCCCAGCATGCCCGAAATGCTTATAAATACTAAGTTAATAGTACACGCCCTACCTATTAAATAGAAGCTGAATATTACTTTTCTTTGATATAGATCAATACAGGTTAACCCCGTTAGTTGAACTATGGATTACATTCCTGTAGTTACTGATTGAAGAAATAATCTTTAGCTTGATCACAATCTTTTTTAATTTGCACCATAAGTGCATCAAGACCATCAAATTTCTGCTCATCACGGAGCTTATGTAGGAAGTGAACCTGTACATGTTCACCATAAATTTCACGGTCAAAATCAAACAAGTGAACTTCTAATAAGGCTTTATCAGCACCAACAGTTGGGCGAACACCCACATTAGCAACCCCTCTTATTGGCTCACCTTCAACACCAAACAACTGCACTGCATAAACACCACTTAGAGGTACTTTTCGACGGTGTAAATGAATATTTGCGGTAGGAAACCCCATTGTTCTACCACGTTTATCTCCATGGGCCACACGTCCACTCATGCGATACGGACGACCTAATAATTTTTCAGCCTGCATAATGTCGCCCGAATTTAAAGCTTGGCGAATTCTTGTACTACTCACCCGCACATTATCGACAGAAAACGTATGCATATTAACGACTTGGAATCCATTCTCGGCACCAGCCTTCTGTAACATTGTAAAATCACCAAGGCGATCTTTGCCAAACCTAAAATCATCTCCCACAACAAGATATTTAATATTCAGACCTTCAATAATCAGCTTTTGAATAAATTCTTCTGCTGTCATTTGCGCTAATTTTTTATTAAACCTCAGCACACATAATTGTTGAATGGAATAACTACGAAGTGTTTCAACCTTTTCACGAAAACGACTTAATCGTGCAGGTGCTTTTTCAGGTGAAAAAAATTCATTTGCTTGAGGTTCAAATGTAATCACAACGGCTGGAAGCCCTAATGTATCACCCTTCATTGCCAACTGATTCAAAACAGCTTGATGACCTAAATGCACGCCATCAAAATTACCAATTGTCGCCACACACCCTGATGGTGATGGAGACAAATTATAAAAGCCGCGAATAATTTTTTGCATAGCGTGAATGAGTATCTGAACAATAAAACATAACAGCCTAACGGCTAGAGACAAAACAATCCAGCAGGCAAAAATAGTGTGATTAACATATAATACTGCCACCTTAATTTTTTGTTTCGAGATAAGCATGGCTGCAAGACGGAAAAAACTAGATTATGAAGCCTCTGTAACGGAGTTAGAATCATTGGTAGCACGTCTTGAACAAGGCGACATTAGCCTTGAAGAATCTTTAAAACTTTATGAAAGTGGTGTCTTACTTACGCGTGATTGTCAGGAAGCGCTCAATGCCGCTGAACAAAAAGTTCAAGTTTTATTACAACAGTCTGGCCAGTCAAACTTGGTAGATTTCGACACAAATAATTCTGAATCGTGACCCGCAGCTTTATTCTTTCTGATTGGATGCAACAGCAGCAAGCTCGTATCGAGCAGGCTCTTTCAGCACGCCTACCAAACAGCACAACACTCACCAATCAAACATCACAACGCTTAGCGCAAGCAATGAATTATTCCACACTCAATGGTGGCAAACGTTTACGCGCACTACTCGTTTACGCTACTGGTGAAGCGCTGGGTTCAGACTTAAGTTTATTAGATGCTCCTGCAAGTGCCGTTGAACTGGTTCATGCGTATTCATTGGTGCATGATGATATGCCGATTATGGATGACGACGATTTGCGTCGTGGACGGCCAACCTGTCATAAAGCTTATGATGATGCCACCGCATTATTAGTCGGTGATGCATTACAAACATTAGCATTTGAAACCCTATGTGATAACGCCTTACCCCCTCTTCAACAAAGTAAAATGGTCAAAACACTGGCTCAGAACTCCGGTGTATTTGGTATGGCCGGAGGACAAGCGATTGATTTAGAATCTGTTGGTCACAACTTAACGCTCGAAAACTTACAAAATATGCATGAATTAAAGACAGGTGCTTTAATTCGAGCTAGCGTGGCATTAGGTGCTTTGGCCTCAGCCGATGTTAATGAAGCTGTCTTAGCTAAACTTGATCACTATGCTTATTGTATTGGTCTCGCATTTCAAGTTCAGGATGATGTATTAGATGTCACTGCTGATACTGAAACATTAGGAAAAACACAGGGCGCTGATGTCGCTTTGAATAAACCAACCTACCCTGCCTTACTCGGTCTAGAATCGGCTCAAAACAAAGCTATCGCATTGATCGATTCAGCCTTAAAAGCATTAGAAGATCTACCCTACGATACACAAGCACTTGCCGCATTAGCCGGTTTTGTCGTGAAGAGAACACATTAATATGACGACACAAAAAGAGTCTTTATTATCACTGGTCAATAGCCCAGATGATTTACGTCAACTCAGCAAAGAACAACTGCCACAGTTAGCACAGGAAATTCGCTCATTAATTGTTGATAGCGTGCAACAAACAGGTGGGCACATCTCATCTAATTTGGGTGTCACCGAGTTAACACTTGCTTTGCATTATGTTTATAACACGCCCGATGATCGTTTTGTTTGGGATGTGGGTCATCAAAGTTACGTTCATAAAATTATTACTGGTCGCCGTGATGAAATGCATACCATGCGCCAAGCCGGTGGTTTATCGGGGTTTCCTAAGCGTAGCGAAAGCCCCTATGATGCCTTTGGTGTTGGTCATTCAAGTACCTCAATTAGTGCGGCATTAGGCATGGCCGTTGCTTCACAAGCAACGGGGAGTGATCGACATGCTGTTGCTATTATTGGTGACGGAGCAATCACGGCGGGACAAGCTTATGAGGCACTCGCTCATGCTGGTGATTTAAGTGCTAATGTATTAGTTATTCTTAATGATAATGAAATGTCGATCTCTAAAAATGTCGGTGGCATGTCAAATTATCTTGCCCGTTTATTATCGGGTAAGTTCTACTCATCGGCACGAGAAGGTAGTAAAAAAGTGCTCGAAAAACTACCTCCAGCATGGGAGCTAGCTCGCCGTGCAGAAGAACATGTTAAAGGTATGGTTATCCCAGGCACTTTATTTGAAGAACTTGGTTTCAATTATATCGGCCCAATTGATGGCCATGATCTTGATACATTAATCCCGACCTTAAGTAATTTACGTGAGCGTAAAGGACCACAGTTCCTCCATATTGTGACTAAAAAAGGTAAAGGGTATGAACCAGCAGAACAAGAACCTGGAAAATATCATGGTGTAAGCCCAGCAGGCAGCCAAACATCTGGTCCAAGTTACACGCAAGTGTTCGGCCAATGGCTCTGTGATATGGCTGAACAGTCTGAAGATTTAATGGGTATCACACCCGCAATGTGTGATGGCTCTGGCCTCAATGCCTTTGCTGATACTTATCCAGATCGTTACTTTGATGTAGGCATTGCTGAGCAGCATGCTGTGACTTTAGCTGCGGGTATGGCATGTGAAGGTAAGAAACCTGTTGTTGCTATTTATTCGACCTTTTTACAACGTGCCTATGATCAACTTATTCATGATGTTGCTCTACAAAATCTACCTGTTTTATTTGCCATCGATCGTGGTGGATTAGTCGGTGCTGATGGTGCAACACATGCGGGCACGTTTGATCTCAGTTATTTGCGTTGCATTCCAAATATGCTTGTCATGGCGCCTAGTGATGAAAACGAATGTAGGCAAATGCTAACAACAGGTTATCATCATAATGGACCTGCAGCTGTTCGCTATCCTCGTGGTACAGGCACTGGGGTCAATATTGATTCAGAACTCAAAACATTAGAAATTGGTAAAGCTGATATTCAACGTAAAGGGACTCAGGTTGCCATTCTTGCATTTGGTACCATGCTCAAGCCAGCATTAGAAGCCGGCGATGAACTCGATGCCACTGTCGTTAATATGCGTTTTGTAAAACCGCTGGATCACAGTGTCATCGAAGAATTGTCAAAATCTCATGAGTTAATTATTACTATTGAAGAAAATACGCAACTGGGCGGCGCGGGTAGCGGCGTTGCTGAATACCTCTCTTCTATCAATAGTGATACAGCCATAAAAATCATGGGCTTGCCTGATGATTTCCTTGATCATGGTGAGCATAAACAGATGCTTATCGACTGTAATTTAGATGCTAATGGCATTATTAATTCAGTCAAAACCTATTTTGCGGCATAATATGCAGCTACTATTGATAATTCCCGAGTATAATAGTCAACTATGAGTTCAACCTATACCTTA
>ENA-OSET01001970-OSET01001970.1-sediment-metagenome-genome-assembly--contig:-NODE-1970-length-20543-cov-16.710984_pt1 | contig 20543 bp, 14 predicted proteins | sample MGYA00237882_ERZ534229 | MGnify/ENA primary metagenome ERZ534229 (study PRJEB26408, sample SAMN06266212) | sediment metagenome | isolation source: Hudson Canyon methane seep mesocosm | place... | reverse complement strand
AACGACAGTTATCTTAAGTCATTGGCTGCTAGCGCATACAATATGGATATTCCGCAACTGGAGTTACAGTTGCAAGGGATTCTTAAACTCCAAGACATTGTATACATTGAAATCTCTGAGAATACTGAAAACGGTAATATTATATTAGCTAAGCAAGGAGACCCAAGCTCTAGTAAGGATATTGAGCGGGAGTTCAATTTAAATTACTTTTCGGAACCTTTACCTTTAGAGACAGTTCAGTTGTCAATATTACGTGTTAACGCTAGCCTAAAAGGGGTTTATCAACGGCTTTGGGACAGAGCAATAATAATTGTTGTTTCAAATATAACCAAAACTTTTTTAGCCTCCATTTGCATCTTCTTTATTTTTCAATTTCTTTTAACACGTCACCTGACTTCAATAGCAAGATTTGCCAAACAACTCAATATAGCTAATTTAGGTGTTCCGTTAGCTTTAGATCGGAAATCCTCTGATATATCTAATCAAGATGAACTTGACCAATTGGTTGACTCCATTAATGGCATGCAAAAAAAATTAGTTACAGATATTACCAAACGCAAGCAGGCAGAATTGAAACTTATTGAGAGTGAGGAACGCCTACGACAAAGCCAGCTCTATGGAAAAATAGGCACATGGGAAGCTAATTTGACCACCAATGAACAAACATGGTCTGAGATTGTTAGCAAGGATTTAGGGTTCCCAAATAAACTTAATCCTGTCTGGGATGATTTTCTTTCAACAGTACACCCTGAAGATAGGGATTATGTTGCTAAAGAAAGTCGGCTTCACTGTGAAGGAAGTAAAGAATTTGATGTTGAATATAGAATTATTGATGCACAACAAAATATTCGTTGGATGAGGTCAATTGGTAAAGCCGAGTTTGGCACAAATGGTGGGCCACCTATTCGAATGCTTGGAGTTGTACAGGAGATTACAAAACAAAAAATAGCGGAGCAAAAAACACAATTATCCTCACGCGTTTTTACTGAATCAAAAGAAGGCATTATGATCACTGATAACCAAGGTATTGTGGTTGAAGTGAATCCTGCATTTTGTGAAATAACGGGTTATAGTCGTGACGACATAATTAATCATAAACCTAATGTTTTAAATTCGGGAAAACAAAATGCTGAGTTTTACACCAACATGTGGAAATCCATTATTGAACATGGTTACTGGCAAGGTGAGATTTGGAACCATAAAAAAGATGGGGCACTATACGCTGAGTTGCTGTCTATCTCATCAATATTAGATGAAAAAGGAAAGGTATTACATTATGTGGGAATCTTTACAGATATTACCCACAGCAAGAAACAACAAGAAACACTCGAACAAATGGCGCATTATGATGTGCTAACGCAATTACCTAATCGAACACTACTTACTGATCGTTTTACACAAGCAATTGCTCACTGCAAAAGACAAGAAAACCTACTCGCTATTTGTTTTCTTGATTTGGATGACTTTAAACCCGTTAATGACCTTTATGGTCATGAAATAGGTGACCAGTTACTTGTTGAAGTTGCAGAACGCCTCAAAGTAACTATAAGAGATGAAGACACGGTCTCACGACAAGGGGGTGATGAGTTTGTTTTATTATTGGGTGATATCGATTCATTCTCCCATTGCGAACAAATGTTAAAACGCATTGTTAAATCACTTGCTCAACCCTACTTGATTGATGACGAGTCTCTCATCATCAGCGCCTCAATTGGAGTCACTTTATTTCCAACGGATGATTCTGATTTAGATACCTTAATGAGGCATGCTGATCAAGCCATGTATGAGGCAAAGGTAGCAGGTAGAAACCGTTACCAACTATTTAATACGGACCAGGATCAACGCAGTATTCAGAAAACTATTCGACTCAATGAAATACGGCACGCATTGGCAAATAATGAAATGCGTTTGTATTACCAACCTAAAGTGAATATGCCGACAGGGAAAGTATTTGGAGCAGAAGCGTTAATTCGTTGGATACATCCTGAAAAAGGCTTGATTCCACCACTTGATTTTTTACCCATCATTGAAGAATCTGACTTGGAAATTACAATTGGAAATTGGGTGATTAATAATGCACTAAAACAACTTGATACATGGAGAGATCAAGGTATAGACATTGAGGTTAGTGTTAATATTTCTTCTTACCATTTGCAATCCCCTTCCTTTATTGATGATCTCAATAAGTCACTCGCTTTATATCCAAAGGTACATTCAAAAAATTTACAACTGGAAATATTGGAAAGTAGCGCCCTAGGAGACCTTCAATCTATTAGCACCATCATAAAAACATGCATTGAAACACTAGGTGTTCATGTCGCATTAGATGATTTTGGTACAGGTTATTCATCATTAACTCATTTAAGAAACTTACCTGCTAAGACAATTAAAATTGATCAAACTTTCGTCAGAGATGTGTTGGATGACCCAAATGATCATGTGATTATAGATGGTGTCATTGGACTGGCTAATTCCTTTAATCGTGAAGTGATTGCAGAAGGTGTAGAAACAACAGAGCATGGCTTAATGCTACTTGTCATGGGCTGTAATGAAGCGCAAGGTTATGGCATTGCCAGACCTATGCCCGCACTTGATTTTCAAGACTGGCTAACAAACTATACACCCAATCAGCAATGGCTTAGCTATGCAAACAAACATAGATCAGAAAAAGAAAAGAAAATAAAGTTATTCAGACTGACTCTAGCTCAATGGGCTAAGAATTTTGGAAGTAATATCAATGCAGAACCTGGGACAGATTCTAACTGGCCGATATTAAAAAGAACTAAATGTCATTGCGGAATTTGGATTAAACGTGCAAGGCAAGAATTGCTTTTTGAAGAAAACTGGTTGATTGAACTCGAAAGTACACATAATACTATGCACGATATTGCAGATGATTTATTCAAAAAATATCAAGAAGGGTCGGTTGAAAGTGCAAGAGATGGAATTGATGATATCAAACGAGCTGCTGATAATTTGATTAGTATTTTAGGTCAAGCTGAATAGAAGGCCCTTACGGACCCCCTACACCCTATCATCTTAGTCTGCTTTTGGCTGACTGCTGACGTTCAGCTTTAGCTATAAACCAACACACTCCGAGAGGCGCCTGACTTATACTGAGCTTTTTTTCTTGGCCTCTATATCTAAATAAGCGTATAAGCCATCATCAAAGCATCTTCCTTCTCACCTGTTTCAGTTTTGTAATACCCGGGGCGCATCCCCACCTCATTAAAACCAAGGCTTTCATATAAAGCAACCGCCCCCTTATTTGAAGGCCGTACTTCCAGAAACACACTCTCTGCTTTTCTTGCTCTTGCATTTTCAATAACTTGTTGCATAAATTTACTACCTAAACCTTGCTTACGCTCATCAGGTGCAATACATAAATTCAAGACAGTGGCTTCGCCAACCGCAGTAGAGACAATACAGAAAGCCGTCATTTTGTCCTGCTCATCCTCACAAATCCAACAATCATAATGCTTTGCACTTAAACAGTCATGGAATAGACCTTCTGCCCAAGGAAAGTTATAGCCTGCTCGCTCTATTTTCATCACCTCAGGTAAATCTGACTTAGACATTTTACGAAAACGCATCAACCCTACCCTGTCCAATGAATCTGGAAAAACTTTAGCATAAAATTCTCGGTCAGCATCATAAGTTACAAAACCTTTTACTATTTTTAACGCTTGTTTAATCATTATTGTTATTTTTATTCTTGTTTTGAAAAAAGGGTTAATGCACGTTGCATATCTTGCCACGCATCCTGTTTTTTAGTTAAAGCACGTAATAAATAAGCGGGGTGATACATAACAACCAAGGGAATTCCAGAAAATTCATGCGTTGTTTCACGTAACTCAACTAAGCTTGCTTTACTTTGTAATAGTTCATGTGCGGCAATGCGACCCACTGCGACAATCACCTTTGGCTGCAGTAAGCTAATTTGTCTAGCCAAAAAAGGCGCACACGCACTTAACTCCTGAACCTTTGGGTCACGGCCCTGTTCTGGTCGACACTTAACAATATGAGTGATAAATACCTCAGCCTTTTTTAAATGCATGGCCCGAAGTATCTCTGTTAATAATTCACTGGTAGCCATATCAGCAAAAGGAACACCTTGTTGCTCATCCTCTAAACTAGGCTCCTCAGTAACCCACAACCAATCTGCTTGCTGATTCCCTGAACCTACTACCACTTGCGCTCTTGATTCACAAAGAGCGCATAATTGACAGGCTTGCATTTCTGCATTTAAAACGTCCCAACTATCTTCTACATAATCATTTGATAGTTCTTGTGTTTCAGCACCTGAGTCAGCATTACGAGGCACCCAAACATCAATACCCATCGCTGATAAATACTGAAGTCGAGTTGCATTATTCATAAAAAGACGATTGAACCTAATTAAATAGAATCTGGCTAACTTTTAAACCTGAGGATGCTTTTTAACACCTCTATGCTCTAGTTTATTTAAAGCATTGATATACGCTTTTGCAGAAGCAATCACAATATCCGTATCCGCACCTAAACCATTCACAACACGCCCGCCCTTTGCTAAACGTACTGTTACATCACCTTGAGCATCAGTACCATTGGTAATATTGTTCACCGAATAAAGCTCTAAAGTAGCGTCTGATTTAATCACACAATCAATTGCTTTTAAGCTAGCATCTACCACCCCACTTCCTGTTGCACTTTGAGTGACCTCTTGGTCTCCCACTTGAACAGTCACAGTTGAGCTGGGTGTTTCTCCTGTTTCTGAACAGACTTTTAATGCAACTAATTTAAAGTGCTCTTCTGTTTCAGAACTAACCTCAGTAATTAATGCTTGTAAGTCTTCATCAAAAATTTCATGTTTTTTATCAGCAAGCTGCTTAAACCGATAAAATGCATCATTTAACTCTGACTCACTTTGAAATTCAAAGCCCAACTCAGTCATACGGCTTTTAAATGCATTTCGCCCTGAGTGCTTTCCTAAAACCATACGATTAGCAGACCAGCCTACATCTTCTGCGCGCATAATCTCATAGGTTTCACGATTTTTAAGCACGCCATCTTGATGAATACCAGATTCATGAGCAAAAGCATTTGCGCCCACAATCGCCTTATTAGGCTGTACTGGAAAACCAGTAATACTTGAAACTAATTTTGAGCAGGTTAAAATCTCACGTGTATCTAAGCGGGTTTCACAGCTAAACGCATCATGACGGGTTTTAATGGCCATCACTACTTCTTCTAAAGAAGCATTTCCTGCACGCTCACCTAAACCATTAATCGTACATTCAACCTGCCTTGCTCCATGCATAACCGCAGACAAAGAATTAGCAACGGCTAGTCCTAAATCATTATGACAATGCACAGAAAAAATAGCTTTATCGGCATTCGGAATTCGCTGCATCAAATTAGCAATGGTTGCACCAAACTCTGAAGGGATACTATAGCCGACTGTATCAGGAATATTTAAGGTCGTAGCACCTGCATCAATCACAGCCTCTAAAATACGACATAAAAAATCCTCATCAGAGCGCCCTGCATCCTCTGCAGAAAATTCAACATCATCCGTATACTGCCGCGCACGTTTGACAGCCTTAACTGCATACTCGACTACTTGATCAGGTGACATTTTCAACTTCATCTGCATATGAATCGGTGACGTTGCTATAAACGTATGAATCCGCGAACTTGCAGCACCTTTTAGTGCTTCACCCGCTCTATCAATATCTTTATCTAATGCACGAGAAAGGCCGCATACGGTGCTATCTTTTACTGCTTCAGCGACAGCTTGTACCGCTGCAAAGTCACCTTCACTCGCTGCCGGAAAACCTGCTTCAATAATATCTACTTTCAATCGTTCTAGGGCACGTGCGATTCTAACCTTTTCATCACGCGTCATAGATGCACCTGGGCTCTGCTCACCATCACGCAAAGTAGTATCAAAAATTATTAATTTATCTTTCATAAGAAAAGTTCCATTCATGGAAACCAATTAAGCTTAATAAGCTAATTGTAAAAATAGGGAAAATGCAAAAAAACAGACTAAATCAGAAGGAATATGCCCGCCTGGGCAGATTATTTACGAGCATAATAAAAGATGAGCCAAACATAAGCGCAAAGTGAAAATGTATCACTTTTTTATGGCTTATATTATTTATAAAAATAATCATCTTTTATACACTTTGATTTTAATGAGAACGCCCTTGTTGGCGCTTACGACGTAATAATACGATAGTGACTAAAGGCCCTGATAACGCATAGCCAAAAAAGAACAAACATAAAATTGTCGCTGGATTCGATAAAGTAATAGCAAAACCTAACATAACAAAAATTATCACAACAAAAGGAACTTTACCTCTAAAGTTAATATTTTTGAAACTGTAATAACGAAAGTTACTGACCATTAATAACCCTGTGGCAACAGTCATCACCAAAACGAGCCAAGGTAAAGTCTCTATACCATAATCATATTTTTCACTCACCCAAACTAAACCCGCCAAAATAGCGGCTGCGGCTGGACTAGGTAATCCTTGAAAATAATTTTTATCTTGTGTGGAAAGCTGCGTATTAAACCTTGCTAAACGCAAAGCACCGCCCGCCAAATGTACAAATGCACCAATTAGCCCTATCTGCCCTAAAGAAGACATTGCCCATAAATACATAACAATAGCAGGTGCCGCACCAAACGAAATCATATCCGCCATACTGTCATACTCAGCACCAAAATCACTCTGAGTATTCGTCATCCTAGCAACTCTACCATCAAGGCCATCAAGCACTAAGGAAACAAAAATTAAGATTGCCGCTGTTTCAAAGCGCCCATTAATGGCTGAAGTAATGGCATAAAAACCTGAAAATAAGGCGGCTGTCGTAAACAAATTTGGCAATAAGTAAATGCCACGGCTACGTACTTTTGAATTGTTCTGATCCGGCTGAGTCATGAATAATATCGTTTATAAGCGCTAAAAATAAATGCTCTCTATTGTATAGTATTTACCGCACCTCTAAAAAGAAATTCCTAAGAGCGAATCAGATATTTTATTTACAGCACTTCCGTGTAAAAATACCGCACTATATGAATACTCAACAATTTGGCGTCAGCCCTCACAAAGTCAACTTACCCCGCCAAACTCTCAAAAAAATGATTGCGGTTGTTCATGACTTACAAAACCTATGTGAAACTCCGGCTTACCAAAACAGCCTTCCTAATTTAGCAAAAACCGCCCAAATAGAGATTCACCACCACTCTGTTTTAATGGGCTATGACTTCCATATTACTGACACTCATGACGTCAAATTAATTGAGGCCAATACTAATGCAGGCGGCTTATGGTTTGCATCAGGGATTAATAATGCTTCACAAAAACACCTACCTAATAAGTTAGCTTCTAAATTAATTGCTACGTTTATTAATGAGTACCAACTCTTTACTCAAGACGCGCAAGCAAAACCTAAATTAGTCGCAATCATTGACCAGCACCCCAGTGAACAATTTCTTTACCCTGAAATGCGGGCATTTATTCAGATGTTTGCTCAAGTAGGCATTGGTTGTATTATTCTTGATCCCAGTGAAATTGAATTCAAAAATAACATTCCCACCTATAACCAGCAACGTATCGACTTAATCTATAACCGACATTGTGATTTTTATTTTAACTCTGTAGAAATGCAAGCCATTGCTAAAGCATGGCAAGCCCAATCCGTGTGTATTACACCTAACCCTCGAGTTTATGGACTGCTTGCTGACAAACAGCGCATGGTCGATTGGTCACAAACAGAATTATTAAATAATTTGCTTCCTGCTAAATCAGCCCTCCGACTACGCCAAGCCATCCCCAGCACACAAATGCTGTCTTCACTTGACCAAGATACTTTATGGCCTCAACGTAAATCATTAGTTTTTAAACCGACTAATAGCTATGCTAGCCGAGGTGTTTATATCGGTAAAAAACTCACTAAAGGTAAACTTGCCAGCTTAGATCCGCAAACAACTTTAGTACAAGAACATATAAAACCCTCTATCACCATGACGGCTGACAACACAAGGTTCAAAACCGACTTCAGGCTCTTTGTATACCGAAGTACCGTACTCGCTATTTGCGCGCGTATATACCAAGGTCAGGTAACCAATTTACGCACACCTAACGGTGGCTTCAGTCAATTAACTTTAACTAATACCCTATAGATTATGCGCCCACTCTATCTAGCCTTTATTTTAGCCAGCATTTTAATGAATACCGCCTGCAGTTTAACGCCCTCTCACCTAGAAAATAACGCGCCAATGACCTCTAATAAGATTATTCAAAGCCAAAATGACAACCGACAATATCAGGCGTTTAGCTTAGATAATGAATTAGAAGTCCTTATTATTTCTGACCCAGATAGTGATAAAGCTGCCGCTTCACTCGATGTCTTTATCGGCAGCGCTAGCGACCCTGAAGACCGTGCTGGCTTAGCACACTTTTTAGAACATATGCTTTTTTTAGGCACTGAAAAGTATCCTGACCCCGACGAATACCAGGTTTTTATTTCTCAGCACGGTGGCTCTCGAAATGCCTATACTGCCAAAGAGCATACCAACTACTTTTTTGATATTGAAAACGCATCCTTAGAACCAATGTTAGATCGTTTCAGTCAATTCTTCACCGCCCCCTTATTCAACCCTGAATTTGTTGAACGTGAAAAGAATGCCGTGCACTCCGAGTACTTAGGAAAAATTAAAACTGATAGCCGTCGCTTTCATGCCGCTATGCAGCAAGCCTTTAACCCTAACAGCCCTTATGCTAAATTTAGTGTTGGTAACTTAACCACATTGGCAGACCGTCCAAAACAAACGGTTCGTGATGACTTATTACGTTTTTACAAACAACACTACTCAGCTAACTTAATGCGTTTAGTGGTACTCGCGAACGAACCACTCCCTGTACTAAAAAAGTGGGTGACAGAAAAATTTTCTACCATCCCTAATCAGCACAGTAGCAAAAAAGTTTTTGACCAGCCATTATTAACTAAGGCACAAATGGCTCAAAAAATTCAAATTAAATCACTACAAGAAAAGCGCGAATTAAGCTTTATTTTCCCTTTACCTGAAGTACATTCTCATTACCGAACAAAACCTAACGCTTACTTTCAATCCTTGCTCGGTCATGAAGGAGAAGGCAGCGTTCTTGCTCTTTTAAAAGAAAAAGGCTGGGCTGATGAACTGGCTGTTGGTTCTGGCATTGCCAACAATGCAAACGAATCCAGCTTACAGCTCAGCATTAACTTAACCCATGCCGGCATGCAACATATCGATGATACGATTGATCTCATCTTTCAATATATTCGTCTTTTACAAAAAACCGAGCCCCAGCAATGGCTCTATAAAGAGCAACAGCAACAAGCACAACTAAAATTTCGCTATCAAGAAAAACAAGGCGCAAGTCATACCGTGACAGCATTAGCTAGAAACTTACAGTACTACCCCGCACAAGATGTATTGCAAAGTGCGTACCTTATGCAGGAATTTCAGCCGGAACTCACACAATCTTACCTCAAGTTATTAACACCTGAGCGCGTCTTAATCTCTCTTAATAGCCAACAGCTCGACACTCAACATACAGAAAAAAACTATCATGTTGATTATGCTATTACTACGATTAGCCCAGAACTACTTACCCACTGGGCGACATCAACTATCAACCCTGCGTTACATCTTCCACTGGCTAACCCGTTTATTCCAGAAAATTTACAACTAAAAGAGTCAAGCTCAGCAACAACCCAACCTCAGCTATTAGCCACTAACAATCCCATAACAATTTGGCACCAGCTAGACACAAGCTTTAATGTACCGCGCAGTAACCTATTTCTAGCGCTACACTCTCCTTTAGCTAACCAAACGCCACGAGATACGCTATTAAGCTCACTACTTACCTCAACGATTAGCAAGCAACTCAATAGTTACGCGTACCCAGCAAGACTTGCAGGGTTAAATTATTCAATCTACACAACCGAGCGTGGTATCAGCATTTCATTATCAGGCTATGACCAAAAACAACCCGCTCTACTAGAGCGTATTATCAGTGCTCTAAAAAAACCTGAAATTACAGAGAAAAATTTCAACATATTAAAAAACCGATATTTACAAAGCTTAAATAATGCAAAAAAACAACAACCCTTTCAGCAAATCTTAGCGGAACTTAAGCGCACACTAGTAGAAAAACGCTGGACCAATGAGCAAAAGCTTGCGGCTATACAGTCGCTCACTCAACAAGACCTCATAGATTACTCTTCTGCATTTTTAAAACAGCTACAGCCAACATTATTAATACAAGGCAATACTGACAAGCAAGAAGCGCTTAAAATTGCTGATTTTATTCACACGCAACTTGCCTCACCCAGCACAAACCAACAAATTCCAGCTGCAAAAGCGATACACCTAAAAGAAAATAGTTTAAATTCACGTAAGCTAGTCATCGACAATCATGACGCCGCTTTAGCACTGTATTTTCAAGCACCTAACAAATCAATAACAACCAGAGCTAAAGCACAGTTACTTGGACGTATTATTTCTTCTGCATTTTTTGCTGACCTGCGCACCCGCCAACAACTCGGTTATAACCTTGGCGCTGCAGCCCTACCCATGAAAGATGTACCAGGGCTGATCTTTATCCTGCAATCCCCCACTATTTCCGCCCCAGAAATAGAACAAAGAGTTGAACAATTCATACAAACATTTCTACAAGACTTAGAGGCAATGCCAGCTAAAACTCTTGAAACTTATAAAACAGGCTTAATCACCCACCTTTTAGAAAAAGATAAAAGCCTGCAAAAACTCAGTTACCGAAACTGGCTAGAAATCGACAGAGAAAACTACCAGTTTGACACTAAGAAAAGCATTGCTGAAGCAGTCAGCACACTGGACAAACCAAGCCTTATCCAAGCTTATAAAAATTGGCTCATAGACAAGCCCAGAAAATTCCGTAGCTATACCTTAGGTACTCAATTTAATAGTGAAGATTTTTCGGATATTGAACCGATGACTCACTACGAACAATTTAAAAATAGCCAAGAAAAACTGTAAACCTTAAGTCCTAGTACATACATTGCACCGACTCACTGTCACTCTTGAAGGCTGGAATAATCCACCAGAAAACCGAAATTCGAACTTTCCAAAAGTAGAATTAGAAAGGGACAAGCTATTAATCTTATAAGCGCTTATGATCGATAAACTACTCAAAATTGAAATCCATAATAACAATTTTAAATTTACTTTAACGATTATTAGCAGCCTGTTATTGGGCATTACTTTTGGTTTATTTGTTGGAGAGTTTGCTAAGAGCTTACAAATACTTGGCGATATTTATATCGGCTTGCTACAAATGACCGTACTGCCTTATATAGTCTTTGCGCTTATTGCTAATATTGGTCGTCTCAGCTACGCAGAAGCAAAACTACTAACCCATCAAGGTTTATTGGTTTTATTAACGCTATGGATAATAGGAATGCTCAGCGTTTGGATAATGTCCATCGCTCTTCCTCCGCTAAATCAAGGGGCTTTTTTCAGCGCCTTATTAGTTGAAAGCGCACCAAAAATTGATTTCCTAAAACTCTTTATTCCTGCTAACCCTTTTCTATCCTTAAGCGAAAACTCAGTTCCAGCGATTGTTCTATTTAGCATGCTGTTTGGTGCCGCCTGTATCGGTTATAAAGAACATAAAGCCTTATTAGTACATTTTGATCATGTTGCTAAGATACTGTTACGAGTTAATAGTTTTGTCGTAACACTCACCCCTATCGGAGTGTTTGGTATTGCCGCCAGCGCTGCAGGCACACTTACTTTAGCCGAATTTAGTCGCGTTCAAGCCTACGTGTTAATGCTCATTGGCTCGGTATTGTTAGTCACACTCCTAGTGATGCCCTTACTGATTAGTAGCTGCACACCATTTACTTATCGACAAATTGCGCGTGAATCAAGAAATGTATTATTGACTGTCTTTGTTGTGGGCAGTGTTTTCGTGGTTATCCCTTTACTCATTAAAGGCATAAACCGCTTATTTCATTCGCATGTTACTGCTAAATCAGAACATGCACGCATACCCGACTTAGTCTTACCACTTGCCTACCCATTTCCAGATATGGGAAAGCTACTCAGTCTCGTGTTTATTGTTTTTGCCGCTTGGTTTTACAATAAACCACTGGAATTTCTAGATTACCCCGAAATGCTCAGTGTCGGCTTATTTTTAAGTTTTGGTAAACTAATTACTGCCTTACCCTTCTTACTTGACCTTTATCAAATACCCGATGATATTTTTAATCTTTTTATAACTGTCGGAGTCATTTGTGGGCGTGTTGCGGACGTTGCAGGCGCTATGCATCTAATGACATTTACCATTATTACTACAGCCATAATGACCGGCACTTTTAAAATAAAATGGCGCCTACTACTACGCAATAGCCTGATTAGCATCCTACTCTTTCTCTGCGTGAGCCTATCAATTCGGGCTTTCCTTGAACAACAAGTCAACAGCAATAACCAAAACACACAGATTTTACAAATGCAGCTGTTAAATGATCGTACACCTTATACCGTTGCCAACTTTTCCCAGCCCAACCCAGTCACACTACAAGCAGGCCTGCATTTGATTGACCGGATACGTCAACGCGGCATTATTCGTATCGGCATTCACGAAGACAGCTTACCCTTTTCTTTTTACAACCCAAAAGGACAAATGCTTGGCTTTGATATAGACCTAATGGCTCATCTCGCTGAAGACCTGCAAGTTGCTATTGAATTTATTCCCTATGAAAGTGAACACCTACTACAACAATTAGAGAACGATCATTTTGATATTGCCGTTTCCGGCATTACACCTAATGCATCTTTACTGGCTGCAACGCGAATTTTATACAGCACCAGTTACCTAGATGTGAATTTAGCTTTAGTCGTTCCGGACCACACGCGCAAACAGTTTAGTAACAGTAAAGCACTGCATAAGCTAAAAAATATCCATGTCGGCGTACGTAAAGACAGTACCTTTGCAGCACGTTTTGAGCGTTTATTTCCCAACTTTGAAATGATAGAACTGGACTCAGAAGCGGAGTTCTTTAACGGCAAAAATAAACGTGCAGATATTTTATTAAGTTCCGCCGAAGGTGGCTCTGCCTGGACTTTACTCAATCCTGATTATGTCGTGGTAAATCCCTTTGCCAACCGTCAAGGCGCGCCATTAGTTATTGCTGTAGGCGGCGAAGATTTAATGCTAGAACACTTCATCAGCACTTGGATTAAGCTAAAACAAACGGATGGTACAATTGACGCGCTATTTGCCCACTGGATTCAAGGAAAAACGCTTAACTCTCGCGAACCTCGCTGGAACATTATGAGTTATATTTTAGAAAATTAAAGCGATTATTCCCTCTACGACAAATTCAAACATCGCCCAACTATAACAATCGATAAAAAAATCAAAATAATAAAATAGATAAATCATGGTCAGGTACAACGACCGTGCCTGAGCGTTTAGCATCGTAACCCGATAGCTCGGCAACACTTTGCTGAAATGCATTGCTTTCTAATAGTTCAATAAATGAGCGAAATAAAGCCTGCTCTCTGTTGGCTTTGGGTAAAACAAACCAATAAGACTCCCAATTAAGCGGTACAAACGCCAGATTAAATTGTACCGCTGCCGCCTGCAAACCAAAACCACAATCCGCAGCACCACTTGCCACTAAAGCAGCAACCGCACTATGGGTAAATTCCTCATCAGCATAACCCTGAATCAAAGCACTCTCAATATTTGTTTGGCGTAGCATTTCATCCAATGTAATACGGCTTCCTGAATTACGCTGTCGATTAATAAACTTAACATCAGAGCGCGTCAAATCGATTAATTTTACTACATTTTTTGGATTGCCAGGCGCCATCATTAACCCCTGCTGACGCCGTACAGCATAAACTAAAATATCTACTTCAGGATTAATCAGACGCCTAACTTTGGGCAGTAAAGCTTTACCTAGCTTACCTTCGGGCAAATGAAATCCCGCAATATCATAACGTCCTGATTTATAGTTCGACAAACTATCTAAACTGCCATGAAACTGAATATCAAGCTTTAAGTCTAAGGTTTTTTTCGCTAAATCACGTAAATTAGCAATCACTAACCCGTGGCTCGCGGCAATTCGTAAATTATGCACAGGTTCCGTGTGCATTAAAGCCGCTAATTCAGCAGATAACTCCGAAGATAAACTGGCTAATTCAGGCTCAAGCCGTGCCGCAATACGTTGATATTCCCACAACAACTTTTCACCAAATGCCGTTAATACAGCACCATTGCCACGCCCTCGCTTAAGTTCAGCTAAAGGGTGCGCAAAATACTGTTGCCACAACTGCAACATACCCCATGCATGACGGTAAGACATTGCACACTCCTCTGAAGCCGCACGCAAAGAGCCTGTGTCAACGATCGCTTGCAATAGCACAAACAAATCCACCGGCATATCGTATTTATCATTCGCAACACAAACCCAACGTAATGCTAACTGTATATTCATAACAATAATCTTTTATTATGCAAATTTTTACCTATTTTTTTAATTTAAATTATATGCTGAAATAGCTATATATTAAGAATATTAATTTATTTATGTAATTTATAACATATTATTATGAGAGATAAAAAAATAGTTAAATTATACGCACTCGCGCTAATATTTTATAGCGGGCTAAGCCCAGCAACAGACAACTGGAGCGTACAAAAACAACTTAAACTACCTGATTGGTTGACCTTAAAAATTGACCATCGAACTCGTTATGAAGGCTATTCCAATGCATTTAAAGCGGGTAAATCTGGCGGTGACCAAGTAATTGCCTTGCGCACTCGTGTTTTTATAGGCCTCAAATACGACAACCTCCAGATAGGTGCTGAGTTTATCGATTCACGCATTACTTTAGATGGCAGTAATACCCCTATTAATACCAGCCTGATAAACCAAACCGACTTATTACAAGCCTACTTAGCATGGCAGAGCAGTGATTTTTTAAATAGCAGCTTAAACTTTAGCGTCAAAGCTGGACGGCAAACCATGGATTTCGGCAGTCGTCGTTTAATTGCGCGCAATCGCTTTCGTAACACGATTAATAATTTCACCGGCTTCGACACAACACTCAGCCAAGGCGGCTGGCAATGGCGTAATTTTGTTGTATTACCGGTTTCACGCCTCCCTAATGACAAAGCTTCATTACTTGCGGAACGCACGGAATTTGACCAAGAGGATTTTGAGCGTATTTTTACGGGTACTTTCTTGAGTGTGAAAAATCTCCCTTTAGGTAGCAAAGGGGAATTGTATTTATACTATTTAAGTGAAGATGACACCAAAGAGACGCGCACTAAAAATCGTAAGTTATTTACCCCAGGATTTCGCTGGGTAAAAGCTGCCAAACCTAATCAGTTTGACTTTGAAATGGAAGCTGTTCTACAAACAGGAAGCTCGCATGCATCCTCAGCTGGCACTGATGTACAACGCCTAAATCACTTTGCTTATTTCGGCCATATGGCGCTAGGTTATAGCTTTGATGCCCCGTGGAAACCGCAATTAATGTTTCAATATGATTATGCGAGTGGCGACAAAGACCCTACCGACAACAAAAATAATCGGTTTGAAACCTTATACGGTGCACGTCGGTTTGAATTTGGCCCAACCAGTATTTGGGGAGCTTTTGCGCGTGCCAATATTAATTCACCCGGCATTCGTTTAAAATTTAAACCCCATAAAAGCATCACCGGCTTTCTCGCGCACCGCGCTTATTGGCTATCAGAAAACAAAGACAGCTGGGTAGGCGCAGGCATAAGAGACAAAACTGGCAATAGCGGTTCTTATATTGGACAACAAATGGAAATTCGCTTGCGCTGGCAAGCTATCCCTAAAACACTACAATTTGAAAGCGGCTGGGCACATTTATTTAAAGGTAGTTTTGCTAAAAATGCGCCTAACGCGCCAAGCAATAAAAATGATGCCGATTACTTCTATTTCCAAACTTCAATCCATATTTAATGACTAGGCCCCACTTAACATGAAAAAAAATACTTGGCTTTTCTGTAACTACTCAGCGCACCTGAATAGTTGAATGAAATTATAAAGTAAACTCAGGCAGTTTTTTTATCAAAAACAAGCCCCATTGCCTTTGTTGCACTTAGCTCGTGTTTGCAACATGTTGATAAATATTCAGCATCAGATGAAGGCGATGCAGGACTACCACTAAAGATGTAAGTATTCAGAGCCCCCTAGTTTATATTCTCAAGCTGCTGCTAGTTAGGTAGCTCCCTCTCCTGCTGGAGAGGGCTGGGGTGAGGAGAATAAAATTAAGACTTTTCTTATTCCCCCACATCCAACTTTCTCCCGCTGGAGAAGGCTTTCGCCGAGAGATAAAGTGAGGGCCTCTGAATACTTACCTAAAGATTAGTCACGCCAATAAAATAGGCTCTCATTTGTTAGATTAACAAAGAGCCTTTAGTTAACTTAATAAAGAAGAGCTCTTGGGCTCTGCTTTTTTGTGTCAAGAAAAATAGTGTACCTGCAAATAATTAGCAGTTAATTGCCTTCGCAATTCAGTCACTACCTACTTAAGAAGTTGACTAGCATTTAAAGCTTTTAACCCAATTAATATCTTAGTGTAACTCCTCAATATGTCCGAATAAATAGATTAAAATCATTTGCCCTGAATAGCTTTATAAGAAAAGGTACAATACGCGACTTAAATAAATAACACCATAACTCTATAGGCCTTTTTCATGAATTTACTCGTTCGTAATATCTCCAGAAATATTTCCGAAGCTGAGCTTCTCGAACTGTTTGAAGCTTATGGTACGGTACAGTCCTGTTCTTTAGTGATGAATAAAGACAGTGGTTTATCAAAAGGCTTTGGTTTTGTCGAAATGCCTAAAGTGGGTGAAGCAAAAGCAGCAATGCAAAACCTTAATGGCAAGGATATTGACGGTAGCAATCTTCGCGTTAAAAAAGCAGAGACTAAACAAGATTAAACCTATGAACACAGCACCAGAGAAAAGGTTCGTTAACCAGGATCCTCTACATGGAATAACGCTAAAAGAAATCGTTACCCAACTCTTTGAAAAGTATGGCTGGGAGGAGCTAGGACAGCACGTTAAAATAAAATGCTTCACTAACGACCCGAGCATTACTTCAAGTTTAAAATTCCTACGCAAAACACCTTGGGCAAGAAAGCAAGTTGAAGAACTGTATATTAATACTGAATGGCCGACTAAGAACGTTTGGGACAACTCAACAAACAACAAAACTTAAGCCATATTTAACAAAGGAAACATAATGACGCCAGGCTTTTTATCCCAAACTTTTCTTATCAGTCAATTTGAATTGAAAAGGCTATTTAACACGCGTAAAGGCTTGCTCTTTCTCCTAACATTTTCTGTCGTTTGGTATTTTATTCTGCTCTACCCTATTCGATTTTCTGCTGATATTTTTGCACAGAACCAAAACTCCACTCAAGGAAGTAGCTTCTTTGAATTTATTGGCTTTGGAGCATTACTAAATTGGAAAATCCCTGAGTTTGGGGTGTACTGGCGCTTTGCTCTACTGATGTTTCCAATATTATGCATTACTATTACTGCTGACCAAACATGTTCAGACAGAGAGCGTGGCACCTTACGTTTTCTATACTTACGCGCCAGCAGAGACAGCCTGTTTTTTGGCCGGTTTATGGGCGTAATGGCTATTCAAATGCTACTCATATTAATCACCGTTTTTACCAGCTTACTCCTGGTCATTTTCCGTGATAGTAACTTACTACTTTCATCTTTAAGCAGCGCAGTCGCCATAAGCATTAACTTAACTTTAATTCTATTACCTTTTACAGCCATGATGGCCACTTTATCAGCCTGTATTTCATCTTCTCGTCTAGCCACTATTTGGGCCATTTTAATTTGGAGCTTTTTAGCGGGTATTATTAGTAGCGTATCCTATTACCTACCTGCCCTTGAAATTCTGAAAATCCTCATTCCAGGCTATCAAATGACTCAGCTATCTGAGTTAGCCGAATGGCAAACTTTTCAGCTTGCTTATATTCCTATACTCCAGTCGATGGTTTTACTCGGCATAGGCCGCTGGGTTATGACGAGGCAAAGTTTATGAGTACACCTATCATTCAATGCAACAACCTTAGCCACTCTTATGCCGGAAAAATTGCTCTTGATAACATTAGCTTTGAACTTGATAGTAGCGAACCTGTTGGCCTAGTTGGCCCTAATGGCGCAGGTAAAAGCACGTTACTAAGTATTTTATGCGGGTTTATTCGCCCTAATTCAGGCTCTGTTTCGTTATTTGGGCAAAACCCTGGGGTAGCCACGCTTAATACCCAAGTCTCTGCATTACCGCAGGATGCTAGATTAGACCCAAGCTTTACGATTGGAGAGCAACTACACTTTTTTGCTCGCTTACAAGGGCTTAATAAGCAGCAAGGAAACAGTGAAACAGCGCGTGTTTTGGAGGCGGTCGGCCTTAAAGATTTAATGAAAGAAAAACCCGCCACTCTTAGTCACGGCATGGCTAAACGAGTATCTATTGCTCAAGCATTAATCGGTAACCCTAAACTTATTTTATTAGATGAACCTACAGCAGGCTTAGACCCCATCAATACCCGAAAGATTCGTAATATCATTGCAGAACTAACACCCAGCACGACCTTTATTATCAGTTCTCATGATTTAAATGAACTGGGCCGTCTATGCCAAAAAATACTATTACTGGAAAACGGCAAGATGAGCAGCACGCAGCTCACGACTACAGATCAGGATAAACCAACACAGTTTTTTACTCTGCAAATGGCGGCTTGCCCTGCTCCAGAAGTCATAAAAGAATTACAACAATTAGTGGGCGTTTTGCAAGTCTCTAACCCACAAAAAGATGAATTTATCGTTGAGTATAACCCAATAATAGAGTCTCAAATTGATATTAAAATACTTCATTGTCTAATTAAAAATAATTGGCAATACCGCCAATTTAGTCAAGGTAAAACCTTGGAAGAAAAATTATTTTTTGACAGTACAAATTGATTATTTAATGCTCAAAAATGTTTACCGTAAGCAACAGTTTTAAATACAAACTCCAACATTAGAATCTATGTTTAGTAAAAACTTCCTGAATTAATTTCTTATTTTTCAATCACAAGCTATGTGCAGAGGCAAGATATATGGACTATTTAGTTAAACGAGCAGCACAAACTGTATTTCTTGCTTTAATAATTGTAAGTAGTGGCTGCGTTACTAGTCATACCGAAAAAATTGATACTCAATACATGCACAGCCAAGGCTGGTCTAAACTGTCAGTTGCTGTTCACCGTGGAGACTTAGTCAGAGTCAAGGAGTTAGTAAGTACCGAAGACTTAAACCATGAGGGTACTTATGGGGATACCCCATTAACACTTGCTATAGAGAAAAAAAACTTATTGATTATTGAATTGCTATTAAAAAATGGTGCAAATTCCGATAATTTAAGTAATGACTTTTTTAAAAAAAATAGCTCTCCTGAAAAAGTCAGGTCACTAGTTCGAAAATATCAAAAAAACCCCAAAACTCAAAAACGATCACGACCTGCGCTAGTCGCTGAGACTATTCAGGAGAATGAGGTTAACTTAAGACCGTCAACCCTTGGCGGCACAAGAACAGCTCTAATTATAGGGAATGAAGATTATAAAATAGGACAATTAAAGAATCCTGTCAATGATGCAACAGATATGGCTCAAGTTTTAAAAAAGGCGGGGTTTAAAGTAATAACTATCATAAATGCTAATCGCGCAAAAATTGATGATGCTGTTATGCAGTTTAGTCATAATCAACAAGGCGGAACTGCTCTTTTTTATTATGCTGGCCATGCCGTACAAGTTGATGGTCATAATTATATTATTCCCATCGGTGAAGATATTGATAGCCAAGCTAAAGTAAAATACCGAGGTGTTGATATTGACCAAATATTACATGAAATGGGGCGTGCAAATAATGCTCTAAATATTGTCGTTTTAGATGCATGTAGAGATAACCCATTACCTAAAACTTCTAGGTCATCAGCTAGAGGCCTTGTTCGTGTTAAAAGCCCAGCAGGAACAATTATAGCTTTTGCGACAAGTCCGGGTAAAACCGCTGCTGACGGGAAGGGCCGGAATGGGATTTATACTAAATATTTTTTACACTATATGAAGCAACCTGGTTTATCAATAGAGGAAGTACTAAAAGGAGTTTCACGGAGCGTTAAAAAAGCAACCAATTACAAACAGCAACCATGGATTGAATCATCATTTGATGGTAAGTTTGTTTTTTTTAGTCAACAAAATTAACCAATTCCTACAAAAAATGTACACACCTAGGAAAATTTTGGTTCTTATAATTTTCAAGGTAAGTATTCAGAGACCCTCACTTTATCTCTCGGCGAAAGCCTCTCCAGCAGCATAGGTATCTACACAACTTGGGCATAAAAAAGCCCTCCCTTGCTGGGGAGGGTTGGGTCACTGCCATTAAGTTAAGCGGTTTAAGGGTGATTTTTTCTTGCTC
>ENA-OSET01001969-OSET01001969.1-sediment-metagenome-genome-assembly--contig:-NODE-1969-length-20545-cov-6.182969_pt1 | contig 20545 bp, 17 predicted proteins | sample MGYA00237882_ERZ534229 | MGnify/ENA primary metagenome ERZ534229 (study PRJEB26408, sample SAMN06266212) | sediment metagenome | isolation source: Hudson Canyon methane seep mesocosm | place... | reverse complement strand
GTCATCAGGATCTGACAAAGTATGAGAACGTGAGCCAATCATATTTATCCAAATATCGTCACCATCATTTATTTCATGGGCAAAATAAATAGCCCCTTTCGAGTTGCCTGGTAATTTTCGGTAATATAAACGAATAGGTTCGTCATCCGTGGCATGAATTTGTCCGATGACCACGCGTCCAACCTTTTTTTCATCACCTGTGGTCGATACTCGGTTTATTGCTAAAGTCCCTTCCAAACTGCCTTCAACACCGCCAGACTTAGCTTTTGTCGAACCATGCGCATTGCTGAAAACCCAATTATTCTTAGTCATACCACGAGTTTTTATGCGTCCATTACCTCTGCGGAGCATTTCGCGTAGTTCGGTTCTCGTATATTTTGTATTTTTTGAGGTCTTGGCACCTACGTTCGGGCTAGCGAATACCAAGCCACCATCATCCGCTGTATAAAAAAATGGCTTTAAGTTGAAGCCTTTATCTAATGATTTCTCGTAGATGGTATCAGCTTTTTTATCTTTGTTGAGGTCGGTTGGCAACGTTAACGACCAATCGAGTAAGTCAAAATTTTCACTTGGCTTTTTAAGCGGATCGAGTTTTGAAAAATCCCCCAGTAAAACACCTTCAGATAGGCTACTGTGCGACTTAGAAATAAGGATATTCTCCTCAATTTCCTGAGCATGGAGTGATGTACTGAAAATAGCTAAAGCAAAAAATAGCGCGGCGAAAACGTCGCTCATTTCCTGGTGTAAATGACGATAATACTTACATGTGTGGATATTGAAATACTTCATAACTTCTGCTCTCTTTGCTATATCTGTTCGTGTACTTTTCGGTTTAACTATTTTCAACACTTACATAAAGTATCTGTACGCCCAGCATATAGTGGCGCATCTGCACATGAAATTAACTGATCCTGAAAAAGTAATAAAAAGAGATAATACTTTGTTTCTAATAAACAACAATTGCCTGATTTCGTTGTAAAAAGAAGCCAAACTCTTTGTTGTATATCACTAAATAACTATGATTAATTGTTATTTATAGAATCATAATAACTTACCTAGCACAGATGCCAGCTTACCAATTTATTCACATCGGCATTTTATATTGAATGTAATATAACCACCGCCACAGGGGATTATCAAACAAAAGCAATAAATAGACGTTACCAAAAACCCAATATTGGTTGTAACCTTGGCATAACAATGGCTAATGTTATGGCTGACCACATTTGCATGCAATGAAAAATAAACTAATTGAATAATATTACCAATTGATGATGTAATGAGATTATAGCTCAGAGCTAATATCGCAGATTATAAGCTGTACGATGATTCGTATTTTTTGTGTTTTCTCATTAATGCTCTTGTTAGTTGCTTGCGGTGGTTCTTCAACAAGCTCAGCAACCATGATAACAGCTCCCGTGGAGTAATCAGTGCCCCCGTGTTTGGCATTTCTGATCCAATATTTCAAGCTGATTTTTCAGTGACTCATTGATAATAAATAAATTTACTTTACAAAGTCATTGGCCAAATTCATACCGACTGCCCCGAACAAGGCATTCAATTAAGTGAAATATTTTCTTCTGAAATTTTCCAACAAGGCTCAATGATAGGAAGACCATTTTTGATAAACAAAAACAGCCTTCTTTAATTTGGGAAACTTTGATTTTAATAAAAATACTAGAGTAGACTGCCTCAATCAGTTATCTAATAGGCTATGATGAGTTAATTAGACAAATAACCGGAATGACTGTTTTCTATTTTATAGAAAGTAGCCTGAACATAATCTTTTGGATCTCCGGTGCTATTTTGGTTATAAACTCCGGCTTTAAAATACATATATTGGCCACCGCTGTCATATCCACTATCACTCATATCAACCGCCTCAGATATATCAGCATGACCTTCTCTAATAATTGTTAACGTTAATTGATGGCCTTCTACTGAAATACGGTAACCAAACCGTTCATTTAATTTAATACCATTGGATGGATTGTCAGCACTTTGAGATCGGGTACCGATTAATTCTCTATAAATATCATCGCCACCATTTACTTCATGCGCTAAATAAAGTGAACCTTTATCATTCTGTGGTAATTTTCGATAATAAATTCGAATGGGTTCGTCATCATTAGCGTGAATTTGTCCAATAATGACACGGCCAACTTGAGATTCTTCACCCGTAGTGGTTACATAGTTCACTGCTAGTTCAGCTATCAGGTCACCATCAACACCACCTGCTGCCAATTGTTCATCATTTGATGCACTAGAGAACACCCAATTATTGCCATTTATGCCTTGAGTACTAATGCTTGTATTTCCGCGCCTTAACATTTCTCTTAGTTCTGTACGGGTGTATTTAGTATTTGAAGATGTTTTAGCTCCTTCAATGGGCGATCTAAAGACTAATCCGCCATCGGCGTCTTGAAAGAAAAACTCTGCATTGAAATAATTGTCATTAAGCTCTTGTTCTTTAATGCTTTGTGCTTTCGAATTTGAACTTTCATCAACAGGGATACTGAGATACCAATCATCTAATTCAATGGTTGATGTAACATCAGCATTACAACCAAACGCTTCAATCTCGACAATATGGCTACTGTCATCAAAGGTATTCCCTTTAGGTATTATTTTTATATAACGCGCTGTGGTTTCAGTTGTTTCGATATATTCTGATCGAGTAGAGGATTGGTTACTTAATTCATCACTTAACACGGATATCCAATCAATTTTATCCTTCGAAACCTCCATGTCATAACTATAACTACGGCTATCTTCATTAAGCCAAGTAATCGAAATACCTTTAACTGACATCGGTGCGTCTAGGGTCAAAACTAATGATTGATCATTTTCGGATGTTGACCAACGTGATCCTGATATGAAGTTACTGTCAATTGTATTGCTTGCGTTATAGTTCTCTATTTCATGTGTTGCAGTGGCGTCAATAAAGTTAAGTTTTGCTAAGCCATCACAAAAGAGGTCTTGTTGAGCATCATCAATAATAACCGGATTTTCAATGATGATAGGGTCTTCAATAATAATTTCATTCTCAACTTCTGGTTCAGTAGACGAGTTGCAACCAAGTAAAAATAATAAACAGCAAACATTAACAACCAATAGATTTGAAGACACGACGTACCTCTAATGTAAATTAAATAGAAGGCATATTACCAATAATCAAATAATTGTAAACCAATAATATTAATTGGCTTGATGTAACACAAGTAACCTGGATCACTTCTATTTATTCCTCTTTTTTAGTGTTTTCAGTAGATTCTTCAGCAGCATAAGCCGGTAAAGCTAACATTGCAGTAAATGCAGCGCCAGAAATAGTAAGTTCTTATTTGTATTTCTTGATGCGTTAAATACAGAGCTTATTTTATTCAATTTCATCATTCTTCCCCTTCCTTTATATCAACGGTGGTTTTAATTTATTATAATAACTGTATGACCAATTTATGATTTAAGTGTATCAATGTATGGCTTCATTAAAAGTGCCTTATAATGAACCGACTTTATTTATAGACTATTTGATCTTACACATAGCGCTTATTTACCAATTGTTATTACCAAACAGAATGTAAAGTACATTTTATATATTGAATACATGTCTTGTTACCACATCAAGAAATTACTTATTTTCTTTTAAAACAACGAGTTAAACAACCCCTCTGTTGTAGTGATAATTACTGGTAAAGACGATAATATTGAATTGGTTGACAATCAGTTAGGGGTGGAGTTACTATGTGGTTGTTGTGATAAATTGATGTATTCAATTTGTTTGACAATTTGGTCACTAAATAAAAATACTAATTATACGCAGGAGTAAGATATGACAAAACCAGTCATCGGTTTCATCGGTCTCGGCCTTATCGGCGGCAACATGTTAGAAAACCTACAAACACGTGGTTTTAAGGTAAATGTAATGGACCTTAATAAAGATGCTGTTGCGAAAGTTGTTGCTCGCGGCAATGCTACAGAAGTAGCTACCGGAAAAGAGTTAGCTGAAAAAAGCGATATCGTGATGCTTGCTCTTACTACTTCAAAGGTTGTTGAATTAGTCGTTTATGGTGAAAGCGGCATATTAGCTGGCATGAGTGAAGGTTCAGTTTTAGTTGACTTTGGTACATCTATCCCTGCTTCTACACGTAAAATTGGTGCTGACTTAGCAGCTAAAGGCGCTGGCATGATAGATGCCCCTTTGGGTCGCACTCCTGCGCATGCTAAAGATGGTTTATTAAATATCATGGCCGCTGGTGACATCGACACTTTCAATAAAGTTAAACCTGTTTTAGACGAGCAAGGCGAAAACGTGTTTCATTTAGGCGCTTTAGGTGCTGGTCATACAACGAAGCTTATCAACAACTTCATGGGTATGACGACTGTAGCTGCAATGTCTCAAGCGTTTGCTGTTGCCAAGTTAGCAGGCGTTGATGGCCAACAATTATTTGACATTATGTCAGCTGGCCCATCTAATTCACCGTTCATGCAATTTTGTAAATTCTATGCTGTAGACGGCGAAGAGAAACTAGGTTTTTCAGTTGCGAATGCCAACAAAGATTTAGGTTATTTTTTAGAGATGGTTAAAGATTTAGGTACTGAATCTCTAATCGCTGAAGGCACTTCTGCAGGTTTACAAGCTGCTGTTGATGCAGGGTTAGGTCAAAATGACGTTCCCGTTATTTTTGATTACTTTTCTAAATTAGAAAAATAACGCTAGCAATATTAAGAGTTATTTAACCAGGTCGTAGTTTTACCTGTTTATTGACTTAATCCTAATTGAGCTATGTTTTCATTTATGAAAATCAACTAAATAAGATTTAATTAGGGCTTACAAGTCCTTTTATCAAACTATTACTTGATGGTTATAATTGTAATATTATTATAAAGACGCCTAAAGGCGTCTTTTTTTGTTATTGAATTTCGCTATGGCAAGGGAGTTGGTAACTAAAAAAATGACGACTAGTGCACTTTTATTTTATTAAAAGATGAATCAACATAAATTGGATTTTAAGAATGAGCAAGTAGAGCGTTCTACTTATGATTGTTGGCTATTGGCATTTAACCACATGACTTTATTTTGAAGTATCCAAGTCCAAGATTAGATCCAAAAAAGGACGGTAGTAACAGTTGTCGGTTAGTTATTATTAATTTAAAGGTATTTACTTGACAATAATTAAGTAAATAAGATATCACGTATTTTTATGAATAAAGGTTTGATTTACTTTGCTTTAACTCACAGGCCTCTTTTTAAAAAGGCCTTTATTGCAATTATAAATGGTATTACATAATGAGAGGATTTAGCTTGTAGAGCTTGTTTTCAAAATATTTTCTAACGAATATAAACCGCGTTTTTCATTGTTTTTACGACGTATTTCTTCTAGTGCTTTTGCTTCATCTGCATCGAATAAGGTATTGATTAAACGATTAAAGTGCTGGTGCATAGCATTTCTTGCTTTGGAAGCATTACCTGATTTTAATGCTTCATAAATTTCTCTATGTTCAGTAATCGTTTTCTGATTATCTTTGGCACAAACACTAGCATAATCATTAATAATTTCTGCGGTAGAAGAACGCAAAGCCCACAAGTTTTTAACTGACAATATCATTGCTGAATTTCGTGTAGCATTTGCTATTATATTATGAAATTTTTCATCAGCATCTGCCATGCTTTCATTATTTTCCATGTTTACAAGTGTTTGCTTTAAATTAGATAATTCTTCTTTAGTGATGCTTGTTGCCGCCATTGCTGCAACCTCACCCTCAATTAATGCTCTAGCTTGTGTTACTTCAAAGGCGTTGATTGTTATATTTTCTGAAGGTTGTTGTTTCGACGCTAATACATAAACCCCCGAGCCTGTTTTAACTTCTACTTTCCCTCTTACTTCTAACGCTATTATTGCCTCGCGTATTGTAGGCCTACTTACCCCAAATACTTCTGCTAGTTCACGTTCTGGGGGAAGTCGACTACCTTCAGGATAATTTCCTTTATTAATCGAAGCTTCAATTTTTTCAACAATACGCCAGAACAACCTACGACTACTCATATCTATCCCTTGGTTAAAAGTCATTAACTTTAAAAGTGTGCATCATACCAGTTTGTATGTGCTTGGCAAAATTCATTCTGATCTTTACATCTAAATATCAGGATGTTTGATAATTAACATTATTAGCTCCTTTTAATGCTGTGTCAACATATTGGTAATATAACAAATGAGTTTTTTTATTTTAATTGGTAATATAAATTGGTTGGCACGAAAGAGGGTATTGGTTAAATTAAATTGAATTGAATTGAATTGAATTGTTATTTATGGTTCAAAATAACGTGATGAACAAAGTAAATGCAATAGATAATAATGTTTAGCTAAAGAGATATTTCATCTTTGGTATTAAAGCAAAGTTCTAATAATGTAGTTTGGATAGTATTAAGGTTTTATATTACAAGGAGTAGATAAAGCCTTAATGTTGTTCATAAGAAATAGAGAATAATATGATTTACTGTAAACAAATTAATCAACTAGTAGCATTAGCAGTGCTTGTATTTAGTACAACCTCTTTAGTTAATGCCGAAGAGTATTTAGTTAAATCACCTGAAGCGTATAAACAAACAGTTAAAAAGTTAGTTGCAGGCGACACCATAAAATTAGCTAATGGTGTTTGGCGAGATTTCAAAGTTGTGTTTACAGGAAAAGGCACCCACGCAAAACCAATTACCTTAACAGCAGAAACAAAGGGTGGTGTCATATTATCTGGCCAGTCTAACTTAAGGTTGGCGGGTGAATATTTAGTGGTTTCTGGCTTAGTCTTTAAAAATGGTTATACACCGACACGCTCAGTTATTTCATATCAAGTTAACAAAACAGAATTTGCGAATAACAGTCGTATAACAGAAGTTGTTATTGATGAGTACAGCAACCCAGACCGTTTTGAACCAGATTACTGGGTAGCTTTATACGGTAAAAATAACCGTTTTGATCATAACTATTTAGCCGGTAAGCGTAATAAAGGCGTTACCCTGGCTGTTCGTCTGCCTACTGAGGCAGACAGAGAAAATAATCATAGAATTGACCATAACTATTTTGGTCCACGCCCTGTATTTGGTTCTAATGGTGGTGAAACCCTTAGAATAGGAACAAGTCATTATTCATTATCTGATTCATTAACGGTTGTTGAGAACAATTACTTTGATCGTTGTGACGGTGAAGTTGAAATCATCTCAGTTAAATCAGGTAAAAACATACTTAGAAACAACACATTCTTTGAGTCTAAAGGTACGTTAACGCTAAGGCATGGCAACGGCAATATTGTTGAAAATAATGTTTTCTTTGGTAATGGTGTTGATCACACGGGCGGTATTCGCGTAATCAATCGTGATCAAGTAGTACGTAATAATTATATGGAAGGGTTAACTGGCTATCGATTTGGCAGTGGTTTTACGGTCATGAATGGTGTGCCTAATTCAAAGATTAATCGTTACCATCAAGTGGTTAATGCAAAAATAAATAACAACAGCTTTATTAACGTTGACCATATTCACTTAGCTGCAGGTAGTGACCAAGAGCGTTCTGCTACACCACAAAAATCAACCATGAGTAATAATGTTGTATACAACGAAAATCTTAAAGATGCTTTTAGCTTATTTGATGATGTTTCAGGTATTAGCTTTACCGGTAATGTTCGTAATGAAGTACCCGATGCAAAAATTACCAAAGGTTTTACAAACCAACCCGTAACACTCGTTCGTGAAAAGAATGGTTTGTTATACCCTGAGGGCATTGAAGCAGGTGTTGGTGTAGATAAAAGCTTAATGCCTATGACTAAAGAACAAGTAGGACCTATTTGGTATGAGAAAATTGAGCCTGTTATCGAGTTTGATTCAAACAAAATCACGGTAATTACCGCAGGTGAAAACAGCATATACAATGCGATAACTGCAGCAAAATCAGGGGATAAGCTTGTATTATCACCCGGTGTTTACCATGAAACCAAAATAGTTAAATTGAACAAAGTTATTAGCTTAATGGCGCAGCAGCCAGATACAGTAACCATTACATTTGCACGCTCTACCTTTGTTGAAATAGTGAATGGTGGCAGCCTAAAGTTGGCTGATTTAGTGATTAGTGGTATTGAAGCACCAGATTCAAAAGGTAATGTCCTTATTCGTCCATCTAAATGGGGCATGTACAAAAACTAACGTTTAGCTATGTCAAACGTAACCGTTGAAGCTTTAGATGTGAACAACGACTTTCACTTTTTTGTGGCAGGCAGTAGAAGTTTAGCAAGCTACATTAAAGTTACAGATAGTACGTTTAAAAATATTAGCGGCGACATTTTCCGTCTTAGCAAAGAAACTGACGATTTAGGTATTTTTAACGCAGATTATTTAACGATGGACAACAACAATTTTGAAAATATTGCTGGTGCGTTAGTCGATTTATATCGTGGTGGGCGTGATGAAAGTACCTTCGGGCCACACCTAGTATTTACTAATAATACCGTCACCAATGCAGGGCACGATAAACGTAATAGAACGAAATCTGTTATCAAATTACATGGTGTCCAAGTGGCTAAAATTAATAAAAATCATTTTAATAATACGGCACCAATAACACTTGAGCATACCGTGGGTGAACCAATAAGTGAAATCATAGGCAATAACTTTAACGAAACGTCGGCACCAAGCATTGTTGAGTTATATGCGTTAGGCGAACATACCGCCAAACTTTCAAATAATAAAGTCGTTAAATAAGTGAGTAAATCGATGTTGTTTTCAATAGTAAATGTTAAACGAGCTTTAACGATAGCCTTACTTACCATACTAACGTGTGGAAAAGCGTATGCAGACCGTCAAAGCCCCAATCTAGTTGTTTCACAACAAGACATCGCAAAAATGCAAGCGGCCAGTAAAAGTGATGGTCGATATGCCAAAGCATTTAAGGTTAATAGAAAAAATCTTGATAGTCAGATGGCTTTAGAAATAAAGGTACCGGTACCAAAAGATGGTGGTGGCGGTTTGACGCATGAGCGCCATAAGAAAAATTATCAATTAATGTATGATGCGGGTGTTATTTATCAAATAACAGAAGAGAAGAAATATGCTGCCTATGTGCGTGACATGTTATTTGCTTATGCTGAATTATATCCGACCTTGCCTCTTCATCCTCGAAGAAAAGTAGGGAAGCAAAATCCAGGTAAGTTATTTTGGCAAAGCTTAAATGAAGCTGTTTGGTTAGTTTATACAAGCCAAGCATATGATCTTATCTTATCTTCTCTCAGCGATGCAGAAAAAACAAAAATCGAAAAAGGCTTATTTCGCCCGATAGTACAATTTTTATCAGTAGAGTCACCTGAAACTTTTAATAAGGTTCATAACCATGGCACATGGACAACAGCTGCTGTTGGCATGACAGGTTATGTTTTAGGTGAGTTAGAATGGGTAGAACAAGCACTTTATGGTTTAGATAAATCCGGCAAGGGTGGTTTCTTACGTCAGCTAGATGAATTGTTTTCTCCGCAAGGTTATTACAATGAAGGTCCTTATTATCAACGCTATGCACTGATGCCTTTTGTCACTTTTGCTAAAGCTATCGAAACCAATCAACCAGAGCGTAAAATATTTGAGTATCGTGATGGTATTCTAGAAAAAGCGATCACTACAACCATTGAGTTGAGCTACAACGGTTTATTTTCCCCAATTAATGATGCGATAAAAAGCAAAGGCATAGACACTATTGAGTTAGTTCATGGCGTTACTATTGCTTATGGCTTAACCAAAAATAGTGGCCTGCTTGATATAGCTGACAAACAACAGCAAATTATTTTAACGGGTGACGGTCTAGCAGTAGCTAATGCATTAGATGAAGGCCTTGCAACTCCTTATGCATTTAAATCTATTGCTTATGGTGATGGTGCTGATGGTAAACAAGGGGCATTAGTTATCATGCGCCAAGAAGCCAGAGGTGAACAGGCACTATTATTTAAACCTGCCGCACAAGGGTTAGGGCATGGTCATTTTGATAAGTTAACGTGGCAGTTTTATGATAATGGTGCTGAAATAGTGTCAGATTACGGTGCTGCACGTTTCTTAAATGTTGAAGCGAAATACGGTGGACGTTATTTACCAGAAAACAAAACCTATGCAAAGCAAACTATCGCACATAATACGGTCGTTGTAGATGAGCAAAGTCACTTTCTAGGTAATGTGAAAACGGGTAATGCAAACCATCCGGAACTCACCTTTTTTGAAAGTAATGAATTAGGCAGTGTATCTTCGGCAAAAATTGATTCTACATACCAAGGAGTCGAGCTTCGTCGTACGATGGCATTGGTTAAATTACCAGAGATAGACAAGCCATTAGCCTTTGATATTTTTGAAGTAGGTAGTGACGAAGCCCATCAATACGATTTACCTGTTCACTATCAAGGCCACTTTATTGAAAGTAACTTTGACATGTTAGGTTTCACTGATAATTTAGCCGCATTAGGAAAAGACAATGGCTACCAACATTTATGGTTGACCGGTCAAGCGACTCCTGCAAAAGGGTTATCAAAGATAACTTGGTTAAATGATAATGGACGCTTTTATACTCAAACAGCCATAGTTGATGGAGAAACAGAAACATTATTTACCCGTATCGGCGCTAATGATCCTCACTTTAATTTACGTAATGAATCAGGATTTATTTATCGTAAAAAGTCAGCAAAAAATCATCGTTTTGTTAGCGTGTTAGAGCCGCATGGTGAATACAATCCATCAAAAGAATATACATTGTCAGCAAGATCTAAAGTATCAGGTTTACATTTCCACCAACAGGATGATCTTAAACTGGTAGAAGTCGAATTAACAAATGGCAACCACTATTTATTAGCAATAAACACGAATAAAGTTATTGAAAATAAGATAGAAAAAAACTTTTCATATCAACAGGCGAATTACACCTTTACCGGTAGATTTAACCTTTTTCAATTAAACGCAAAGCAGTAAGGCGAGGAATAATCATGAGTCAGAGTGAACATTTTTTATCAGGCGATAAAACAGAAATCGAAGATATTGGCGGTGGATTAAAACGCCAAATGCTAGGTTACAATCATGAATTAATGGCTGTTAAAATTTGGTTTGAGAAAGGTGCTATTGGCTACAATCATGCACATAGACATTCTCAAGTGACTTATGTTGTTGAAGGTGAATTTCATTTCAACATTGATGGTGTAACTACCATCATGAAAGCAGGCGATAGCTGTATGATCCCCCCTTTCGCTGACCATGGTGCAACCTGTCCGACTGGAGGCATATTAATTGATACGTTTAGCCCGCCTCGTGAAGATTTTGTTGAGCCAGGAACGTTCGAAAATATTGATTTAGAAAAACTTAACAGCAAACCTGCGGAGAAGTAACAATGCAATTAAAAGGATTACGTTGGTGGGTTATTGCACTAATTGCCTTAGCCACAATTATTAACTATATTGATCGCCAAGCACTTAGTGTACTTTGGCCTTCAATCGCAAGTGATTTATTTCCTGAAGCGACTAAGCTTGAAACTAATCAAATATATGCAACGATCTCCGTAGTATTTGTATTCTCTTATGCTTTTGGCCAAGCAATATTTGGCAAAATATTTGACTGGTTAGGTACGCGTTTAGGTTTTGTATTAGCCATTGGTGTTTGGTCTATCGCTACTGTGCTACATGCCTTTGCACAAGGTATGCTTAGCTTTGCCATTTTCCGTTCAATTTTAGGTATATCAGAAGCTGGTAACTGGCCTGGTGCAACTAAAAGTAATGCTGATTGGTTCCCCGCTAAAGAGCGTGCGTTAGCTCAAGGTATTTTTAATTCTGGTGCTGCTATTGGTGGGATTATTTCAATACCACTAATTGCTTGGATGGCAATTCATAATAGTTGGCAAACGGTGTTTATTGTCATTGGTGCTATTGGTTTATTATGGCTTATTCCTTGGGTTATATTGGTTAAAGCTCCACCGAAAACACATCCTTGGATCACTCCAGAAGAACGTGAATATATCTTAACGGGTCAGAAAAATTCTGATACAGATGAGCCTGAAGAAGACGAATACGTTCCTACAACAGTCGAGTTACTTAAACACAAGCAAAGTTGGGGTGTCATTATTGCTTCTGCAGCGATTGATCCTATCTGGTGGTTATTTGTTGTTTGGACACCTATTTTCCTTACTGATGTATACAATATGGACCTTGCGGCAATTGCTCAATACGGTTGGATACCATACGTTGGTGCAATGTTTGGCGCATGGTTTGGTGGTCTTCTTGCTCAAAATCGCTTTAAAGCGGGTTGGACTACAGACAAAACACGTAAGTTAGTCATTACATTGGGTTGTTTGATTATGTTACCTGCATTTGTATTAATGGTTTACCCATTATTTTTATTGATTGGTAAAGAATACGAAAGCATTTCTATTGTATTAACTATGGCAGTTATTTTGTTTGGCTTCCAAACAGCTATTGGTAATGTTCAAACACTACCAAGTGACTTGTTTAGTAAGAAATCAGTAGGAACACTTGCTGGTTTTGCTGGCATGGCGGCTAAGCTAGCGGTAGCAGGATTAATCGCGTTAGTACCAATTTTAACTCGTCCGGATGCAGATGGCATTATCAGTTATATGCCAGTGTTTATCATTGGAGGATCTTTAGCGGTTATCGCCATACTCGCAGTTTGGATTTTGATTCCAAAAATTGAGCCAGTAAAAAATATTAAATAATTCAACCATTAAGCACAATTGACATTTATCAATTGTGCTTAATCGAAAATTTTAAGTTTACGTTAATAAGGTTTTGAAATGAAAAACATTTTTTTGTTCGGTGAATGTATGATTGAATTGATGGCGGCGTCACACGATAAGCCATCAAGTTCTTCATCTAACACCATGGCACAATCATTTGCCGGTGATGTTTTTAATACAGCTGTTTATTTAAAACGTACGTTCCCTAAGATAAATCCGCACTTAGTTACTGCTGTAGGCAATGATAATTTTAGCCTTGATATGATTCAATACTTTGAAAGTGAAAAAATTGGTACTGATTTTGTTTTTCAATCAGACAATAAAATACCAGGTTTATATGCTATTCAACTTGATGATAAAGGTGAGCGCAGCTTCACATATTGGCGAGAAAACTCTGCAGCAAGAGAGGTAATGTCGTTTATTGGTGAGCAGTTTCTAGATAAGGTTTCTGCAGATGATATAGTCTTTTTTTCAGGGATTTCATTAGCTGTAATTACGCCAAAGGAACGCCCAAAATTTTGGCAGTTAATAAAAGACCTAAAAGCCTTAGGCTCAACAATTGTTTTCGATCCAAATTATCGTGCTCGTATGTGGGACAATCAAGAACAAGCAAAAGATCAATTTGAACAAGCATTTACACTTGCTGACATTCTTTTACCTGGAGTAGATGACTTTGAACAACTTTACGGTATATCAACTTCTGAAGCGGTTTATGACTTTTGCAAGCCTTACCAATTTAAAGAGTTAGTCATTAAAAATGGTGAGACCGGTATCTTTTGCTATACAGATGAAGGTGCTTATCACTTTCCAATAACACCCGTTGAAAATGTTGTAGATACTACTTCAGCAGGAGATTCTTTTAACGGTGTTTATCTTGGGGCTAGAGCTCAAGGATTAAACGTTAGTCATGCGATAGATCTTGCTTCTAAAGCGGCTGGTTTTGTTATTCAGCACTATGGGGCTATTGTCGAGCCTAGCACTTATCAAAAATTTATCGAGCAACAACACATCTAGTGGCTTTTTATTCTGTAATCTAATTTAGGAACACTCATGAAATCATTTTCCCATTTAATGGGGAAGCAAACTTTGCTACCCATAATTCAAGCCAATTCAGTATCTCAAGGAGTTGAAGTTGCCAAAGCGATGTCAGCTGCTGGGATAAATTTAGTTGAAGTTGTATTGAGAACAGAAGCTTCAATTGATGTTATCAAGGCGATAAAACAGGAATTGCCCGATTTAAAAGTTGGAGCAGGAACTGTAATTGATGCAGATATATATAAGCAAGCACTTGATGCAGGAAGCGATTTTATAATAACGCCTGCCATTTCAAATCAATTATTAACGTGCTTGTCTAATTGTCCGGTACCGGTACTCCCAGGCGTATCAAATACGGCTGATATACTTCTTGCAAGGGAGTTTGGTTATAAAGAATTGAAGCTTTTTCCTGCTTCATTATCAGGAGGCGCGCCTTTCTTGTCAGCGATGAATGCTGTTTTCAAAGGGATTTCTTTTTGTCCTACTGGTGGGATAAGTGATAAAAATCAACATGAATACTTATCACTCGCGAATGTATTTGCTGTAGGTGGTACGTGGATCGCAAAAAATGACTGGGTTGAGTCTGAAAACTGGTCAAAAATAACTCAAGCTTGTAAAGACGCTCAGGGTATAAGTTGATATGAGTTCACTCTCTGAGTTAATAAACAGCGGGTTTGTTTTTGGTGATGATATTAATACATTATTTAAATTCGCGAAAAAAAGTCAATTCGCCCTTCCTGCTGTTAATGTTATAGGAACAAATTCTATTAATGCGGCATTAGAAGCGGCTCAGCAGGCTAATTCACCTATCATAATCCAGTTATCATATTCTGGAGCTGCCTTTTTTATTGGCAAAGGCGCTAACTTATCTGCTCTTGATGCAGCAATTCAAGGAGCCGCTGCAGCAGCAATATACATTAAGAATGTCGCCAAGCATTACGGTATACCTGTGATTATTCACACTGATCATGCATCGAAAAAATTACTTCCTTGGATCGATGGACTGTTAGATGAAGGAGAGAAACACTTTACACAAACAGGTGAGCCATTATTTAGTTCTCATATGTTAGATCTTTCAGAGGAACCGTTAGAAGATAATATTGATATCTGTGCTAAATATTTACATCGCATGAGCAAAATAGGGATGGCATTAGAAATTGAACTAGGTTGTACCGGAGGTGAAGAAGATGGCGTTGATAATACTCAAATCGATAATGCTAAGCTTTATACACAACCTGAGGATGTTGCTTACGCTTATGAAAAGCTTATCTCAATTAGTGATAACTTCACAATTGCTGCGTCATTTGGCAATGTGCATGGTGTCTATAAATCAGGACAAGTCAGTTTAACGCCGATGATTTTAAAGAACTCTCAAGCTTATGTTGTCGATAAATTTCAATTGCCTTGTCGACCATTAAACTTTGTTTTTCATGGTGGCTCTGGCTCTGACGTAGGAGACATCAAGGAAGCCATATCTTATGGCGTTGTTAAAATGAATATTGATACTGATACGCAATGGTCATTTTGGCAGGGTGTTAATCAATATCAGCAGAAAAAAACAAATATTTACAAAATCAAATTGGTAATCCTAAAGGAAAAGAACTGCCGAACAAAAAGTACTACGATCCTCGAATTTGGCTGAGAAAATCGGAAGAGTCAATGGCTGCAAGATTGGTACAATGTTTCAAAGATTTAAATAGTGTAAATAGTTATTAATGTGATCATTACTTAGTCTGAGCCTGCTACTTCATCTGCAGATATAAACCAATGTTAACTTAAGTATTTATTTATCCTAATGAGCCTAGAATTGCAGAAAGAGTAAATACTGGTTTACATAAATTAGTTATTCCGATGAACTAAAAGAGATTTTATATAAAGTTATTTAAGCGGTCTTCGAATTCATTCATAAATCAATTCAAGGCCGTTGTCCTATTTATTATTGGCATCGTCCATTTTTATAATGTCACACTTACTGCTAGATAAACCAATTTCCTCGCTAAATCATCATAAAGAAAAATCTTACGTTTTTTGAGCGTTTTTCGAATAACGCTATTTAGTGATTCTATGGGATTCGTCGTGCAGTAACTAATCTATGTTAAACCTTTTTATATTATAAATTCATCTATACTTAGGTTTATTCTATTGTAATAGAGTTTACATTGTTGATAATATCTTTCAGGTTACGGTGTTTGAAAATGGAGTTTTAAATATTATCCTATTTAGTCGAACATCATAAAGAAGGTAGTTTTATGTACTTAGCTCGTTACTATATTCTATTTTTGTTGATTTTCCTTTTGTTCACTCCCCCTCTTTTAGCTGCTAAAAACAGTAATGTAGAAAAAGTAGTTATTCCTTTAAATAATTGGACAAGCCAACGGGTATTATCAAAAGTTGTTGGTACATTAATTCAGCAACTTGGTGAAAAGTTGAATATCAAAATATCAGTGCTGAAGATCAATGGGGAGCGCTTCGAAAAGGTTTGGTTCATTTACAAGTAGAAGTTTGGCAAGCATCTATGAGTAAAGACTTTAATAAAATGCTCAAGTATAACTATATAGAAGAGATGGGTACTCATAGTGCCATTGGTCGAGAAGATTGGTGGTACCCAGATTATGTTGAACAAAGTTGTAATGGATTGCCTAATTGGCAAGCGATGAATACTTGTTCTCACTTGTTCTCTGAAGACTCCATAAACGGCAAAGGTGTTTATTATACGGGGTTATGGGATTTTGGTGACGCTGACATCATAAGAGCACTAAACCTTCAATTTACTATTACTCGTCTTTCTGATGACAAGTCTATTTGGGATATACTCAAAACAGCAGTGCGTGAAAAACGGCCTATTATGTTATTGAATTGGACCCCTAACTGGACTGATGTAAGAATCAAAGGCAAATTTGTTGATTTTCCTACCTATACCAGTGAGTGCGAATCGGATCCTTCATGGGGCATAAATAAAGATCTCGTGAAAGATTGTGGAAATCCTAAAAACGGCTGGATAAAAAAAACGGTATGGACAGGTTTAAAAGATCAATGGCCTTGTGTCTACCAGTTAATGAAAAACATCGATTTTAGCAATGAAATGATTGCAGAAGCCTCTGCTCTCGTTATTGCTGATGGGCACTCTGAAGATAAAGCCGCTGAAATATGGATGAATAAATATCATAAAAATATTTCATCTTGGCGCAACTCATCTTGCTCACCCTAAAACTAATACACAGTGAATATTTAGCTTTAACATACATTGATAAGCCTTTTGCATTGGCCTAATGAACATAAATATAAGCTTAATAATCCTGTATTACGTTACATACTCATGTTAAAAAATTGAAACTAATCATTCCCTTTAATTCGGTAAAAACTCTATCGCCCAAATAGTGGTCATGACAGAGACTTCTTCTTCAGGAAAACGTATTGAACGTAAGATAACCGTTAGCTGACGTTCTAATTTTGCATTATTCAAGCCGCTTGATTTGATGTCGACACGACTAATAGCGCCGTTAGGCTGAATTTCTATTTCAAACATGACCTTCCCTTTTAAGAAAGGATCTTTCCGTAGAGCACGATTATACAGTGCATAAAGACGAGATTTATTAGCTTCAAGTGTTCTACGAATACTAATTTCTGTACGTTGTCCTGCCAATGCAGATGACGCTTCTTCTTCGGCTATAGCGCCTTCAGTCGCGAGTATTTCCTCTTCTGCAAGACGAACAACTTGCGTGTTCTTAGTGCTTAACGCATCACTCTCGATTGTTCTACTCACCGATGAAGCGATTACGCCTTCACTTTGCTTATTTGCTGCACCTGCTAAAAAGGATCGTTTAACCTTAACTTCTTCGGTTTTATTTTGATCGAGTGTAGTTTGCGCTTCAGGTATAACAGTAAAAGCTTCTCTCATAGAAAAAAGTTCATCTTTCATGGCTGCTAGTCCAGATGTTTGCGCTTTCTCTCTCGCCGCTTCTCGCGTCATTTTAGGCTGTTCAATCGGCTTTTCTGGTTTTGTTTCTGGCTCTTCTTTAGGTTCTTCCTTGATGTCATCTGGTTTTATAATTTCTGGTTCTTTTATTTTTTCAGGCAACGGCAGTTGTTTTTCTTTTAGCATGATTTTGGCAAGCTGAGGCGGTACCTGTTCTTTCACTTCTCGAGGTATTTCTACTTGCTCTAATAAAGGTACGCCAATAGCAAAAACGAGATAAACCACAAACAATATAGACAATATTCGAATAAACCGTTTGTCTTGCGGGCTTGATATAAACAAGTCGCTTTGAGTTTGAAATCCCGTACTCATATTCAAGGTTATTGCGGTCATGTTAACCCTCACCTTGCTGTTTTCTGGCTTGCTGTTCAACCGCAAGTGACATATTACGATAACCCGTATCTGCACATGCTGCCATGATCTGTTTTAACACCGCATATGGAATTGACGCATCACCTATAATGGTTACAGCTCGTCCTTTCTCTTGCTCACTTTCTGTTAATTCTGGTCGTTTACTTACTTGATAGTTGAGTTCGGCTGTTAATGCTTCAAGAAATTCCGTGTTATCTTCCATCACAAAGCCAACATCATTACTGGCACTTTGCCAAATAGCTCTTTCTTGTACTAAAACTGTTTTCTCAAAAATGGTGATCACCAAGTTTTCTACCGGTAATTCTTCAGCGATTGATACGGGTAATTTAATTTCTTCTATGCTTTGTAGCACGCGTACTTCCGATTGGTTTACGATAAGGAAGAACACTAAAATAGTAAATATATCCATCAAAGCGACGAGATTTAGCTTGCTGCCAGAATTAAAACGTTTGTGATGTTTGGCGAGTCTTTTTGATCTTGCTGACTGTTTCATTGTTGCTCTCCACCAGTGTCGTTCGTAGGCTCACTAGTCAGTGCATTTGTGGGTGCATCACCTAAAGATATTAACGGAAAGAGCTCTGCATCTACCAAATTTGCAGCAACCACTGCTTTAAACGATCGTACCGTATCCATAGCAGAAACAATCGTTTGATAGTCTACTGACGGCTCTAATAAAATCACAATGTCGTTCTTTTCTATCGTATTTTGTTGAAAAGTAAGCTTCAAATCTTGTAGATATATTGATAGCGCAGCAAAGTCATAACTTTGTTCGGTGACTGCAAACCGTTTCAATAATATCCCTGCCGGATAATTTAATTCCATGTACTCTTTAGTAATGACCAACTCCAATATTTTGGGTTCTTTTTGGTCTTCAGCCAATTCAGCTTCAGAAAGTACAGGTAGCTGTAAATTAAGTATCCGTACGTGAGAAAATACTAAACTCAGCAACAATACAGGCACTAACACAATCATCAAATTCATGAATGATGTGATATCTAATTCCGCGTCTTGGGTATTGACCCTGCGATGACGATGGCGTCTCATAATAGTAACCCTCGATTTAAATCAGTTTACTTATTAAACGACAAAGAATTTAACAACTTAATGGCAGCCATCTCAATAGAGTCAACGATGGTAGCGGTTTTAGTTTGTAGATTAGAATGAAATAATATCAATGGAATAGCGGTAATTAGGCCGAATGCTGTGGTATTCATTGCTATTGAAATACTTGAAGACAACAAGTTAGCTTTTTCGGCTGGGTCAGCACTTGCTACAGCAGAGAATGCGGCGATAAGACCCATAATAGTCCCTAACAAACCTAATAATGTAGCTATATTCGCTAATGTCGCGACAAATGGCGTTCGTTTTTCAAGTCGTAACATATACTCCATAATGGTTTCTTCCATGGCGTATTCAACATCTTCACGACGTTTTGCTTGACCTAAACGCGAGATACCTGACTCAAGTACATCAAACACAGGCGCTTTATTTCCTGCAGCATGTTTGCTGATCGCTTCAATATCACCAGATTTCAAGGCATTTTGAATGAGTGAAAATGCCTTTTGATTCGTACGATGTGCATTATTTAAATACAACCAGCGTTCAATAGTGATAGCTAAACCTACAACTAGTACAAGGGCGATGGGATAAATGAATGAACCACCATTCTGTAAAAAAGCGATGATACTGTCAAAAAAACTCATTGTATTTTCCTTATATATTAAAGTTAGGGTGGCATAGTTAGCCTATGACTCATCCTGAAATTTTATCTGTTAACTGAAAGTGACCACGTTAATTATTTTTTGTATGTTTTATTTGTTTTCTTCCTGCCTGCTCTGCAGCAAATTCTCTGACTTCTTTTTTAAATGCTTTTGGGTGAATCGGTTTAAATTCAGGCATTGCTAACTGTGTATTTTTATCTTTTATACTGATGGGATTAGCGATACCTTGCCATGGCATAATATAAAGTACCTTCGGTTGTTCTTGAGAACCTGTTACCTTACTTTCAATCGTCAGCGTTTTCGTTGTAGTTTTTGAAGCAATATCATTATTAGGTGTCACTTCCTCTGCTTGGACGATGATTACAAAACCAGCACAAAAAATAGTTAACATTCTCATCGCTTTCTTTAGTGTTACAAGTTTCATATTAACCTTCCTCTGCCTTTTTGCTTTGAACGTTTAACGGTTTCTTTTGTTCAAGTTTTTCAGGTAACACTAACCCCGCACGTTTAATTTTAATCTCTACGCCAGCAAGCCAGCGTTGAACTTGTTGGTCATCCGCTTGTAATTCGAGGTAAGACGAATAGTACTTTCGCGCATCAAGTAAACGTCCACGATACAACTCCAATAAAATAGCGAGATTAACTTGTGCTTCAGGATATTCAGGCCAAATATCTAATGCCTTAAGATAACT
>ENA-OSET01001968-OSET01001968.1-sediment-metagenome-genome-assembly--contig:-NODE-1968-length-20549-cov-7.904211_pt1 | contig 20549 bp, 20 predicted proteins | sample MGYA00237882_ERZ534229 | MGnify/ENA primary metagenome ERZ534229 (study PRJEB26408, sample SAMN06266212) | sediment metagenome | isolation source: Hudson Canyon methane seep mesocosm | place... | reverse complement strand
TGATTTGGGTCAACATCAGGAAAGCTATTGCTTTGACCGTCTCGAAAGAGTAATTCGTAAGCAACAACCTGTTGCTCAATATTTAAAATTGGCTGACGAGCAACATATGAATACAAATTATAACCCTCTCAAATTTGTTTTTTAAGCCTATAAAAGCTCAAAAGTAATGGCTACGTCCTTGTTAGCTAAAAGTTAAGTTGTTGTTATACATTAATTAACTTTTACTTAGTTAATTCATAGTAACAAATACACACAAAATAAACAGATAAACTTGATAGGCTGAGTTGTTTAGTCTTGTGTTGTAAGGTAATGTGTGTTCAGTTGCTCGCCTACACAGTAGATATGTGCTATAATCGCGAACTTAGAAAATTTAGTAATATGAAGAGAGGGTTTTAAAATGAGTAAACCGATGCAATCAATGGCGCTAGTGGTACCACGTAGCGGCAATATTGAATCTTACATGCAGTCTGCTTACAGCATTCCAATGCTTACCGCACAGCGTGAGCATGAACTCGCCACTCGTTTATATTCAGAAAATGATTTACAAGCGGCACAAGAACTTATTATGTCGCATTTGCGTTTTGTTATTCATGTAGCTAAAGGTTATGCAGGTTATGGTTTACCTCAAGCTGACTTGATTCAAGAAGGCAACGTAGGTTTAATGAAAGCGGTTAAGCGCTTTAATCCTGAAGTTGGTGTTCGTTTAGTTTCATTTGCAGTTCATTGGATCAAAGCTGAAATTCATGAATTTGTTCTTCGTAACTGGAGAATTGTAAAAGTTGCAACGACAAAAGCTCAACGTAAATTATTTTTTAACCTTCGTAAAAATAAAAAACGCTTAGGTTGGTTCAGTAATGATGAAATCAACAATGTTGCTGAAGCGCTTGGTGTTACTCCTAAAGATGTTTTAGAGATGGAGTCTCGAATGAGTAATCAGGATCAGGCATTTGAGCTATCATCTGATGATGTTGATAATTCAGCCGGCGGTGGTTATTCTCCAGCATTGTACCTTGAAGATCATCAGTCAGATCTTGCTGTTCAGGTTGAAGATGAAAATCATTCAGCTCATGCTAATAAGCGTTTATCTAATGCTTTAGTTGTTCTTGATGAACGTAGCCAAGACATTATAAGAACACGTTGGTTAACAGAAGATAAAACGACTCTGCAAGACTTAGCAAACAAATATCATATTTCAGCAGAACGTGTCAGACAGCTAGAAAAAAATGCCCTTAATAAACTTAAAGGCTCAATGGCTGCATAGTACTAATGCTTTATAATAAACCGACGAAAGTCGGTTTTTTTGTACCTAAATTTTGATCCTATCTTTAGAAAGCTACTAGTAGAGTAATGAATAATAAGCCTTTAATATAAATTTTAATTATTTTCTAGTTGCGCAGTGAATATATTGTTATGGCTCTATTGATCAATTATTCAGTTTTTACTGAATAATTTTATGAAAAAATCAGTACGTTCTCTAGATTTTTTAGGTTATTTTTTATTTAAAACAATTAGATACGATAAATAATCAAACAATTATTAAAAGGTACTAGCTAACTGATATTAATTAGGTAGACTAACAGCTTAAAAATAATACTAATAACAAGATATGGAACCGCTTTGATAGAAGCAAAGGCAAAGGAAGATATTCTGGCACTACGTCAGCTTCCTAAGTTAAAGTCCTTACTTAAAAAGTATCGTCAGGTTAAAACCATGCAGTCGGGTTTGTTGCAATTGTCAGAATTGGCAAGCACAGTTACCGACATGGCAGCGTTTTATGCTGAGCTTAAAACAGTAATTAAAACTTTATTAATTACAGATAGTTTTCATATTACCCTTATCAATTCTGAACAAAATCTTGAACTTGCTCATTGTCATAATCCAGAAGAAATCCGTTTACTTGACCATCTAAAAGTTGCCAATTGGCGAAAATGCTTAACCGGAATGGTTTTTGAGAATGAAGAATCTATGCATTGCTCCGCTAAAGAGCGTATGGCACTTGCCAAGTCTGGTGATATCTTTTTATATGGATCTTCATGTGTTGATTGGTTAGGTGTTCCACTTAGACGTGGTCATCAAGTTATTGGTGTTCTGGCATTACAAAGTTACGATGATAAGCTTTATTTCGATGCTCGTGATTGTCAGTTACTTGAATTTATTGCTCTGCATTTAGTTACTGCTATAGATCGAGTTCGCAATCGTGAATTGTTAGAACAGAGTATCTTACAGCGTACGCAAAAACTAACAGAAGCCAACAAGCAATTAGAACTTGAAATTGCAGAGCGTCAAAAAGCGGTAAAAATGCATAAAGCTTTATTATCTATATCGGAGATTACGGCTAACACGCAAGAAATAGATTGTTTCTATCGAGCCATTCATAAAGAAATAAATACGCTGTTGCCCGCAAAAAATTTATATATAGCTCTCTTGGACAATAGTGAAAATAAAGACCAACCAATGGTCACTTTTCCTTATTACGATGATGAAAAAGTATGTTCACCTCTTCCTCGAATGTTAGGTTATGGTCTTACAGAAATAGCGATAAAATCTGCTTCTCCTACTCTAATTTCTGAGGGGGAAGTCATTTATTTATCTGAACAAGGTGAAATAACGAAAGAACAGTTAACGTTAGATTATCCAAAAAATAAAATGCCGCAAGCATGGCTGGCTGCACCATTAATAGAAAATGGAAATATATTTGGTATTTTAGCTATACAGCATTACCAAAACGCCCAGGCTTACCAACAGAATGATTTAAAGCTTATACGTTTTATTAGTGAGCATGTAGCGACTGCTATTTTGCGTAAACGTGCTCAAGCGGTCATTGAAGAAAACAATGAAAAATTAGAAAAAATTGTTAACCAACGGACTCAAGAGTTACAAGCAAGTAATTTAAACTTGAGAATGCAAATTGACGAAAGAAGAAAAGCTGAAGCACAACTTTATTATGAAGCACATCACGATGCGTTAACTAAGCTGCCTAATAGAGCCATGTTTTCAGATAGACTAAGTTATTCACTTAAGCATTTAAAACGACATCCTGATCAGCGTTTTGCGGTATTATTTATCGACTTAGATCGCTTTAAAATGATTAATGATACACTCGGGCACCATGCTGGTGATGAATTTTTAATTGAAATCGCATTAAGATTACAAGACTGTGTTCGAGACAATGATATTTTGGCACGCCTAGGCGGAGATGAATTTGTTATTTTACTCGATTCGTTGAATTCTCAAGAAGATATAGAAGAAGTTGCCTCTCGTATTATTAGTGCGATTGCAAAGCCTTTTACTTTAGGGAGTCATACACTTTACTCTAATGCGAGTATAGGCATTGCACAGTGCAGTAGTCATTATAAAGATTCTCATGAAATACTTCGTGATGCAGATGCTGCGATGTATCAAGCTAAAAATTTAGGTCGTGGCCGTTATGTTTTTTTCGATGAAAGCATGCGTGAACAACTCATTGCTAGTATGACTTTAGAGCAAGAATTACGTGTTGCAATTAAAGAAAGTCAATTTGAACTTCATTATCAACAAATTTCTAATTTGTCGCTTACTGATACCATTGGTTTTGAAGCACTATTACGCTGGAAACACCCTATCAAAGGAGTGTTAACGCCAAGTGAGTTTTTATACATGGCAGAAGAAACTGGCATGATATTAGATATCGAAGCTTGGGTAATTAAAGAAGTCAGTGATCAATTAAAAAATTGGCAACAAAGTGAAGAGCATCATAATGCATTCATTGGAATCAATTTATCTGGACGTCATTTAAATCAGGCGAACCAATTGAATAAGTTGATCAAGCAAATTCAAGATGCTGATATAGAGCCACATCGCTTAATTTTAGAATTCAATGAGTCCGCCTTTGTTCAGCAAGGTGAATTAGCACTGAAAAACTTGCGTCGATTAAAAGACTTTGGTGTAAAACTAGCCTTAGATGATTATGGCTCAGGTTCGTCGTCATTAAATTTCTTACACAACTATCCTTTTGAATTTATCAAGCTTGACAGAAGTTTTGTTCGTACACTTAATACGAATAATAAAAATTTATCACTCGTAAAAGCTTTATATGAACTAGGGAGTAACTTTGGTTATCACTTAGTAGCTGAAGGTATAGAGTCTGAAGAAATGTTGAAAAAATTACAAACGGTTGGTTGTGAGTTTGGCCAAGGTTATCATATTAGCCGACCTACAAAAATGCCTCGAATAATCAATGAAAACGAAGCTGTAATTAAAGTAAGTGCTTAATTTTATTGCTTAATTATTTATTTTTTACTGAAAAAACCTTCTATGTGTAACGCAATACCTGGAGTTGTGGAGTAGTTTTCATCTTTGGGGAATTCTAAGAAAGGTTCTATTTCAAAAAACAACCATTTTTGCAGAGCATTAAATCGATAGCGATAGCTAAGTGTATACTTTTCAGTCAAAAATCCATTTTTACCATTGCGCTCCCCCTCAACTTGTAAACCAAGCACAGAGGCTGTTGTCGAATCTATTTGTTTCAATTTATAGAAGCCATGTTTCCAACGAATACCACTAAATGATTCTGAACCGCGAATGCTATAATTTATTCTAAATTGAGAATTTTCATCATATTGGTAATTGTACTCAAGAAAGAATTTTGAACCTAATCCATCATCTAGGTAATAATAGATTGAAGGTTCTACTTTAAAGCCGTGTTTTTCTTTGTAAGTATATAATTGGCGCTGACGTATTTTTGCAAAAATACTTCCTCCAGATATACCAATTCGAGTATCTATCAAAGTATCATTCTTTTTTTCAACGACATAGCGTACTGCTGCAGCAAAGCTCTCCTCATTTATTTCTGGACGAGAACTGGTTCCGTCGAGAGGGAGTTGGTTGTCTGCCATGTCATCTTCGTCAGAAAGTATTAAACTCATTCTGTCTTTAAAGTGAGGTAATTTTACTTTTAGACGAAACCTAGAATCGAACTCGGCCCAATCACGTGCTTTAGGGATCCAACCAAAACGGATTTTTGCTGTTGCTTTAGGTTCTATTTGTTGACTATCTATGTCTGTAAAAAAACTATCAAACCAAGTTGCGGATTGATAAACCGAATTAGCTATCGTGTCGTGTATTTCTTGGCTCCAATGATCAGGCGCATGGGAAGGTGCAACATGCTTTTGGGAATGCTTTAATGGCTTTGTTATTTGTTCTTCTTTATCACTATCCATGTTGTGATCTTGTGCTGCATAACTTTGAAAAGGAGTGAATGCTATGCTGACCAACAAGAAGCAACTCAGATTAATAAGGTGCTTTTTATACAAAGTTTGTCCTATCTCATTATTTTGTCTATCAAAGGATGATTTTTCATATTAAAACTTTATAATGAATCTATTATAAATAATAGGAATTTATTATGGGAAATATGGGTATTTGGCAATTGTTGATCGTTGCCGTGATTATAGTTTTGTTATTTGGAACAAAAAAACTGCGTAATTTAGGTGGTGATTTGGGTTCAGCCGTGAAAGGTTTTAAAAATGCTATGACAGATAATAAAACTAAAGAAGATGAAACTTCAGAAAATTTAGTTGATAAATCTACAGCTACAGATGAAAAAGTAACGACTAAAGAAAAAGATCAGGCTTAATATATGTTTGATATTGGCTTTCTGGAGCTATTACTCATCACTATCATTGGTTTGGTCGTTTTAGGGCCTGAACGTTTGCCTGTTGCTATCCGAACTGTGCGCGGTTGGATAAGTGGTGTACGCAAATTTAGTGATAGTGTGAAAACAGAGCTTACTGAAGAATTACGTATACAAGAGTTGCATTCGAATTTAAAAAAAGCAGAACAAGCTGATATGAAAAATTTATCACCTGAAATTGCTGAATCTATCAAGTCCTTAAAAGATGCAGCTGAAATGGTTAATCGTCCTTATCAACTAGATAAAGAACCTGAAAATATAGTGATAGAAAAGGTTACCGAGACGAATAAAATTCCCGATGAAGTCGAATCAATTACTGACGTTTCATCTTCATCAGAAAATAGAATAAAAAATTAATGAGTTCTTCTCCAGCAAGCAGCTACACTTTATTTGATCATTTACTTGAATTACGCAGCCGATTATTAAACGTTGTGTTAGGAGTATTGATTGTCTTTTTTTGTTTGTTTTATTTTGCTAATGATATATATGAATATGTTTCTAAGCCTTTAATGGAGAATTTACCAGAAAGTGGGCAAATGATAGCAACAGATGTTGCTTCATCATTCTTCGCTCCTTTCAAGCTGACTATGGTAATTTCTATTTTTATTGCCATGCCTTTTATTCTCTATCAAATTTGGGCGTTTATTGCCCCTGGCTTATACAAAAATGAAAAGCGCTTAGTTATTCCGCTAATGCTTGGTAGTACTTTATTGTTTTATGGGGGGATTGCATTTGTGTATTACGTGGTTTTCCCCATAATATTTGCTTTTTTTACCTCAGTGGCACCTGAAGGGGTAAATATTGCTACGGACATCAGTAGTTATTTAGATTTTGTTTTAAAATTATTTTTTGCATTTGGCGTTGTTTTTGAAATCCCTATTGTAATTATTTTACTTTGTTGGACGGGGTTTACAGATCCTGATAGTTTGCGCGCAAAAAGACCGTATGTTGTTGTTGGTGCATTTGTGGTTGGCATGTTATTAACACCGCCAGATATTATTTCACAAACTTTGTTGGCAATACCTATGTTGTTATTGTTTGAATTAGGTATATTTATTGCTACGTTATACCAAAAAAAACAACCTGACCATGAAAACAAGGAAGCTGAATAATGCTAAAAAAAATAGGTATATTAATCACTATATTATTTGTGTGTTCAACCAGTAGTTACGCTGACACATTAGGTAATAAATTTGAAAAATGTGTTGAAATTCAAGATGATTTGTCGCGTTTAGGCTGTTTTGATAAATTATCACTAACCTCTAAAAATACAACTGAAAAAATAGAACCTCCTACACAATCTCAAAAAGAATCACGTTTTGGTGGTGATAAAATAGAGAAGAAAAAACGACAAGACAGCGGACACAATTTAGAAAAAGTCACTTACACAGTTACAAAAATTAAGAAAAGTATTACAAAAAAATTAACAATATATTTTGATAATGGGCAAGTTTGGAAACAAAGTGACAATCGTACTTTACGCCTTAAAGCAGAAGATAAAGCCGAGCTTTCTTCTGGCGCGTTAGGTTCATTTTTTTTGAAAAAAGCTAATACCAATAAAACTATCCGTGTAACGCGAATTAAATAATATAATATGATAGACGTTGGCGTAAACTTAACCAATGCTCGTTTTGATAAAGACCGTGATGAAATCATCATGCGTGCAAAGTCGAAAGGGGTTAGTGCTATGTTAGTCACGGGAACGAATATTTCTGAAAGCCAAAAAGCGGTGTTGTTATCTTCACAATATCCAAATTATCTTTATTCAACTGCGGGTGTTCATCCTCATGATGCTGATAATGTTAGCGGCACCTATCTAGACGAAATTAGAATGTTAACCGAGCATAAATCTGTAAAAGCGATTGGAGAATGTGGCTTAGATTTTAATCGTAATTTTTCAGCGCCCAAACAACAAGAAAAAGTGTTTTCAGAACAGATTTGTTTAGCTGCAGAATTAAAATTGCCACTCTTTCTTCATCAACGTGAAGCTTTTTCAGCGTGGTTTCAATTACTTTCTCCTTATTTAACATCTGTTCCTGCGATGGTTTCGCACTGTTTTACGGGAAATGCTGATGAATTAGATCAATGTTTATCAGCCGGAATGTATATTGGAATTACTGGATGGGTGTGTGACGAACGGCGTGGAGAGTCATTACAAGCGCTTATTCCTTCAATTCCTTTAAATCGTTTAATGATTGAAACTGATGCCCCTTACTTAACACCAAGAACCATTCGACCTAAACCCAAAAGTAGCCGTAATGAGCCAAGTTACTTGCCGTACGTTATAGATAAACTTGCTGAATTATATCAATGTAATATTGAAGATATTATTAATGCCAGTAGCGAGAATACGCGAAAAGTTTTCAGCATAGGTGAACATCAATGATCACACTATTCAATCGTGTTATTTCACTTATTTCTATTGTAGGTGTTTTATTGACTTCGTTTGCTTTGATAAACGTACTTTTACAGTTTTCGTGGTTAGCTTTGTTGATACTTATGTTAGCAATGTTGATGGTTTTTCTCATTTTAAAACAAGAAAAGCAATCTCATAAAGTTGAAATAGAGACTGTTAAAGATCAGCCTATTGAAGAGAAAGATGAGTTAGAAAGTAAAGTGCAAGAACGAACTTTAGAACTCCATATTGCCTTGCAAGAGCTTGAAGAAGCGAATAAAGAGCTACAAGAAAAAAATACGTTAGATGAATTGACGGGCTTATATAATCGCCGTTTTTATGATCAAAAAATACTTGCTGAATTTCGCCGTAGCCGCCGTAATTTAACGCCTTTAAGTTTAGTCGTTATAGATATCGATCATTTCAAACAAGTGAATGATAATTACGGTCATTTAGCGGGTGATGAGTGCTTAGTTGCTGTTTCTTCGTGTATTAAGCGATGTTTGCGGCGCAGTGCTGATATCAGTTGCCGTTACGGTGGTGAAGAGTTTTGCTTAATCTTACCTGAAACCGATAGTCATGGTGCAATAAGCCTTGCAGAAGAGTTAAGAGAAAGTGTTGAAGTTTGTCAAATTAGCTACAATAACATTACGATCAAACTTACGATTAGTTGTGGTATTAGTACCTACTTACAACAAAAACATGTAAAGCCAGAGCATTTATTCGCTTTAGCAGATAAAGCTTTGTATAAAGCAAAAGATAACGGCCGCAATCAAGTAATTCAACATGTCTTTGAAAAAGTCAGTGACAATTAATCAGTACTTTATAGGTTTTATAGGAATATTTTATGAGTGATACTTTTGGGCAATTTCCAGCCCGCAGAATGCGCAGAATGCGCCGTGATGATTTTTCTCGCCGTTTGATGTCAGAAAACCAATTAACCGTTAACGATTTAATTTACCCTGTATTTGTACTTGATGGCGAAAACCAGCGTGAAGCTATTGCCTCTATGCCCGGCGTTGAGCGTAAGAGTATTGATTTGTTACTGGAAGAGGCTCAGGAGTTAGTTGATTTAGGGATCCCAGCTATCGCTATTTTCCCTGTAACCCCTGCCAATAAAAAGTCATTAATGGCTGAAGAAGCTTATAATCCTGAAGGTTTAGCTCAACGTACCATTCGTGCGTTAAAAGCTAAATTTCCAGAGTTGGGTGTTATAACTGACGTTGCTCTTGACCCGTTCACCACTCATGGCCAAGACGGTATCATAGGGGAAAATGGCAAAGATGAAAATTACGTATTAAATGACATCACAAAAGATATTTTAGTTAAACAGGCATTATCACATGCACAAGCTGGCGCTGATGTTGTTGCCCCTTCTGATATGATGGATGGACGTGTTGGTGCAATTCGTGAAGCGTTAGAAAATCACGGTTTTGTGAACACTCGTATTTTGGCTTATTCTGCGAAGTATGCTTCAAATTACTATGGCCCATTCCGTGATGCAGTCGGTTCTGCTAGTAATATTAAAGGGGGTAATAAAAACTCATATCAAATGGACCCAGCAAACAGTGATGAGGCTTTGCATGAAGTTGCTCAAGATATTGCCGAAGGCGCTGATATGGTGATGATAAAGCCAGGCATGCCATATTTAGACATAGTTCGCCGTGTTAAGGATACTTTTCAAGTACCCACATATGCTTATCAAGTAAGTGGTGAATATGCGATGCACATGGCAGCAATTCAAAATGGCTGGCTGGCTGAAAAACCTTGTGTCATGGAAGGTTTATTAGCATTCAAGCGTGCCGGAGCCGACGGTATATTAACGTACTTTGCTAAAACAGTAGCTTACTGGTTGAAAGAGCAATAACACAATAAAAAGTTATATCTCCAAACGTCTTATTCTATCGGTTAGCGAAGTTTAACTGGTAGAATGAGCCGTCTAAATTTTCCTAATCGAGTATGAATGCCCAGTTACAAACAATCGCTATTTTCATTGCATAGCGCCGTATTCCTTTTCGCTATATCAGGACTTTTTGCTAAATGGCTTAATATGCCTGCAAGTCATATTGTTTTTGGACGCGCTACATTTGCAGCAATAGCCATCGCTCTGTTTGTTTTATTCATAAAAAAGCAGTCATTAAAAGTTGAAAAGTCATTATTGATACCGCTTGCTTTTACTGGCTTGGTATTAGCTTTTCATTGGGGCAGTTTTTTTTACGCGATTCAAGTATCTAGTGTCGCAATCGGTTTAATCACTTTTGCAAGTTTCCCTGTGTTTGTTAGCTTTTTGGAGCCTTTATTTTTCAAAGAAAAGTTTCATTATCAAGCATTAGCTCAAGCGCTCCTCACTATCGTAGGTATTCTCTTTATCTTACCATTAGGTAATTTAAGTACGGGAGATATTGAAGGAGTTGTTTGGGGAATGATATCAGCTATGAGTTTTGCATTATTAACCCTATTAAATAGAAAATTTGTCGCTAAAACTTCGGCTAAGAAAGTCGCTTTTTATCAAAATTCTTGTGCGAGTATATGCTTGTTACCTTTGATTTATTTATACCCGATCACCATTTCCTATCAGCAGTTGTCTGTACTCATAATTTTAGGGGTATTGTTTACTGCTATTGCCCATACATTATTTAATCACTCATTGAAAATAGTTAAAGCTCAAACCGCGAGCATAGCAGTGAGCTTAGAGCCTATATACGGTTCGATTGCTGCGTATTTTCTCTTAGGTGAACAAATCACATGGATGATGGTTATTGGTGGGAGTATTGTTATCTTTACGAATGTTTGGGCAACAAGAACAAATCGCTAATTTTTCGATCTACATTTATTAAACTTCGCAATAAATATTCAATGAAAAATTCAACTGAGCTAAATGTGCATTTTCCTGTAGTAGCTCATCAGCTATTAACGGATGCTGAGTCAACCATGTTGTTGGTAAGCATAAATTAACGATATCATTATCACCATTTCTAATTATTGCGGTTTGATAATCAGGTAATGCATCATCTTTACGTCGACGGCATAAAATCACAGCTAATCGCAAAATGACCAGTAAATAGCTTGCTCCATTGAAACTTAGTGCTGTTTGGTTTTTGAGTAAGGTTAAATCAATATCACCTTTATATAACAACACGAGTGCAACTAATAACTGACGATCTGCTTGATCAAAACCAGGCAAGTCAGCATGTTGTAATATGTAAGCGCCATGTCGTTGATGTTGCTTAAACTCTAATAACAATCCAACTTCATGTAACTCACAAGCAGCATGCAGCAAAGCTAAACCATTTTTTTCATCCAATGGCCAAACACCTTTATAATTGTGAAATAAGCTTGTTGCTTGCTTCTTTATACGTTTAGCGTGACGGCTATCGATATGAAATTTTTCTGTCAATGAATTAATCGTACTCTGACGAATAGGGGTATCAATAGTTTCAGGCAACATGGAATACAACAGACCTTCACGTAAGGCACCGCTAGATAATTGTATTTTATGGATTGAGAAACTTTCAAATAGAGCCGTTAAAATGGCTAGACCACTGGCAATTACAGGTGAACGTTCACTGGAAAGACCATCAATATTGATTTCACTCATCGTTATACAATCGACTAACTGTTGTTGAATCTTCTGTAAAAAAGGAAAATCAATTCCTGAACTTTGATGCGTAAAATTTTGAATTTCAGTTAACGCTTGCATTGTGCCAGAACCACTTAAGACTAATTGCCAACCAGTATTTTTATAGCGTTCAACTAAGGGAGTTATTATATTTTTTGCAGCTTGTATTGCTCGAGAAAAATTATCTCGGGTTAATTTACCATCACTAAAATAGTTATTATTAAAAGTAACGCAACCAATATCTAAACTTTCTACGTGAGAGGTAACAAATCCATCGCCTAAAATAAGCTCTGTACTCGCGCCACCAATATCAATAACAAAGCGTTGCTTGGCACCATAACTTGTATGCGCGACACCTAAATAAATATTTTCGGCTTCTTGTATACCTGAAAGTAAGCTAACTTTTTGGCCTAAAATTTTATTGGCTTGAGATAGGAATTCTTCACGATTAGTCGCAATGCGCAATGTTGCAGTTGCGACGATACGCACGTTTTCTTGGGGAATATCTTGTAGGCGTTCAGCAAAAAAACTTAAGCATTCAAGCCCACGAGCAATGGCAGTTTGACTAAGTATATTTTGTGAATTCAACCCTGACGCTAAACGAACTTTACGTTTTACTTTGTCAACTACTTGAACACTATTTGCTAGCTGCCTGGTGATCAACATATGGAAGCTGTTTGAGCCTAAATCGATCACCGCATAAAGAGGTGTTGAGATCTCAGTATGGGTGATCGTCATAGTTTTCTAGTACCGACGTTGGTTATTGCCACCGGTTCTACCACGATTTTGACCACCGTTATTTGGCTTATGGCGACGAGGCTTCGGTGTAGGAAAATCAGTTAATAACGCATCTTGATCATACTTACTTACCGGTAATGCATGTTCAATATAAGTTTCGATAGGAGGCAAGTTAAAAACATAACCTTCACAAGCAAAACTTATCGCATGTCCAGTTGCACCAGCACGACCAGTACGCCCTATACGATGAACATAATCTTCACAATCATCCGGTAAATCATAATTGAAAACATGACTTACGCTTGGAATATGTAAACCACGAGCGGCAACATCTGTTGCAACGAGTATGTCTAATTCACCAGCACTGAATTGCTCTAGAATTTTTAAACGTTTCTTTTGTGGCACATCGCCCGTTAATAAACCGACACGAATTTTGTCAATTTCTAAATGAGCGTAAACTTTTTCACAAACATGTTTTGTATTAGCAAAGATAATCGCTTTTTCTGGCCATTCTTCTTCAATTAATGTTTGTAATAAGCGCATTTTATCTTCGTTAGAAGGATAAAACAGTTCTTCAGAAATCCGGGTGTTTGTTTTTTGTTCAGGTGCTACTTCAACACTTTCTGGGTCATTCATATGTTCAAAGGCAAGCTCTTTAACACGGAATGATAATGTCGCTGAAAATAACATACTTAAACGTGCTGTAGCAGCAGGCATCTTATCGAACATATAACGAATGTCTTTAATGAAACCTAAATCGAACATGCGGTCAGCTTCATCAAGCACAACAACTTCAATGTTGTTTAAGTTATATACACCTTGTTTCATGTAATCAAGTAAACGACCACAGGTACCAATTAATATATCAACACCAGCTTCAAGCTCTAGACGTTGGCTCTCATAACCTTCTCCGCCATAAACTACGCTTACGCGTAAGCCTGTGCTTTTTGCCATTTCTTTAGCATCACGATGAATTTGTACCGCTAATTCACGTGTTGGTGCCATGATCAATGCACGAGGTTGATTATGCTTAGGATCTGGTTTTTGTAATAAGTGATGAAAGGTTGCAGCTAAAAAGGCAATTGTTTTACCTTCGCCAGTTTGTGCTTGGCCTGCGATATCAGTACCTTTCAATAGAATGGGCAAAGATTGCTCTTGAATTGATGTACAATATTCAAAGCCCATAGCGTCAAGACCTGCGACAACTTTCGTGTCGAGGTTAAGTTCAGAGAACTTAGTTTCAGTTAAGTGTGTTTTTTTCATGCGCACAGCTTAACAGGTTATATAGTTAATAAAAAACGGTATCGAGTAAATGTAGCTATTAATAATAAATTAATGGAATAAATAGCGAAGAGTTATAAGATCAAAGTTGGTAATTCATTATGATGCAGTTATAATCGTCAGCAATTGGCGTAACGCCACCATTTAACGGAGATAGACATGAGCGATAGAATTGTTCAGTTAACAGATGACAGTTTCGATACTGACGTAATTACCGCCTCAGGCCTTGTATTAGTTGATTTTTGGGCTGAGTGGTGTGGTCCTTGTAAAATGATTGCACCTTTATTAAACGATATTGCAGAAGAATATGCAGAGCAAGTAACTGTTGGTAAATTAAATATTGACCAAAATTCAACTACCCCACCTAAATACGGTATTCGTGGAATTCCTACGTTATTACTATTTAAAGACGGTGTAGTCGCTGATACAAAAGTCGGCGCATTATCTAAAACTCAATTGAAAGAGTTTATTGATAAAAACTTATAAGCTATCCAAAAAAGGTTCGTATCTACGAACCTTTTTTGTATTTTAGCGCTAATTTTTTACCGATAAAGTAGTAGATCAAAGTTTGATCCTTTACCTTGTTAAATTTTAGTGCTAAGTTTAGCTTTCTAATGAAAAACATTTCAAAAAAACCAAACTCCAATGTCAATTATGCCAACAGGCAAATCACTTCAACATAAAATAGTTTAAGAACCCCCCACTATGAACCTGATCGAACTTAAAGAAAAATCTATAAGCGAACTTGTGGCACTTGCCGCGTCAATGAAACTTGATAATTTAGGCCGAAACCGCAAACAAGACATTATTTTTGCTATATTAAATGCTCATGCAGAAGGTGATAATGACATTTTTGGTGGCGGTGTTTTAGAAATTTTACAAGATGGTTTTGGCTTCCTCCGTTCTTCAGATTCATCATACTTAGCGGGACCCGATGACATTTATGTTTCACCGAGTCAAATTCGCCGTTTTAGTATGCGTACTGGTGATACTATTCATGGAAAAATCCGCCCTCCTAAAAAAGGTGAGCGTTATTTTGCATTATTAAAAGTAGCTGAAGTTAATTTTGACAAGCCAGAAAATGTTCGTAACAAAATATTATTTGAAAATCTAACACCTATTCATCCCGATCAACGTTTAACTATGGAACGTGGTAATGGCTCAACCGAAGATATTACTGCACGTGTTTTAGATTTAGCTTCTCCAATTGGTAAAGGACAACGTGGTTTAATTGTTGCTCCACCAAAAGCGGGTAAAACATTATTACTACAAAACATTGCTCAAAGTATTGCTCATAACCATCCTGATGCTGAATTAATGGTATTGCTAATCGATGAGCGTCCTGAAGAAGTAACTGAAATGCAACGCTTAGTTAAAGGCGAAGTTATTGCATCAACATTTGATGAGCCAGCAAATCGTCATGTTCAAGTTGCTGAAATGGTCATTGAAAAAGCAAAACGCCTTGTTGAACATAAAAAAGATGTCGTTATTTTACTCGATTCTATCACTCGTCTAGCTCGTGCTTATAATACCGTTATTCCATCATCAGGTAAAATTCTTACCGGTGGTGTTGATGCCAATGCTTTACATCGTCCTAAGCGTTTCTTTGGTGCCGCACGTAATATTGAACACGGTGGTAGTTTAACGATTATCGCAACAGCTTTAGTAGAAACGGGTTCTAAAATGGACGAAGTTATTTACGAAGAATTTAAAGGTACCGGTAACATGGAATTGCACCTTTCTCGTAAAGTGTCTGAAAAACGTGTTTTCCCTGCCATTAATATTAACCGCAGTGGTACTCGTCGTGAAGAGCTTATTACTAAGACGGATGAACTACAAAAAATGTGGATTTTACGTAAAATCGTACATGAAATGGATGAAGTTGGTGCCATTGAATTCCTTATTGATAAATTAGCAATGACTAAAACTAACAATGAATTTTTTGATTCTATGAAACGTAAATAACGTTTAACTTTATTCATTAAAAACGCCAGCGTTAGTGATAACGTCTGGCGTTTTTGTTTAGAAAACTAAGCTAAACGATTAAACTATTAAGTGATGTAAATTTATGAAATATAGTGATTTAAGAGATTTTATAAAGCAGCTAGAAAAAATAGGCCAGCTCAAACGAATTTCTCAGCCAATTTCTACAGACTTAACCATGACCGAAATTAGTGATCGTACTTTACGTGCTGAAGGTCCTGCGTTACTATTCGAAAATCCAACAGATAAAGACGGTGTTCCACATGGAATGCCAGTATTAACTAATTTGTTTGGTACGCCAGATCGTGTTGCGTTAGCAATGGGACAACCTGATGTAACCGCCTTGCGTGATGTTGGTAAATTACTGGCTATGCTAAAAGAGCCTGAACCGCCAAAAGGGTTTCGCGACGCAATCAGTAAAATACCGGTATATAAGCAAGTCTTAAATATGCCTGTAAAGGTGATTAAAAAACCTTTGTGTCAGCAAGAAGTTATTTCAGGTGAAAATGTCGATTTAACAAAATTACCTATTCAAAAATGTTGGCCCGGTGACGTTGCTCCTTTGATCACTTGGGGGTTAACGGTTACTCGTGGTCCTCACAAAGAACGTCAGAATTTAGGTATTTATCGTCAGCAATTAATCAGTAAAAACAAAATCATAATGCGGTGGTTATCACATCGTGGTGGCGCATTAGATTTTCAAGAATTTAAACAAACGAATCCGGGCGAAAAGTATCCAATTTCTGTAGCTTTAGGTGCCGATCCAGCCACAATTTTAGGTGCGGTTACACCTGTGCCAGATACATTGTCAGAATATGCTTTTGCCGGCTTGTTACGTGGTGCTAAAACTGAAGTAGCTAAATGTATTAGTAATGATTTAGAAGTACCTGCGACGGCTGAAATTATTCTTGAAGGGTATCTAGATCCAGATGAAACAGCACCTGAAGGACCATACGGTGATCATACTGGCTATTATAACGAAGTGGATGACTTTCCTGTAATGACAGTCACTCATATAACGCATCGTCAAGATCCTATTTACCACAGTACTTATACGGGACGTCCGCCAGATGAACCTGCTATTTTGGGTGTTGCTTTAAATGAAGTTTTTGTGCCTATTTTGCAGAAGCAATTTCCTGAGATACAAGACTTTTATTTACCGCCTGAAGGTTGTTCTTATCGTTTAGCGGTTGTTACCATTAAAAAGCAATATGCGGGACATGCTAAGCGGGTAATGATGGGCGTGTGGTCATTTTTACGTCAATTTATGTATACTAAGTTTGTTATCGTTTGCGATGATGATGTTAATGCGCGTGATTGGAAAGATGTTATTTGGGCGATGACCACTCGAATGGATCCAAGTCGTGACACAGTCTTAATTGAAAATACTCCCATTGATTATTTAGATTTTGCATCACCAGTTTCAGGTTTAGGCTCAAAGATGGGGATGGATGCAACCAATAAATGGCCGGGTGAAACAAATCGCGAGTGGGGTGAACCTATTGTGATGACCGAAGAAATTAAAACGGACGTTGATAAAATATGGGACGAACTTAATATTTTTTCAACACCCAATGAAAAGTAAACTCTACATTATCGTAGTTTTTTATAGATAAAATTTGTCCAGTTTGATTTGAATGAAAGCTGTTCATAAATGAATAAAGGTTAACAAAATGAATAAAATTGAGTGTCAGGTAGAGTCGTTAACATCATTAACGGAGTTTGTTTATAAAGTATTGTTGAAAGCTAGTAAGCAAATCGACTTTCAAGCAGGCCAGTACTTAAATTTTGTAATGAATGAAGAAGATAAACGTCCTTTTTCAATTGCTAGTGCACCAAATGCTGAATTGATTGAACTACAAATAGGTGCGTTTGGTGCTGATAGTTATCCAATGCAAGTTATCGAGCACATAAAAGCTAACGGTACAGTAACCATTGAAATGCCATTAGGTGACGCTCAACTTCGTACTGAAAGTGAAAGACCGTTATTACTCTTAGCAGGTGGTACTGGTTTTTCTTATATTAAATCAATGTATGAGCTTCTTGCTTCACAACAATCATCACGTAAGGTAGTCGTTTATTGGGGCTTACGCGAGTTAAACGCTTGTTATGAATTAGAAAAAACAACTAAAATAATTAACAGCTTAGAAAATGGTGAGTTTCATGCCGTTGTAGAAACACCACATGATGACTGGCAAGGTCAAACGGGTATGGTTCATAAGGCAGTCATGAAAGACATTAAAAACCTTGGAGATTATGATATTTATCTTGCAGGACGTTTTGATATGGTTGGCGCAGTACGTACAGACTTTTTAGCGCAAGGTGCATTAGTTGAACATATGTTTGCTGACGCCTTTGCTTATATATAATACCTAATTAATCAAGTTGGTATAGTGTAGAATTAATAGATCGAAAAAAGCCATCATATCGATGGCTTTATTATTGAGAGGAAAGCCTGATGAGTAAAAATAAAAAGACTCAATCATTAGAAAATACGATAACGACAGATTTAGGTCGAGGGAAAATTAAAGAGAATTTTTTTGCGGCTTTAGTGACATCTAAGGTTTATAAACTACAAGTTGTTAAAGCTAAAAAAGGGAAAGGATCATTTAAGCGTAACAACAAGCATCAAGGTAAAGAACCTTATTTAATAGCCGCTTAATTCAGTACATAGCATCTATTAAATAGGATTTTTTATTTCTCGGTGATTTTGCTTATATTTTGACCATTAATATAAAAACCGCATTTTGACAACCAAGTTGCAGCGTCTTCATTATTGGTAAATACTTGCCGTTCATAAAATTCATCCGTATGTGGTATTAACCTCTCTAATAGCATTTCTTTAACGGCACTTGCTGTGTATATATGGCAATCTTTAATACAGCCATTATTTTTAAACCATTCGCAATGGGCTTCAATATGTTGGTTTATTTCGGGAACACCTAGTTCCCAATCTTCAAATAAAGAAACAATAGCCCATTTCTTTCCTTTTAAAGGGGTTGCTTTCGCTTGAAATTCTTTAACATAAGCAATAATGGCTTCTTCGTTCCAGCAGCCAGAAAACCACTGAACAATAATATCTCCATGAACTTCAATTTTCCAATCACCATGAATATCAAACATAACAGACCTCTTTTATGTTTTTAATATTAAAATTTCATCTTTGCTCGCAACAAAAAAAAGCTTAGTTGGTTTCTTTTAAGATACTTTGTGGGCTAGCGACAAGTATCCGATAAGGTAATGGCTCTTCAAGTAAACTTTCGTCGACTTTAAATTCAATGAAACCGCTATGGGTAAAAAAGTTAACGAGATCATCATCCGGTACTTTTAAGTTTTGCAAATCAGCAGCCTGATAGTAAGCTTTAATGCTTTCATCTTCACACTCATCGGCATCTAAAAAGCTATGCATTGGCATGCTTAATACCGTAATAGATTGTGCCTTTTCATGATGCTTCACAATCTCTTTAAGTAGATATTGGCCTATTGCTTGTTTTCGGTATTCAGGTAGAACACTGATCGCTTCAAGTAATATGTGTGTTTTGGCTTTTTTTGTATCCGGGGTAATGCTTAATTCTTCACATAAATCTTTTGTTAGGTTTTGGCCCTTAAAGTAAAGATTAAGTGGAATTTCCCAATCAGTATCTTCATTAGATAGTAAAGTATAAGAACCCATAGCATCACGATGTTTATTAATAGTGATGAGTTCAATTTCTGCTTTAGCAATAATATCGCCTTTGTCGTTTTTTACATTAATTTCTTGGCAAAGTTGCCAGTCAAAAGCACCTGCAATTTCAGGCTTTTTAAAGTCGATGGTTAAATTCATTATGCTTGGTTTCCGTTATTTTTTTGTAGAACATCATTCTGGTGGGCGTCAGTTTGAGCCACCACTTTATTTAATACTTGATTTGCTTTCTGGAAGTCACCTTGCTGCTCTAAAACGTGAGAAAAAGCCAGTAAATCAGTAATGTCGTATTGCTGACCATCTAGATTTACCAAACTATTAAATGCTTTTTCAGCCATGGGCAGTTGCTGGGACTTTGCGGCTAAATTTGCTAAACAGCTTAACCACTTTCCACTATGTTGATCATGATGTAAGTGCTTTTGCACAACGCTAATTAATTCATCAGCAGCAGATATTGGAAGTAAACGAATGTTTTGTAAAAACTTAATATCAGCACCTTTTTTGACCACAGGTAATAATATTTTATTCAGTGGTTCAGTAATTTTGTGTTCGGCTAATACTTGGCAATAAGCAAATAGAATGGCTTCACGTTGTTTGAGCTTTTTCGATAGTTTTTGCCAAAATAGTGCTAAAGCATTTTTGCTCTCTTGGCGCATTGTCTCACTGAAAGCCCCATAAAAGGCGATTGCTTCCCATTGGGCTATTTTTTCATCATTAATAGTCTTTTGTTTCCGCGCTGAAACCAGCTGGTCGATAACATAGGTAAAACGATTTTCCTGTAAACTCAATTCAATTTCTAAACTCAACAAACGAGCGTCATGGCCAATATGCTTATGGTGTTCATCAATAATTGTGCGTGCTTGTGCAAAATCTTCTTGCACCATCAATAATTTAATCGTTACTAATATAGACTCTAAGCCAGACGTTTTTATTGTATGCTCTTCTTGTGCTAGTAAGCCTAAATAATGATTGGTGTTTGAACGTAGCGATTGTTTTGACGATGCGGCAGCAGCTAATAAATAAGCCGTACGAGGAAATTTTGATGGCTCAGCTGCTTTTGCTAATAGATGCTCTGCTTGTTGATTATCTTCAAGAATAAAAGCAGCAATACCACGATTGAAGTTTTTTAAACCGCGACGATGACTAGCAAAAGCAATTTTATTCCATCCACGAAAACCAA
>ENA-OSET01001966-OSET01001966.1-sediment-metagenome-genome-assembly--contig:-NODE-1966-length-20558-cov-6.681754_pt1 | contig 20558 bp, 19 predicted proteins | sample MGYA00237882_ERZ534229 | MGnify/ENA primary metagenome ERZ534229 (study PRJEB26408, sample SAMN06266212) | sediment metagenome | isolation source: Hudson Canyon methane seep mesocosm | place... | reverse complement strand
AGTATCAACACGCTCGGCACTTTCTATGTGATACCTTTCTCACTAACCTTTGCTAAATTTCTTTTCAGTTTATAAGCCCGATATACTACAAAATGCACTTCTTACTTAATTTGGGATATCCGTTTTAATGAGCTCTCGCTTCTCCAGCCTCGTTCACCTTATCTGCCTTGCACTTTTCACGATGCTCCTAAGTGCCTGTAGCCGAGATCTCGATGAACCAAAGAAAGTACCTGAAATAAACTCTTTAAATATTTTTTTCGAAGAAGTGGAGTACGAAGGCATACGTAGAGGCGTTGTTCGGAGCATCGACTATGCCGAAGGTGATGGTTTACCAAAAGTGCGGGACTTTTATTCCCCCGGTGAAAATATGGCAATTGCGCTCAATACAGATGCCGAAAAGCAGGGGTTTGAGTATGCCATTTATGCTGAGAATAATGGTCAAAGCAATCAAATAAGGCTGCTAGATTATGACAAAGAGTTTAACGGCGACATCGAGGTACTACAAAACTTTCAAGCAACTATTTGCGGTGTTCACAGTGTCGTCGTTTCAAATCCTGAAGCATTTGATAAAGATAGCGACTTTGCTTTGACGGCGCTCGATGACAACGCGGTCATCGTGAGTGTGAACGACGACTCATGCGATAACGAAACGAATCAGCAATATCGAATAAGGTTCAAACGAAACAATTTTGATGAGTTTGAAATAACAGAGCGACGCTCGGTAAGCAGTGCAGAACTCTATGGTGCACATTTTTTTGATCCGGGATTCGTGCAACCAGTAGAAGATGATTCAGATAATGAAGATGAAAGTGAAGATAACGGTGTGCAAGAACCTATTCCTCCCGGCGAAGGTTTGTGGATTGGTTATGACACTGTAGGCAATACCCTAAGATTGAGAACTGATGAAGGTGTTATACTATCGGAGACGGCTTTCTCTAGTATCCAGACGCCGACATTTACAGTAATTGGAGATAGCACCATCGTAATCCAAGCCGATTCAGATATATACGTTATCCAACAAGAAGATTTAAAACTAGTGGCAAGTGGCGCCACTAACAGTCCAGATGGACTATCTCCCGAAAACAATTTTGCAAAAATAGTGCAGTCGAGCAATCTCACACTGAGTGACGATTCAGAAAACCCAGCACTGGTTGAGCATAATTCCATCGATTTTATAATCGATGATGCTGGATCACTGCGCCTTTTTAGAGACAACAAATTTAAACTTATTGAAGATTTATCCACGTTAAGTGATTACCAATTTGGTTTAAGTCAAAACGGACTTACCTACATTGTTTCTGACTTTGAAACACACAAGTCACTAATCACGCGTTTTAATCCAGATTTTTCTGATTCGAATACACTAATCGCTAACGCAGCCGATATCGATTTCCGTATCATCGGCGATGACGTGCTGGTAAACAGCGTCAACAGCGAGCAATTCTCAGGCTGGAGAAGCACTAAGATTGATAACAATAATGTAGATGAATTTGTCAATAATGCGGCCTTCTTATTCACTTATGACAGCGATGAGCAAAAAGATAAGGCCTACATTTTATATTCAGAGTCCCCATCGGCTGAGACCCTTATTAATCCGGGCGTTTATGTTTATGACCCCGATGCTGAGAATGGCTTAGGTTTTTTACGAGAAGGTGAGGAAGCAACTGATGATGAAAATACAGAAGAGGAAGCTCCATCGAATGACGATGATGAGGTGATGGATCCCTTGCCCGAGAACCCAGAGGTAAAAGAAAAAGTCCTAAAACGCTTTGGCTTTTTGGGGGCTGACTTACATGCATTACCTAGCTCAATTTTGGGCGTCAACTTCGAAGTGAATGACAAGTTTGCGGGCTTCTCAGTCGCGACTGCAACCGACCCTAGTATAATCACGTATTTCTTTGAGCCAGACTTTGTTGATGTAGCAGATGATATTAAAGATGACGATAAGAACAACTTTGTGGGTTTTTCTTATGATTCAGAAATTTTCAAATCACCTAATCCACTAGGCTCTGCAGCGCAGCCAAGTAAGGCCTTTCAAGAGTAAGCAATGACTAAATTACTAAGCTCTATTGGTTTCATCATATCAGTTATCATCACCGCAGCCTGCAGCAATTCTAGCCCGGTCAGCAACTTTAAAGCACCACCAAAATTTGAGCCGGTTGATAAACCCATCATGGTTGATCGTGAAGGAAGTTTGCGAATCGGTGCAGTGAGACTGTCAAGCGCTAACGAGGCCTCGATCGAAATTCTCAACGAATCGAATATTGATCAATACGTCTATGTTAATAGTGATGAATCGCTGCAAGAACCCGATGAAGACGACGACTCAAGCAACACTCAAGCTACCGCTGACAGCCGAGAATCAGGGCTACCCGAATATATTGTCTTTACCAAAATAGGGAACCCTTTTGATATTTTTATATATGACTACGTACACGGTATTGTAACAGCTGTATTCGATTTGCAATCAGAAGAGTTATTGGATTCGCGCTCAGATGAGCGAATATGCGGTTTAAGTGAAATACCGCGTATAGACCCCGAAACGCTCGGCGATGAGTTAATTTATAGCTACAATAGCTTTGGCGTTTATCTAACAGCAGCAAAAGACTGCGCCAGCGAATGGAGCAACCGAAATTTTTATGAACTAGAATTTATTACAGACGAAGATAGCGGAACCTTGATTGAACTCCCATCTGAGGACCAACAAGAGGGCAGCCAAGCTAATATTGTAAAAGTTCCTGATCTTTCGGCTAAACGGAAATTTGCACCCGAGGCCTTGGCTTCAGGTGGCATTATCATTACTAGCTCTGGGGAAACATCCGAAACCCTTCAATATGGCATCCTCGGGTATAGCTACCAACAGCAAGCATTAGAATTTTATCTGCCAGTCCAAGCCGACTCAACAATTGTAGAGTTTGTCTGGTCCGTCCCACTAGCCGCTAAACAGACGCCAGATGGCAAAGCTTTATTCCCTGATTACACGCTAACATCAAGTAACTATGACGAACCCATAATAATCCAATATGCTGATGAGCTTTATCGACTAGACAAAAAAATTATTTTCGACCCAGGGCTCCAAGCAGCGCGTCTAGCCAGTTTCGCGGCCCCCTATGCTATGCTTGATGACCCATCTAACCCCTTAGAGCTTTCTTTTATTGAAAGTGAAAATACCATCTACTTTCGTGACGGAAACTTCATTAAATCAGTCAATGAGTTCGGTACGGTTTCCACCGAAAAAAATATCATTGACGATTTCAATGCTATTAATTTTTCATTTACCAGGGAAGAGGATGGCTTTACCATTTACAAACATCTCAACTCTGATCTTAAAGTGGTGACATCAATATCTTCCGCAAATGTTGAAAACACTCTCGAGGCTGCCGGAACCATACCTCGTTTTGATTCAGATGCTAGGCTATATGAATATATCAAACTGGATTCGCAAGGAGACTTCACCCGAACCGTGCAATCTTTCCTAAATGGCGTCAATAACGGCTCAGGCATTGAAAATTCAACATTTACAACGGCGGTCGATTATAGAAAATCCTACCCCGGAAATTTACCGCTTCAAACCGCCTTATTTTCTGGAGATATTACGAGTAAAAATGATAATGGACTGATAAAGGATGGCGCATTATTTATATACGACACACTAGGTGTCACCACTGACCGATCATTCCTCGGACGAGTAAATACAGATATCCGCGAAATAACGTCAGTTAATTTAGTAACTGAAACCTACGGTATATTGACTGCCGACACTGACGATGGTGTTAGTAATTTTTACTTCAACCCCAGGCTTGCACGAAATAATGATGACTACACAATGCAAGGCCTTTGAAATTAGACATCGCTCTCACGACTGACCGCTAAAGCTATTAAGCCGTACCCTGCTTCAACGCATGTCGCCATAACTTTCTTCAAAACATCATAATGAAGCCCCCGATCAGCCACAATGATGACCGAACGCTCCTCAATTTCATAATCGCTGGACAGCTTACTTGTATGATATTGAAGCTCCGTTTTTAATTTAGGCTCAATTTGGTCTGGAAATTCGTCAAATTCAGAGCGACTAACGACCGCGCGCCCAGCGACTAGGATATGAGTCAATGTAACGGCAATAGCAAGGGCGTTTTCAGGAGTTTTTTTCGCATTAGACACCGGCAATACCACGTTATCTTTTTGATCAAGAACTTGAATATCTGATGTCGAATTCACCATCAAAAAGAAAACGAGAATAGTGAAAATATCCATCAAAGAAACTAGATTCAACCTGCTCTGATTTTTACTTCTTCGTTGATGACGCTTTATTCGTTTTGCCTTTACTGACTCCTTCACAAGTTTGCCTCGTGAGAAGCCATCTCAACCTGAGGACTTTGTGCTTCAATCAAAGCCAAAACTTCTGGCGCATCAGAAATAGAAATATTAGGAAATAATTCCGCATCCACAAGGCTACCGGCGATATCTGTTTCAAAAGATCGAACGGCATCCATTACACTCACCACGGTTTGATATGTCGTATTTTTCTGCGCTAAAACGGTAATATCTTTCTTATCTGGGTATCGTGTTTTTACTTTTTTCATTACCGCACCCAACAAATTGAAATCATACTGAGGGTTATCAGTTGCTGAGTTTGCGATCTCTTTAATCATGTTGCCTTGGCCATCAGAAACTTGAAGGCTGTTTGGTAGAATCAAAATTTGAAGCTTAACGGATACCGTCTCATTATTTGATTCAGTTGAAACCTCAGGAAAATTCAGCTCGAGCACATTAGCATGTGCGAAAATCATATTGATTAATAAAATCGGTACCAAAACGATCATTAAGTTCATGAAGGCAGTAATGTCTAAGTCTGCATTTTGTTCAAGTCTTCGATGGCGCCGCCGCATTATGCTTTACGTTCCCTAAATAAAATAGTTTATTGGGTTGCCGAGCCGGAAGTTTCGGAAATCGTGTTCATTACTTTTACGCCAGCCATCTCAAAGCTATCAACAATTTCGTTTGTCTTCGTTTGCAAAATAGAATGAACCAATAGCAGAGGAATTGCCGACATCAACCCAAAAGCGGTGGTATTCATCGCGACAGAAATACTGGATGAGAGCAGACTCGCTTTTTGTGCAGGCTCGGCAGAGGCTACCGCAGTGAAAGCCGCAATCAGTCCAATAATAGTACCCAATAGCCCCAAAAGCGTTGAAATATTGGCGAGCGTTGCCAAATATTGAGTACGTTTTTCAAGCCGAGGCAATGTTTCTAATAAGCCCTCCTCCATGGCGTATTCGATATCTTCGCGACTTTGCCTCCGCAAAAGACGATTCAAACCTGAAGCTACCATTATTCCCATAGCAGACTCAGAGTCAGCCGCTGCTTTTGCCGCCCCGGAGAACTCCCGTTCACTTAGCAATGGCATCAATTCGTCAAAGACTTTTCGATTCTTAATTTTGGCTTTACTAAGATAAATATAGCGCTCTGCAGAGATCACAAGTCCGAATATCAAAACCACGGAAATCGGGTACATAAAAAAACCTCCGTCTTGGAAAAAACGTATTACTGTTTCGATCACTCTTGACTCCTATCTAACCGCTTGTTCGCTAAAAGTTTTGTAAAAAAACAAAAATATAAGACTGTCCATTTATAATTATAGATTGCTAATCGGGCATTCAATCCTCGTCGCGATAGACCTCAAACTCAGCAAAATGCAACAAGTACGGTCCCTCGGAGCTGACAACCAAATAGCGACTATCTAAACCCGAAAAATTTATAAGCAACTTACTTGAGGGCTCGTTAAAGTTGGCGATTTTCTTGAAGCCAGCATTTGCCGCAGCAGAGGCCCATAAACTTAATGGAAATGAATAAGCCTCAATGCCATACATTTCGATTCTTGCTATTGATTGCACTCGTCCTAAATCTACTTTCCAAGATCGGGGTTTTGGTGCTTCAGCCGAGGCATAACCCTTACCAGACCTATTGCCGTCTACTGCCCTCCCGGGATAATAGTTGTAAGGCCTCGCAGGGCTAAATAAATTCATAGCTGTCGTTTGTTTCGCATAAGCCAGATTGCCAGCACGCGGAAAATCATTGCTAGTCCATTGATATTCGGTACCAAACGATTCGCCATTATAAAGGCTCTGAATTAATAGACCCGCGAACGAGTATAGAATTACTAGCCCCCCCAATGCAGATCCCTTTACAAACTTTGACTGATTTTTTAAAAAAAACAATACAAACAAAAAAAGTATGATACCAGACACCAGAATCGACCATTCGAACGCCGGCGATTGATAACGAAACTCAACACGTTGCTGACCTTTTGGGAGAGACACGGCCAGAGCATAACCATTTGCTTCGTGAGTTTGCTTCCGTTCTCCATTCACCAACGCAATCCAGTTCTCTCTGAAAGGAATGTTTGTAACTAGATAGCCCGGTTGTTGAGTCTCAACCTCAAAATCCAGACGATTGTATGTAGCGTAGGCGAGTTGAATTTCATCAAGCTGGCCACTACCCTCATCTACAATGTGACCGTTGTCATCAGACAATATAACACTTGTATTCGAATTTCGAACCGTTTTTAAAAAAGCCACCGCGGCTTCATGACTCTTTGCGAAATGAATATTTCGGTAAAATATTGCTAATTTTGGTTCGAGTATAGACTGCTCTAGTTGCTCATCGACTATTCTTGTTGTTAATCCGAAACCGGCATCGGCTTGCAATTCTATCGATTGACGCTTTTCAAGGTTGAGTTGTTCCAGTGTTTTACTTGCTTGCGTAGAGACAATCCAAGTGCCTTGTTTTAAAACATACGCTGTCTGAGAGAGGCTCACACAGGCTAGCCCAAATATCACAAAGGGTAGCAGCTTCATCGAACGAGAATAAGCCAAGGCTAATGTCGTAAAAAAAAAGCAAGCAAGAAGAGATAGGTAAAAAATCAGAACATTTGTGTGCTCTGCCATAGGTAGCTGTAAAATGTGTTGGGGAGTCCACTCACCCGAGCCAGGCAATGAAAGATCCAACGAGTAGAATAAAAGTATTAGAATCCCCGCAATTAAAGCTGTGAAAAGACTTAATCCTACGGCCTTTGAGTTGTTGGTTAACTTGAGACTCGATGGCAAAACCGTTCGAAGAAGCCAAAATAAAATGAACGTTGCAGGCAAAATCATCAAAGTCGAATATCTTCCCGGCAATCTAAAGTTCTCTGCAAGAGGCATGAGTTCCCATACCCACTTGTAAAACGGCGTTGCATCACCCATACACACAAGGATAATGATTATTGAAAACGCGTAGAAACTCCAGATCAACTTATCCGGTTTGATGCCAAAAATACGCACGAGAGGTAAGAAGAATACGAGAAGCCAAAGGGCATTGCCCGCGAAAGCCGTCCCAACGTCAGCGTGTAAAGGCATATAAAGATTGCGTAAGACGCCAGCCCATGTATCACTATGTGCAAGAGAGGATGTATAGTCGTTGCCGATTCGTGCTGAGTTGAACGACATAAACTCGAATACAAAGGTAGATAGATATGGCAAGGCTAGTAGGATGCCGACCATAATCAAAACACTAGCGACACATAATCTCGAGAAGCCCTCTCTTAAAACCAACTCATCCTTTTGACACAAAAATAAGTTATACACCGAAGGTAAAAAAACTAAGAGAAGCGCTACACTTAAATAAGCGAGATAAGCCATTTGTGGATGTCCCGATGTCACAAGCAAATAAGAACAAATCACAATCCCGGCTTTTATGAGAAACGAATGCCGCCTTACATAAAAAATCATTAGGCATGCACAGAGCATCATCAAAGCGGTATATGCCTCCAATGAAGCCCCATAACGAAAGTGATCAAGCATTCTCATGTTATAGATCGCAAATCCAGTGATGAGGAACGCCGTGGCCGATGTTGCACCGTACGTTTTGAACGCAAAAAATAAAAATAATTGAGCAATACCAAGTGACAATAACTTGAGGAGAGTGTAGATCTCCAAGGCATGCCCATCCCAGTATCCCGGTATCAACCGCGCGATATGCGAAATGGGGTGATAAAGTTGGCCCAACGTCATTGCGGCGGTGCTATTTCCACCCGCAAATCCCGGACCATAAAGCGGAAAACTGCCGTGCTCAAGCGAATGATTTAAGTCAATTTGAGCCTGTATTCCGTAGACAATATAGTCGTTACCAATTGTGAGGCCCGACCAAAAAGGCACAAGCCAATACAAAACAGCAAACGGGAGCAGTAAAATGAGCACTGACCAACTTAGGGAGCGAATTGAAGCCTTGGACATGATTTCTTTTAGTTCGAATTAAAAGGGTATTGTAACGGCTTAGATTGCTGACTCCAGTACCTTTCACTTTATTTATCGCTGACTGTGTTGTTTTTCTCACTTTGCCTTTACGGCTAAGACCAAGCCTCTACTTAAAGGCCGATTTATGGCATTTTTTGAATGACGGAAAGAGCCTCTAATTAATCATAAGTTAAACAATCAATGCCAAATTATGGGCATAAAAAGGCATAACCATAATTTAAAATAAAAATAATCAGGCAATTCAAGTCGGTCTTGTTGCAAGACCTGAAAGGAAATTCGATTTCAAAAACTCGATATTTTTTACGGCGTGTTATACGCAACTTTCACATATGATGTATTAGAGAAATGTGAACCGCGAGTCTACACTCAATAACATAAGGTCAGAAACAGGCAAGGCAAACAAACAAAACCATGGAACTTTATTCAGAAGAAACAAGATTTACCGAATCAAAAATTGATGTGTCAATCGTGGTCCCTATGCACAATGAGTGCAGCAACGTTAAAATACTCGTCTCAGAAGTGAGTAGGGAGATGTCTCTTCTTAAGTTGAGCTATGAAATATTGCTGATCGATGACGGAAGTAGCGATACGACGTGGCAGGAAATTACTAAAATAAGTAACCATCAACACCAAGTCAGTGGAATCAAACTGTCTAGAAACTTTGGCCATCAACAAGCGCTTTTAGCGGGACTGAATCAAGCAAATGGTGATGCCGTCATTTCAATGGATGCGGACCTTCAACACCCACCAAGCAAGTTACCAGAGCTAATCAAACATTGGCAAAAAGGCAGTAAAATTGTATACACGCGTCGTTGTCACCAAGAAAAGCTTAGTGTATTTAAGCGCAGTACATCTAACTGGTTTTATAAGGTCTTTTCGTGGATGACAGAGGTGCCTATTGAAGAAGGCAGTTCGGATTTCAGGCTACTGGATAGACAAGTGCTAACAGAACTCTTTAAGTTTAATGATGTTACGCCGTTTTTTAGAGGCGCGGTAAAATGGCTTGGCTTTGATGATTATTCCAGCGTCGTGGATTATGAGTTAGGTACCCGTCACTCTGGCGAATCCACCTACACTATCAACAAAATGATTAAATTCGCGAATAGTGGAATAATTTCGTTTTCAACAAAGCCCTTAATTATCAGTATTTGGATCGGAATTATTACAAGCCTGCTCGCATTCGCTGAGTTAGGCTACATCCTGAGTCAGTTTTTTCTGGGCCACACTGTTCAAGGCTGGGCATCTACTGTAGGTATAATTACCTTATTGTTTGGCATTCTTTTTATCTTGCTGGGGGTTATCGGCTTATATCTAGCGAGAATACATGCCGCATTGCAGGACCGGCCTAAGTTCATAATAGATAAAAAAACTTAGAATAAAACTTTCCGATTCAAAAACGCCTTGAGCACAAACGCGCTGCAATAGCTTAAGAAAAGCGTAAGCATCACAACAAGCGAGACAATTACGACGTCGCTGCTTACAAAACGTTCGATCTGTGGCAACAGCACTCCCAAGAAAAAACGATGTAAGCAATAAACGGCCAGCGAGTAGTTTGACATGAACATAATAACCCGACCCGGCGATCGCTCTACATTTAAAGAAAGTGTCGCTAAAAAAATAACACCAAAAACCAGAGAGATTCGTGAATAGCCAGGCATCCAATCGTTAAAAACTGTTGGATTAGGTTGAAGGATAACAAATTGCCATTCGAACGCGCATAACCCGACATATAACAATAACGAAATGGCCAAAAGAGCCGATTTAAAATGCGCAATTTGCGCTTTATATGCTGATAATAAAATAGCAATAAAAGTATGAGGAAAAAAGTTTAACGGACTAGAAAAAATCGCTAAAAAAGGAAGATTCAAGGTCTCCGACAAATCGCGAAGATAAAACAACATGATGGTAGAGACAAAAAATCCAATCCACTTAACTGTCAAATTCCAACGATGCATCACAAAGGCTATCACTAAACAAATAATCAAGCTCACAAAAAAATAAAACACCGTACCTCCGGCCGACAGCAAGGTATAACTGACTACTTCCCAATCGCCTGAAATTAATCGTTTTCCGACACTTAATAAGCCCTCCCACCCTCTATAAAACAAAATAAGCATGACACTCCAAAATAAAAGAGGGAGGCCACTTCGTATGATTTTTTTCTAAGAACATGCGCGTTGACCGGTCCGTCAATAAAAAGATAGATCGACATAAAAATAAACATGGGTACAGCGAGAAAAAACAGATTGAACCTTAAAATCTCCTCTACACCAACCGATCCGTCGATAGGCGCTCCCACAAAATACCGCAATGCAACACCACGACAAAAACAGACAAAATCGCCCGTAAATAATCAAAACCACAAATTCGGGTTTCCATAAAAAATCCAAGGAAAATAATCAAAAAGTTAGCTACGGTTTCGATATTGAGAAAAATAATACGAACCTAAGCTACAATCTTATTTGATTAAGTACGAATTCGATACAAAAACAATCAAGATATAAATACGCAAAAATTTTAAGCTAGAGAAATCAAATGCATTACCCTATATTCCTATCCCTCGTGATCGTCACCAGAAATCAGGCTGGACATTTAACTAAGCTTCTCCAGCAAACAACAGCAATACTAAAAGATTTAGTATCAGACTATGAAGTTATCTTGATAGATAATGCGTCTACTGATGGAACGCTCTCAACCCTTGATGAACATCTTGGTCTCGATGGGTTCCCCAACATACAAGGTTATGCACTGACCAAAAAAGTTGACGTAGATATCGCGTCTTCCGTTGGCCTAGAGAACGCGCTGGGTGATTTTGTAGCTATTTTAGACCCAGATCTTGATGACATTTCGTTTCTTTCCGAGATGCTTGAAAGTGCAGTGAGCGGGTCAGACGTAGTGCTTGCAAAAAATTTATCACGCATTAAACAAAGCGTGCCTTATTGGGTGTCACAAAAACTATTTAACTTTGCCTACAAATGCTTCAATAAAATAGACCTTGAGAAAGATGCGTCGCACTATCGCATATTAAGTCGAGCCGTCGTAAATTTTATTCTTCAACACCCTCAGCCCGAAATTACCTATCGACACTTACCAATTTCTGGCGGTTTTTCAAAGACAAATCTTGAGTATCGTTTTCTGCATGACAAGAAAAGAAAAAAACTCAGGGGAAATCTTGACCGTGGTATGCGCTTGCTAGTTTCTTCAAGCAAAGGCCCTATGCGTGCAGTCACGACTCTTTCATTTTTAGGCGCTATCGCCAACGTCGCATACTCAGTTTACATTCTCGCGATTTGGTTATTTAAAACCGATGTTGCACCTGGCTGGGTTAGTTTGTCGCTTCAGCAGTCGGGAATGTTCTTTATGATATCATTAGTGCTGCTCGTGTTCGGTGAATACATGCTTCACACCGCCAGTCTTTCTGCCGATGGACCAGCTTACCATATCGGTAAAGAAACCATGAGCGCACGAATAACACGTAAAGAGAAGCTCAATGTAGAGGAAGTTTCTGCATCTTCGCAAAAAGTTAGACACTTAGAAGGTTAGAACCTATTTCGATGAGTAATATCCCGTACGATGCAGTAATTATTGGCGCAGGAATATACGGCTGTGTAATCGCATGCCAACTCGCAGAACGCTTTCAACTAAAGAAAATTATTGTAATTGAACGCGAAAGTGCTTTATTTCAGAGAGCATCTTCGATTAATCAGGCTCGCGTCCACAATGGTTATCATTACCCTAGAAGTTACACGACGGCATATCGCAGCAGAGTAAATGTTCCAAAGTTTGTTGCTGATTGGCCATCAGCTATTGAAAGAGACTTTTCAAAAGTCTACGGTATCGCAAAGCACAATTCTAAGGTAACGAGTAAGCAATTTGTGCGATTCTGTAATGAAATTGGCGCAAAAATAAAGCCTGCAACGCCTCTGGTAAAAAATCTTTTTAATGATCGATTAATAGAAGATTTATTTGAAGTTGAAGAATATGCATTTAACTCATCAGAGCTTGCGAACCTTTGCTGGAAGAACCTTACACGTAACGAGATTGAAGTGCAGCTTCAAGTAACAGCTTGTAGCATTCAAAAAGAAGGCAAGCTCCTCTCTCTAAGTATTAAAGACGAGGCCAATAATAATCGGGCTCTGCTAACGCGCAAAATTTTTAACTGCGCTTATAGCGGTTTAAATACAATATGCGGAGACTTTTCAGCAACGCAAACCAAACTTAAACATGAAATAACAGAAATGGCTTTAATCACGCCTCCCGCCCCACTGGAAAATCTTGCTTTTACAATCATGGACGGTCCGTTTTTTTCTGTAATGCCATTCCCAACGAGAAGTTTGCACACACTGTCCCATGTTCGCTATACGCCTCACTATTCTTTCCCAGACCAGCCTGGACGGTCTCCCTATAAAGTGCTTTACAACTATCCAAAACAAAGCCGAGCGAACAGAATGTTGAGAGACGCCAGTCGTTATTTGCCCTCGTTATCAGAGGCGCATTACCAAGAATCTCTTTTCGAAATAAAAACGACGCTTATGAAAAATGAAACAGACGATGGTCGTCCAATACTTTTTGAGGAATCAAAAGAATTACCTGGCTTGTTCTCAGTGTTAGGCGGAAAAATTGATAACATTTACGACATACTTGAAAGGATGGACGCATGTCTCAGCGCCTAAAACCAGCATATGTTCAGTTATTCATTTTGGCCGCGTCACTCTTTTTCTTAACCATAAACTTTTACTCGAACCCCCTTCATTTATCGCCGCCATCTTTTTTTGACACCTACCAACAAGACTCAGAATCTCTTGTTTTAGGGAGAATCTTGCACCAGAAAAGTCATCCAGACCGTAAGGAAAAATTCAATCTAGGCCATGCGAGCGCATCTGGAAAACCTCTTGAAGTCTATGAGCTCCTAGAAAAAAACAAAAAGAACAACTATTACACGCCTTACACCCGACAATATGGCCTGCAAGGCGATATTTTTGCAATCGCTTATCAGTATTTTGCCACCGATCAAATTAACAAGTTAAAGCTACTCTGTAGCGTTTTAACTGCGTTAATGCTTATGTTTTTTTGCGCACTGATACGGCAAACATATGGCCATGCACCTGCTATCGTTGTTTTTGTAGTATTTGCATTTTCACCATGGTTCATAGCGATATCTAACAACCTCTACTGGGCGCCATTTAATTGGTTCATACCCATAATTTTTGGTTTAGTCGCGTACAGTAAACTTAATACACCATATTACAAATATTACGTACTGACCTTCGGCTTGGCTGTATTTACCAAGATGCAGTTTGGCTCGGAATTTATTAGTAGCATTTTGATTGCAGCAACTTTTGCTTTTGCTATTGACCCATTTAGATCAAAACCCAAGCTTTCTCTCATTCAAGCAATTAAACAACTCAGCCTCTTAATCTTGGTCTCACTCGTAGCCTTTCTTCTCGCATTAAGTGTTTTGGCTGACCTTCGGGGTGATACAATTCTGGAAGGCTTTAGAGCAATATGGACTGAGGACGTGTTGCGCAGGACATATGGAGATCCTAGCGACTTTCACCCTATCTTCGCGGAATCACTGAGCGTGTCGCCTGTCGCCGTGGTTCAAAGCTATTTTAACGACTGGAGCACCGATTTATTTATAGGCGTCTCCAACGCATGGTTTAAGCCTTTAATTTTTTGTACGGCTCTCTCTTTAACTTTTTTATTTTTCACAAAAGATGTAAACCGAAAATTATATTCAATTTTACTGCTTACCCTCTTTATGATCCCGTTAAGTTGGTTTATTTTGGCAAAAGGCCATTCCCACATACATAAGCATATTAATTTTGTACTTTGGTATATGGGCCCGATTCAAGCCATGTCTTTGGTTATTGGTGATGCAACTATAAAATTTGTTAAGTTTTTCATTGCCAGGTGTCAGCGAGACATCCGTTTCATTGCATTTATACCATTACTAATTTTTGGCGGTCTCGCAGCAAACTCAGTCTACGACAATCATATATTTGGACAAGCACATCAAGTCATCAAAAAAAGAGGGCAAAGCCTCTTTCATGATGGAGGAAGTTTTGAGATTTACGCAACAAATAACAACCAACTAAGCATCGTTAATCGTAAATGTGAAGGTCCGGACGGGGCATTTTCAATTGAATATATCGCAACCCATACGACCCTAGGTACTCAAAATAATGAAATAATTAAGTTTAAGTGGAAAGAAAAACAGGTTGCTGCCTCAAATTGGTTATCCGACATTTCTGACGTTTGTATTGCTGAAATTGATGCACCACACTACAACATAAAAAAATTATTTCTAATGTCCGTCAATAAAAATAAGTCAATCAATTGGCGACAAGAAGCTAATCTAGATGAGTTAGAAAAGTCATCAATACTAGACATTGAACCATTCCCCGATGCCGAATTTAAAAATGGAATATCACTTTCAGCGCCTGCGTTCGTTTTGATGAATAACTTCAAAAGTCGTCAAGCAATCAGAGAAGGCTCTTTAGTTGCCCTCACTAAATCTGGAAAAAGACGAATTGTAAAAATACTCGCGACACCAGAGATTATCTTCGTCATAACGGATGGCGGCTTGCTCGACGCTGAACTAGATGGCTCACCCAATAGAGTTAAAATTAGCTCGTATTAACTAGGAATCTAACTATGTCTAAAGCGCTGATTGGTCATTCTGGATTTGTTGGTTCAACACTAAAAAAACAAACAACATTTGAGCACCTATACCGATCAACTAATATCCATGAGATACGAGATCAGAGTTTTAATCTATTAGTCTGTGCTGGAGCGCCGGCTGAAAAATGGAAGGCTAACCAGAATCCGAAAGAGGATAACCGTGCTATTGATAAGTTAATTGAACACATTGACACTGTGCAGTGCGATACCTTCGTATTAATCAGCACCGTTGATGTATTCAACACACCAAGTCAAGTAGATGAAAATACAATCATAGACAAAGTAAACCTGCAACCGTATGGATATAACCGTTATCGTTTGGAAGAATTCGTCCAAGCCAAATTTCAGCGCAGCCTTATCATCAGATTGCCAGGATTAGTTGGTCCAGGACTCAAAAAAAATATCATTTTTGATTTGCTTCATAATAATCAGGTTGAAAAAATTGATAGTGAATCATTGTTCCAATTCTACCCTATGGTCAATTTATGGTTTGATATTCAAATAGCATTGGCTAACGAACTGGCGCTAGTGCACTTGACGTCTGAACCAATATCTGTGGCGCAAGTCGCGTCTCGCGGATTTGGTTTTAAGTTTGAAAATCGGACATCAGAGCATCCGCCCTCTTACAATATAAAAACCTGTCATGCCTCATTTTACAGTGAACACGAACACTACACTTATAATGCAACAGAGAGCATTCAGGCGATTAGAGCTTATGCGCAAACAGAGCCTTTATCAAAATTAAATAATAAGCAGATAGACAAATGAGACTGTCAATTTCTAATATCGCCTGGAATCCCAAAAATGATCTAGCAATAGCTGCTTTACTTTATCGGATGCAGGTTAATGCGATAGATATTGCACATAGTAAGTATTTTAAACAGCCAGAACAGGTTACGAGCGCTGACATAATAAACTTAAAGCAATCGTGGCTTCAGCGTGATATTGATATTGTCGGGATGCAAGCGTTACTGTTTGGTACAAAAGGCTTGAATGTTTTTGGAAATAGCGGCTCAAGACAAAGAATGCTGGATCACCTGAATGTAATATGCCGCATTGCAAGTGAATTAGGTGCAAGGCGCTTAGTTTTTGGCTCTCCTAAAAATCGAGATTGTGAAGGGCTTAGTCCTATAGAAACAAGAGAGATAAGTACTAATTTTTTTATGCAACTGGGCGATATTGCAAAGGCAAAAGATGTAATTATCTGTTTAGAGCCAAACCCCGAAGCGTATGGTGCAAATTTTTTAACAACCACGACAGAGACAAAAGAGTTTGTAAGAAAGCTCGCGCATCCAAACATAAAGATGCAACTTGATACAGGGGCGCTGATCATGAATAACGAGGATCCAGCCTCCACCATAGCAGATTGCAGGGGTTATATAGGGCATATACATATCAGTGAGGCGCAATTGGCACCTGTAATTCACAAAACTACGTACCACAAAGCTATTGCATCCGCACTGCAACGTCATTTACCCGACAGCATAATAACCATTGAGATGAGAGCAACAGATACGGAAATAGTCTCAGTGAAGAAATCCATTGAAACGGTACAATCAATTTACTGCTGAGGACTATAAGACTTATGAAATGGTTAATATTATTGTTTGGTGTTAGCTCAAATGCGCTCGCGAGCGTGTTGATTAAAGTCGCTATCACGCAACCATTCGCGTTCCCTTCTTTTAAAGAGCCAATGGCAGCACTCACTAATTGGCCTTTCTGGCTGGGACTTATATTTTACGGCGGGGCGTTTTTATTTTACGCTGCAGCATTGGTACGATTCCCTCTCAACATTGCACATCCCATCTTGACTTGCGGTACCGTAGCAACGGTTACACTGTTATCTTCATTAATTTTTAAAGAACAGATCAATTTAACGATGAGCATCGGTATCGCTTTCGTATTAGTCGGAGTACTGCTCATCACAACACAAGCGACTCAATCTTAAACATATTATGCAAGCTGAAAATTCTATAATTCACAAGAAGCAAGTGCCTTCTTACGACATCATTTACCAAAATAATAAAACTTCAGATTGGTGCGTTATAATACCGGTATTGAACGAAGGTGAACGAATTTTTTCCGTTCTCCAAAAGATGAAAACTCTTAATACCTCTGCCTCTGCCGATATCTATATTATTGATGGGGGAAGCACAGATCATTCGATGAACGCCGATCGATTAATGTCATTAAAAGTTCACGGGTTACTACTCAAAACTGGAGAAGGAAAGTTGAGCGCGCAACTCAGGTGTGCTTACGATTTCTGCCTTGACTGCCAGTACAAAGGGATAATAACCATTGATGGTAACGATAAAGATGACCCAATAGATATTCCGAAATTTATAGCTGCCTTAGAGGACGGTGTCGATTTTGTTCAAGGCTCGCGTTTTATAACCGGAGGCGCTGGCATTAACACGCCAATGTCTAGAGCACTTGCAATAAAATTAATTCACGCGCCCTTACTAAGCCTTTTCTCGGGTTTTAGTTGGACCGATACAACTCAGGGCTTCAGAGCATACAGCGCAAAATTTCTAATCGATGATAGGGTGCAACCTTTTCGAGAAGTTTTTTATTCTTATGAACTGCTCGCCTATTTATCCTACCGAGCTCCAAAACTCGGTTACACGTGTCGCGAAGTCCCAACAACTCGAATTTATCCAAAGGGTGAAGTGCCGACCAAAATAGCTGGATTCAAAGGAAATATAGAACTGATTATGATACTCATCAGCGCATGCTTTGGGGCTTACAATCCATAAAACCTCTCAATAAAACGCTTACCCTACTTTCGTGCTGAGACGTAATACTGCCCACCGAGTGGAAGCCAAGTAAATAACTTATCCAGCCTTTCGCTCTTTTTAACAAAATTCGGCGGAAAAAAAAGCGTGTACTTTAAGGCGAGGATACGCAAGCCGGCAGTTGATAACATCTTGCGCATTTCCGAAGACTTCAATAATACAGCGTCTTCATCAAATGGACATTCCCTGACCATTTTTCGCGTCACCGGATTAAAAGGATTGTGCTCAAAAACAAAAACATTACCGTCAGGATTCAAACAATGAAGAACTTTATTCGTGACACTCTTACGTAGCGAAGGCTCTATATGATGAAAGACTCCGGCGATAAATATTAAATCATAATAATTATCAAGCAAATCATGAAGGTCTGTAGTTAAGTTAGCGCCTTTCACGCTTGCTTTGGCAACCTCGATACTCTTTTCTGAAATATCGTATCCGGTAATTTCTGCATCTGGATACTGCTTTCTAAACGATAGCAGGTTGCGACCGGTTCCACAGCCAAATTCTAGTATTCTTTTTGGTGGAAGTTCTGAATTTTTAACTAAAGCCTCCACTACGATATTTACTTTATATTGAGCGTAATAATCAACATCCTCAGAAAAAAAATTTAGCTGCTGGTCAAGCAATGCATCATAATCATCCGCATATTTATCGAAATCTACTTTCTCATTAGCCATGATTAACTCCGTCTTTTATGAGCGCCGCTTAAACACATATAATTTGTTAATCACCAAGAAAAAAATGAAATAAACTCCACCCGACAATATTTGAGCGATGTAAGCATTGGTGTCTAACAAATAAACCAGAACATACAGCATGCAAAGGCTTGAAAAATAACTAATCAAGAATGCAAAGCCAAACCGAATAATTTGCCAATAATCCCACTCCTTATTTTCCATGACCCAGAACTTATTGAGCATAAAAGAAGCTACCAAGCCGACGATATAACCAAGCACATTACTCAAAATCGGTGCGACCGCATAATTCATAAGTGTAAATATAACTGTATAACCGATAACAGAATTCGCAATACCGGCTATCAGCGCACGACTCATAAGTGCTGAATATCGTCTAAGAAAAGAAAAGTGCATTTGGTAATTCATCAATAATTCTCATATGCTAATTAAACACAATCAAGCAAAAAAATCTTCCAATAACAGCACACAATAATGATACTTTTTAGCATCAACGGACCAACTAAACTTCAAATTTTAAAGAGGTCAGATTTGGCTTGCATTCAAGTGAGGTTATATTCCAATTAACTCAGTTACCAGCCAAGCTCAAAAACTTTACAGGCCATTCGACAAACCAAAACTTGCACTTTTATTCTAAACAAGCGCAATACAAAACACGAACCGAAAGGCTAGTTAGCCATTAATACAATCTCTAAATAAGGAACAATTATTTTTAACGTACTAACGAGTTTTAAATTCAAATTAAAACGCTCTTGTATAATTGGCTTTGCAGTTTACAAATCTACAGACCACGCCTAGTAAACGAGGAAGAGAAAGGAAACATAATCTAACGGCGAAAGATTGAGGCGAAACCTGCCAAAAATCTGCACTAAGGAACGCGACGCCGACGCATTACTTTACTGAGCTGCATTCTATAAAGCTAACGGTTAGATCCCTTAAACCAAAACCAGACCAAAAACAATTTCAGCATTATTATATAATGCATGGCTATTGAATTAGATTTTTGCCCGGTAAATTCTAACCAATTCGTTATAGAGTGTGGAATAATGACGACGAAAACAATTTTACTTGCGAAGTGAAAAAGGAGTTAACGCATAATGAAAAAGAACACCACTTCAAAATTTATAGCTCAAAAGATTCAAGTTTTTAAGAACCTATCGCTGAGTATAATATGCCTCGCATTTGTTCAGGCGTGCGCCACGTCAGCCCTCCATGTAGATTATGAGAGCAAATCAAATTTCAATATCGAAAACTATAAAACATTCGAAATAAAATCACTTGTTTCGCCGCCCCACCCTTACGTTGAGCTCATTAATCAAGGCATTACCAATACTCTCAGCAACAAAGGCCTGAAACCAGCCAAAGGTGCCGACCTAGTTGTGTTATACGATGTAAATGTAGACAAGGGCAGTCGATTGCATGACGAAGAAATTCCTGTCAACAATATGGTCTATACAAGAATGACTGTAGAGGCTGTTTTTGATGCAAAAATTCTCGTAAACGTTGTCGACGTAAAAACGAATAAGGTGATGTGGAAAGCAACCTCAACGCGAGACCTGACTCAAGTCGACCCCAAAAAATTCGATCAAGAAAAAGCGAACACTCGAATGAGTGAAATTTTCGAAGACTTTCCCTCGCGCTGAGCCTCAAGGTCATTAAGGCGGATCGTAAAAATTGCGCCTTCTTCAATTTGACGTATCGCCCCTTGAATTCCTGCGGCAGCTTTGCTTATACTCGCGTAGACGCAAAGCCTAGCAGGTTTGAGAAGACCGCGATATTTGCGTTGCAGTACGGAAAGCTAGAATAATAATCTGAAAAATAACACAAAAAAGAGACAGGTGAAGCTAAATGGGCGAGCAGTTTGCAAAGTGGTACAACGAACAAGGCGAGTATCTGACCGGGGCACTCTTCGGCCTGATCACATTAGATATTTTTATGTTTTTACTTCATTGCATGACAGAAGGCACTGCTGATGGTTATGGCTTAACCGGCATGTTGATTCTAATTTCAATCGGTGCGGTTGCCGCAACAGAAAAACTGTACCATTCTCAAGCAGAACCTCACTAAGCCGAAGCAAAACACAACCTTGT
>ENA-OSET01001964-OSET01001964.1-sediment-metagenome-genome-assembly--contig:-NODE-1964-length-20571-cov-81.880258_pt1 | contig 20571 bp, 15 predicted proteins | sample MGYA00237882_ERZ534229 | MGnify/ENA primary metagenome ERZ534229 (study PRJEB26408, sample SAMN06266212) | sediment metagenome | isolation source: Hudson Canyon methane seep mesocosm | place... | reverse complement strand
TTGGCTTTTATGCGCTTCATCACCCCTTGTATGGCAGAGGAACGGAAATTATCAGAACCACTTTTCATCACTAAACGATAGATCCCAACTACTACTGTCGCCAAACCTTTGCTTGCTGCTTATTCAGTTCTGCCGTTGCCTTTACCTTACCTTTCAATAAACACGCCCACTGGTATTTTCTAATGAAGGCACATAACGCTTTATCATCAAATCGAGGCACTCTAGTAAACCAACTTTTCAAATAACCCCAAGCCATTGCCAGACCACCAACCACATAAGGTTTTTTCGACATTCTAAAAACAGCAGAAGCCAGCATATAAATAAAACCCGTCCCCATAAAATATTGGCCAAAGCCATGACGAATTCGACCCGTAATTATATTTTGTTGGCTTGAACCCATCGGTCTTAGATGAGTAAAGCGAATACCAGGCTCATCCCAGCTCATTGCAACCCAGCCTAATTGACGACAGCGATGTCCATCAATCCCATCCCACATTACTTGACGAACAAACCCCCCTATTTGCTCAAAACATTCTCGCCGATAAAATTTAGAAGCCCCAATCGCATTCTCACCCCCACAGCCTTCACTAATAAGATTTCCAGTCAACTTATCAATAAAGTAAGGCTTGCCACTACAATTACCCAATCGTGGATTTTCCTGCATTCGATTAATTAATGTCTCAAAATAGCGAGGTGGCATAATCAAATCTAAATCTAGCTTGCACAAAAAACCAAACTGCTTTAACTCAACCGTATTGAGTCCCGCATAAAAAGCCTCTATAACACCAGGCCCTACACTGCGATGCCCGCGATTTTCACGCGTAACAACCCGAATGAAACTATATTTTTCCGCATACTCAGCTAATATTTGAGGAGTATCATCCGTAGAACCATCATCAACGATCACCCATAAACCAGGTAAAACCGACTGAGCGACAACACTATCAAGCGTATTTTTTACATATTTCTCCTCATTCCGACAAGGTGAAATAATTACATAATTAGATGCCATGCTTACCTCAAAAAAATAATTAGTCTAAACAACTACAATCTTCCATCAACACCATCTGATGGAAACAGGCATTTAATATCATATAAAACATGGTTTTTCTTGCCTAAAGCCTTAACACCTTCAATCCCCATATCCTTAAATTGGTGGTGCGAAACAGCAACAATAATTGCATCATAACTAGCCAGTGCTGGCTGCTCAATTAAATCTAAGTTATAAACAGCTTTAGCCTCATCCTTATCAACCCAAGGATCAAATACATCAACCTTTGCATTATAGGTACCACTCAGCTCATCAACCATTTCAACAACACGCGTATTTCTTAAATCAGGACAATTCTCTTTAAATGTTAAGCCTAACATGAGAATTTTGGCATCAACAATATTAACCTTTTTACTAGCCATTAATTTTGCTACTTCACTGACAACAAAATGCCCCATATTGTCATTGATTCGGCGGCCTGCTGAAATAAGCTGTGGGTGGTAGCCTAATGTTTCAGCTTTATGAACAAGATAGTACGGATCAACACCAATACAATGCCCCCCGACTAACCCAGGACGAAAGGGTAGAAAATTCCACTTAGTACCTGCAGCAATAAGCACTTCCTCAGTATCAATCCCGACACGGTTAAAGATTAAAGCCAATTCATTAACTAAAGCAATATTAATATCACGCTGTGTATTTTCAATTACTTTTGCCGCCTCAGCGACTTTAATACTGCTCGCTTTATGCGTTCCTGCTGTAATAATAGTTTGATATAGTTCATCTACTACCGTTGCAATTTCAGGTGTCGATCCTGATGTCACTTTAAGAATTGTCGTTAAAGTACGCTCTTTATCGCCCGGATTGATTCTCTCTGGGCTATAACCACAATAAAAATCGACATTAAATTTCAATTCTGAAATCTGCTCTAACAACGGCACACACACCTCTTCCGTTGCACCTGGATAAACCGTTGATTCATAAATGACGATATCTCCCTTTTTCAAGTACCGAGCCACTAGCTCAGTAGCGGAAACAACAGGCGATAAATCAGGGGTTTTACTTGCATCAATAGGCGTAGGGACAGTGACAACAAAAACATTAGAATCCGCTATTAACGAGGCATCTGTTGTGCATGTTAGTAAATTGGCAGAAGCTAGCTCTTCAGGCGTTGTTTCAAGAGTCGAATCAACACCCGAGTTTAACTCTGCAATACGCGCCGTATTGATATCAAAACCTACCGTTGTGAATTTTTTACCAAATTCAACCGCCAAAGGCAATCCTACATACCCTAATCCAATTATTGCTAATTTAAATTCCATCAATTTCCCACTCATTAATTAATTATTTGACCAGCCTGTCCGCAAATAGTTTTACCTGCTGGTACATCTTTAAGCACAACAGTCATTGCTCCAACCTTACATTCTTTACCTAGACGCACATTCCCTAAAATTTGAGCATAAGCCCCCAACTCAACCCCATCCGCTAGCGTAGGTGAAAATTCATCATTATACCGGTTCCCTAATGTTACACCTTGCCGAAGAATGCAGTTTTTACCTATTTTGGCATTTTTATGAATAAATATATTACCAAAGTGATAAATTCTTAGCCCGCCACCTACGTCAACTGACTTTGGCAGACTAACCCCAATTAACACTTCAATTAAATGAAAAATAAGCCAGTAGACCTTTAATGACACTTTTTTACAAAGCCCTTCAGGCATATTATCTACATGCTGTCCGTGCCTATACCAAGCTATCGCAATAATAGACACTTCTTTCAACCATGGCCTAGATGGATATCTTGCACGATCCTCTTGCCAATCTTGTTTTATTTTAAACTTTCTTTCTTTTCTAGTTAGCATAGCTTTTATACCAATCCCAATAATTTCATACTTGAACTCATGATTCTAAAAACTAGTCATTCCTGCATGCTCTTAGCAGGAATCTTTGTGACCGTAGAAGATCCCCGCTAAAAGCATGCGGGGATGACGAGAATAACAGCATTTATTTATTGGGGTTGGTATTACACCTTATATTCAATAATTTTTTGCTGTTTACCTATCGCTGCGCTAATAAGATATTTAATAACGCCCCTTGCCTCTGGAAATTTTGCTAATACACAAAATTGCGCATATAAATATTTATCGTAATTTGAGTCACTCCCAATATCCAGCTTACTCATGTAAATCTTAGCCACTTGTAATGCGTACATGCCTAATAAAGCGATAAAATATGGCGAAACAAAAAACACACTTAATATAATTATAAACGGTAAAATCGCACCCCATATTATGGAACTGCGATATTGTTTTTTCCAGCCGCCCCATTTCGCACCATTCGCATAGCCAAACCCTACTTTGACACACCGATTCCACCATTGTGAAAAATGCCTCATCGCTGAATCATGCGTTCCCATCTCAGCTGCTAATGAAAGTATTTTTTTGCCTTTATTATGAATTCGATAACAAAACTCTGGATCAGCCCCCGCAATCAAGGATGTATCAAACCCCGAAAGCTCTTCAAAAACGGTTCGACGTATTGTAAAAATACCGCCACAACGAGCTACTTCACCAGGATTCACATACCAATCCATATCACATAAGCGCATATAGACCGATTCTGTGCGATGTTTTTCACGCAAACGACCACTCACAATAACAATCTGAGGATTTTTCTCTAAAGTAGTTAATGCTTCTGTCAGCCACCCTTCATCTAACTCACAATCTGCATCAATGAAATGAACATACTCTAAACCTGGGTTTTCTTTCACCAAAACATCAAAACCAGTATTACGAGCCCTTGATGCATTGATAGGAGAAGATTTATCTAAGACAATCGTTGTTACATCTCGCTGCCCAGCCTCAACCACACTATTATCACTAGACTGAGAGTCAACATAAACACAAGGAACCTGCTGCTTAAGCACTGATTCCAAACATAAAATCAGCCGGTCGCCTTCATTGCGCCCGATAATAACGACACCTACTTTTTTATTTTCCATCGTATTCCTGCTTACTAAAAAAACCAATCCAAATATCAGCCCACATTGTTGAATGAAAAGCCTTAGGTTTTCGGCTCACCATTTCTCTTAAAGATGAAATACACCGCCCCGCGCACCAAAAAATATTTGCCTGAAGCAAGCCTAATCGACCGTAATACTTTAAAAAATATCTTGCACGAGAATTAAAATAAAACTTTGGTAACCGCTTTACACCCGACTGGTTAGAACTTCCATTATTCAAGTGTACGACTCTAGATTTTGGTTCAAATTTTAATTTCCAGCCCGCATTAATAGCTCTTCGACAATAATCATTGTCTTCACGGTACATAAAATAACCTTCATCCATTAAGCCTATCTCTCTAACCATCTTGCCCCTCAACAACACACATGCAAAACTAAGCCACTCTGGCTGCTCAATATTATGCTGTACTAGAGGAACCGCGACTTCTTTACTGCCAAAAAAACCAAACAATTTTGTAAAAACACCTGTTTTCGCACTCTGCAAAAAACTATTTGCTGGTGATAAATTATAAAAGCAACTTACTTGCTGAGAACCATCAGGCCACTCTAGTCTAGGACAAATAACACCAGCTTTTAAATTTTTCTCAGCTGTTAATAGTAATGATTTAAGTGCATCCATCCGAACAAAGGCATCACTATTTAAAAGTAAATAATAGTCAGCTTGAAAAAACTGCATCCCTAAGTTATTTCCAGCAGAAAAACCACCATTAACTTCTGACTCAACTATTTTTACCCACGATTCCAACTGATTTAATTGAAGAAACTGCTTGATTGTACTAACCGAATTATCTCTTGAGTCGTTATCTATGACAACAACACTATCACAAGCAATATCTAATTGCCCCACAAGTGACTCAAGTGCATCACACACCAGTTTTGGTGTTTTATAATTAATAATTACAACCAGCAAGCGCAAATTTTTATTGACCATAGGTATCATTTTTTAAACTCATAAAAACTTAATGAACTACCTTTGATTCAAATATTTCCTCAAACATTGGAACCAGTAGCTTATTACCAAATTCACTTAAATGATCATCATCTACATATCTAGGTTGACCACCTACTGAACCAAAGCAAAACTCTTTATCGCATAAATAAGGAAGTGGATTTAATATTTTTACCCCACATTTTTTTACAGCCTCATCTTGTGCTTGCCAGACCAACTTATTGCGCTCATGGTAATCCTTCAGCAATATTGTTATATCCTCATTTCCTCGACCAAATATAATATTTCGGCTTAAAGTATTAGGTATATCAACAATTAATTCTGGAATAGAGCGCGTAAGATAAACAGGCCTATTTTCTGCAACATCACACGCCCAATTGATCAAAGCATTTTTAAATTCTTGTTGAAACATTAGATTGCCTGAATCCTGATACATCTTGGTAAAAAAAACTGTTGGTAGTTTTTTTTCATGACTTCGATTTAACTCATTATGCCCAAAAATCGGCACATTCATTCTAGAAACTAGAATCATAGGAATATCAGAGCTAAAGCTATTCATTTTATCGACAACCGTTTTATTAAATTCCATACATCTTATGTTTGTTGTTCCAGTTGCAATATCGAAAGTTTTACCATTCTTTAGCTGTCGGCACTCGTTGTAACTTAATAAAACGATACCTTTATCAAATTTTTCCGCAGCAACACCAAATGCTGTTGCTATGCTAGCAGCATGACTATCACCTACTAAAATTGCACCAACTGTATTTGTTCCATAAATACAACCTGGCGATCCTTTTTCATTTGCTTTAAGAAGGCATTCATCACGCCTAGGATCAGTATCATTTACTTTATTAGCAATATTTTCAGCATCTACCGACAATCTTCCATCAAAAATAAAAAGTCTTGCACAAACAGCACTAGTTCCAATAATTAAACAGGCAAAAACAATAACAATAATCTCTTTGCGAAAAGTTTTTTTCATTAAATACTGCCGTGTAGGTATTTCAATCCAACGAAAGGAGAGATGCCCTAATAGCAAACTCATAATAACAGCGCCCCAAATCCAAACCCAATTTTGATTTAAGTTTGAAAAATAAAGACCAACAACTAAAGGCCAGTGCCACAAATAAATAGAATAAGACCGGTCTCCTAGCCACTGTGAAATAGGATTTGCAACCAGAAATGAACCTGATCGTTGCGCCAAAATAATTAATGCCGTTCCACCAACAGGTATTAAGGCTAATAGCCCAGGCCAAGCTCTATCACTTGAAATTAGTACAATGGAACCAATTACTAACACCCAGCCTACCCAAAACAGTACAGTTTTAAGCTTGGTGGATAAGGTTTGAAAACGAGTAATTAAATAAACTAATCCGCCTGTAGCAAGCTCCCACCCTCTTGTTGGCAATAGATAAAAAGATGCTGTTGGCTTTGAGGCAGTAATCAAAACACTTAACAATAAAGAAAAAACAAATAATATACCCACCCCCCAAACCAGAGGCTTTAACCCTTGTTTGAATTTCCATAAGCACATGAGGTAAATGGGGAAAAGCATATAAAACTGCCATTCAACTGAGAGCGACCATGTATGTAATAACCACTTTTCATTAGCCTGAATATCAAAATAACCTGAGTGTGTAAAATAATAAATATTTGATATAAATGCTAACGAATACCCCCCCTGAGTTCCTAAAGTCTTGTAATCCGGGGTCGGCAGCCAAAACCACCCTAAAACCAACAGTACGACTATTAAAACCATTAAAGCAGGCAATATCCGCCTTGCCCTAGCCATATAAAACTTCAAAATGGAGAAGCTTTCTTTTTCAAGCCCTTTTGTAATAATTGCTGTCATTAAGAAACCAGATATCACAAAAAAAATATCTACTCCAACAAAGCCACCAGTAATACCAAACAATTTAAAATGAAAAAACAATACGGCACTTACTGCCCATGCTCTTAACCCATTAATATCTTCACGGAACGTAACTGTGGATGGAAGATGATTCATAAAATATTAGAATTAAAATTAAACTGCATTGTTATTCCTTTTAAAAATAGGCACGAAATAATTTGAGCACAATGGAATGATAATCTTTAGTCCAACCTTTTAAAAGGCTATGTACTCGTTAATTGTTGGTAATAACCTATGTTATTGTTTTTAATTAAGTCATAACAATAGGCAAGTGACCATAATCATTCGCTTGTACACCTTACCAACAGCTAATGCAGAAATAGCCTTTCAAAATGTAGGCGACCACTTACGTAGTTTCCCAAAACCCCATAAGTCTACCTAACATAGATTGAAAGAAATCTATAACAAATTACTTAATCTGCAAAAGTCCTATGCCATATAAAGGCTTTTTCTCAGAAACCCATTCCCATGTATTTTCATGCTGCGTTCTAATCTCCGCCCAAAAACGAGAAACTCCCTCAGCATAAATAGTATCGTGAAATGCTATAAATCCATTTTTTTTCACTAGCTTACCGTACATCTCAAAATCACTTTTAACACCCTCATAAGTATGGTCACCATCAATAAATAAAAAATCCACAAGTTGCTTATCGAAAATATTTTCGACAGTTTTAAATGTCTCATTTGAATGAGAATCAGCTCTTATCAATTCTAATTTTTGCTCAGGTAAGGCAAAAGATTCATATAGAGGGATTTTTTTCTCAGGATACCCGCCACCAAAAGCTCCGCCAGGTAAATCTACGCTAACAATTGTGGCATCAGTATTGGCAATTCTTGTATACATAAACAAGGTTCCTCCACTTGCAGTTCCGATTTCCAGAATATGGGAAATCGGGTGTTTTAAAAGCTCCTCAAGTAATGAAACAAATTCATACCGAGACTGTATAGGAGAGATGATTCCGAACCACCCTCTCGATGCAGTACGAAAAATTTTCTCTGGGTCAGATATTGGTCCCGTATTTTTAACACTCTTAACAATTAAGTTAAAGAAACAAAACTGCATTAGGCGACGAAAAATACCTCGAGCTTTATAAAATAACTGTATCGCTATTCGGAATTTACCCTCATCACGCCACTGGTGAACTCTTTGCTCTAGTTTAGCGACATCAATCAACTTATTAGTCATATTTTTTCCTAAGTTAAAATTTCTAGTTTACTGCACTTACACTCTCTATCCAGCCAAATCTCAATATATATACAACCGAGCCCCATTCATTCATTAAGATTTAATCTAAAACTAATTTTAGCCATACGGGATCGTAAATATCAATATCAATATCAATATTTACAGGGTACTCCCAGTAATTTTCTTTCTTACTAAACATAGCATCTGAATAAACCAAACTACAAGGTAAATTGCTTGCTGTTGCAATGTATTCACCTCGTATTGATTGAACTCCCATTTGCCGAGCTTGTCGTTTAATTTCATTTAAAATGGCCACATCAACTTTATACCCAAATACTCTGCAACTTAAGACAAAAACGAGTATATCAATACTGTTTTCTTTTTGCTCATAAACAAGGACACTGACAACTCCCATACTACCAAATTTATCTGACATGCTGGCTTGAATCACTGTAAATTTTTCCGCATCCAGCCAATGTTTAGCTTCAGTAAAACTTGTTCTACTCCCTCGCATATTAAATTGATTAGTTCGGTTAATTAACTCAACAATTCTTTTTAATTCGCTTTTATTTACATTTTTTAAGGACAAAATCAAATCAAGACTTTTAAACATTTCTGCTTCATCAATATCTTTTATCTCTACCGTGTTAAGAAAACTCCCTCTTTGCTCACGTTCTTTATACACCTGAGTTCTATCCATAGATCCATCACTATCTAAAATAGACTCCCATAACTCAAATAAAGACCATGTATCTGAATTAGTTGCATCCAAACATTGAATAGCGGGATATGCCGAACGAACAAAATCAATTTCATCAGGCCTATCATCAATAAAAACAAAATCCTTAGTTTTTAAATTCAAAGTCGATTGCATTTTTGAAAATGCATTGATTTTAGGCTCCCAATTAATGGACTCATAAACAAAATCATTACTAGAAAGCAGCCCACCTTTCCAATGAATATTACTAGGATCATTTTTTGAATTTATAGCTAACAACACACCTTTGGATTTAAGCTTAGAGAGTATCTCCTGCCGTTCTATAAAGTGACTAACCTCTCCCTCACCTATTACTCCATCCCAAAGAGTGTTATCTAAATCACAAACAATCAATTTCTTACTAATTAGATGAGTTAATACAAATAAAATACGATCATATTCATGGGCAATAAGCATACCAAATTTAGTGGGATGCTGTAATGCACTTCTATAAATATATTTACCCAGCTCATACAAGCTATTCTTCCTTAATAAAGAAAGTTCATTAATTAAAAATAATTGTTTAAACGTAGACGAATTATTGCTTTCAATATAAGCGCGTAATTTTTTATCTATATATTCAGTAGTGTGCTTTCTTAAGCGCCTTGTCAGAATAGATTTAATCCTTAATTTAGTATTCGATTCATCCCGGATAACACAAGCCGTATTATGAATAAAAATAGGGCTATCAAATGTTGTTAGCATCCTATCTATTACACTTTCAATTTGACTAAAAACATCTGCTATTATTTCTGCCAATTCAAAACCATTCATAAACAAGTTGCGATAATTTAACGTTGTCGATAGCTTTAGATTATATTCATAGCTGAGAGGACTATAGAAAACAGCATCAAATTTCTGATCTTTAAGGTTTTCTAGTTCCTTGTGTAACTGGAAAATATTTTTTGTGGATATCATACGTGGAGATAAAGCAGCACCATACCTCATTATCAACACAGAAAGAGAACCCATAACATCAGTATGAATACAGTCGCCAATAAATAGAACACGAAGTTCTGTTACTATTGGCTTATTAAATTCTGAAATTATTTCATCAAAAAAATTAGCTACTTGATTAAAATATTTTTTATTTTCTTGTGGCTGGCTTGATAAAAAGACAGCCTTATCACGATTCATAAATTCAACCAATCGCTCCTTTCTCTCATTTGCTGAACAATTAACATCGTATGCCATCTTTAATCGCTCACCTATATATAAAGCCTTATACTCTTCCTTTTCTTCGGCAAAGTATAGCCTTATATAATCCACTAAGCAGGATACTTCACGCTCTGCATATTCATTAAATTGATTTACATTTTCGATAATATCCTGATTAATCCTTGGTATAAAAGATCCACATTTTGCCAGACACTGGGTAATATTCTTTTTTTCTTTTATTAGCCATGAGTTTAACTTACTGTCATGCATCATCATTTCCCAATATTTTCTAGTCAATAAAATAGGCTATACCACCGTTAAGTGTACAATCTTTAAATACTTTATTTTTCAATTACTTAGTAATGGTATGAAATATCCTCAAAAGATAGGTATATCAAGCATCTAAAAAATTGATTGTTTTCCACACCTAACGGTACATAGCCATAAAATATGTAACCGTTCACGTACCTCCCCCTAAATTTAACCAACAATTGTTGTTTTTAAGCGAATTTTACTAATTTTGGCAGTACAAAAAACAAATATCAATAATTTACAAGAGATTTTAGGTTGAGTTTATATTTTTTATAGGGGTACGTGAACGGTTACTAAAATATAGCCTACTCGCACAATATTTTTATACAATAGCCAAAAATAAAGCATTTTCAAATTCAATAACCGCCCTTTCTACAGTATTCTTTTTTGATGTAACATACGCCTGCTCAGAAAAACTTGCCCATTTATCCTCTGGCATATTTAATAAATTTATTACTTGATTAGACATCGCTTCAAGATCCTCAATATTTACTATATACCCATTCACCCCGGGTCTAATTAAATCTGTTGCCGCCCCAACATTAGTCGATACTACCGGCGTTCTATTTGCCATAGCCTCCAATATAGGCAAGCCAAAACCTTCCTGCCGACTACAACAAACCCAAACATCACAAGAAGCGTAAATTCCACCAATTTCACTCTGCTCTGGTTTATATTTATAATCTACCGACTCAGGTAAGTCTTCTGCCATACATGCACCAAAAGCAATAAATTTAATATCTTTTTTAATCTTTTGTAGCTGTAATACTAACTCAACATATATTTCTGGAGATTTAAACCAATTATCTGCAAACAAAAAACCTACGGTTGGTTTTTTTTGCTTTGTTCGCCTTTTACTTGAAAAACACTCACAATCTATACCATTAAATACCAACCTAGCCGCCTCATCACCAAATCTTTCTTTTGCTATTTTTAATAACCAATTTGATACCACAATTTTAAAAAAAGGCATTTCCCAACTTTTTATAATACCCTTATTACGCTCATCACTACACTCTGGTGAAATTTCAAAACCCTGCAAAAAAGATACTTTTCTCCCCTTACAATCAGAGAGATTTTTCACCCACTCAGCAGTTACCCAAAATGTTGAAATCACAACATCTGCATCTGGCAAGTCTTCATTAACTATAGGCCTATATGTCTCAACAACTTTAATAGGTATATTTAAAAAATCAAAATATTCAAGAGAAAAGTACCCATCCAAATTAATTTTATTCCCTAACAAAAAATACTTAATCCTTTGTTTAACGCCTACCCCTCTCTTTCCAGCACTTACCAAAGTAACTTGATGTCCCCGTTCTATCAGTAATTTTGCATACATTGCAATAACTTTAGTCCCACCACCTATGTTTGCAGAGGCTAAAATAAAAGTTATTTTCATAATAACACCCTACTCATAATACTCAATTGTTTTTGTTTTAACCTTTCTAATTTCGAAAAATCACTATATTCCATTGCTTTAACCGACTTTTCTAAAAAATCTATACTATAAAGTTCTTGTAAATCACTTACGCTATACCCATATACACCTTTACTTTGCTTTGTAGGTAATTTTTTTGGTAGAACAAACTTATCCCAGCCAACAGTTTTTGCAAAACCATATAACTTAGGATGATATACAAGTCCAATAAACGGAGTTCTTTGGGCAAAAGACATTACACACCCATGCAGTCGCATAGATATAACTAATTTTGCTTTTTCAAAAATACCACAAATATCATTAGGCCTTAATACAGAAGTAATTTCATATTTTTCAATATTAGGACCAAGGTCAGTCATTTGTCTAGAAATTTTGCTATGTACCGGCCTATCATCATCATATTCTGAAGACATAGGTACAAAGACTATACTTACTTTCAAATTTTTAGCTAAATTCGACAGCTGCAATGCCATCCACTGAACCCACTTGTCATCACCCTCCCAACGAGGTGCTAAAGATACCGCAATAAAATCTGAAGGTAAACTATCCACATCATAACCTCCAAGCCCACGTTCATAGTTTAACCACAACACACTATCACCAATAACTTCAATTTCTTGGTGCGGTAATAAAGCATTAAGAGTCTCTCCAGACAAGACATCACGTACATATATCACATCACCTGCCAAATGATTTTTTAATTTACGCTTCAAGTTCCAATGATATTTCACATATGGCTCAACTGAAATGGCATAAAAAACCACCTGACTTGAAAATCTTGAATGCATTAAATGTTCACATTTAAACAGAGAACATGAGTAATTATTTTCAATAATTCCTCCACCAGAAAATATTAAAGGCAATCCTTTTATTTTATTTCTAAGGTCTAAATCCCTATCTCCTATACCAATAACATTGTCCATTGCTGGGCGATCAAACCGCCCAATAATATTAAAATGATGCTCATCACTCTTTTTTTTCAGCATTTGAGCCATAGCTAACGGAACCGCTTCATCACCTACATTCCCAAAACCAAAAGAACCACATAAATTAAATTCCATCAATAACCCAAAAATAAAAAATCTTTTATCAAAATAAAAAAGTCACCAGCTATATAGCCAATGGGTATAAAAACAATCATCCAAAGCTCTTTATAAAAAATAAGTATTTTTTTTCTATGTAAAAAAAACATTATAAAAGGGGGGCTGACAAAACTACTAATAGTTACCCCCCATACTGCACCAGCGATACCATATATAGAATATAACAAAGGAACACCAACCCACAGTGTAACAGCCTTCATAGTAACGAGAACTGTTCCATAGTGAGAATACCCCAAAGCCATTAACAAGGAATTCCCTATATTAAAAACGCTAGATATCAATGATATTACCAATATTTGCATCATCCAACCTGCATTTTCGTAACGATCATCATATAATAACTGAACAATTAAGGGGGCAGTACAATACAAAAAACCAATTACAAAAAAAACAGTCATATCTTGCCAAAGCTTTATATCATAATATTTTTTTTGTAGCTTTTCAGGAGTGTTTCGATTAGCATCACTCAACAAGGGGTAGTATACTTTTGAGGTTAAACTCAATAATAAATCACGCACTGCCGTAGCAAGAAAAAAAGCAACACTATAAACACCAAGTTGCTCAGTCGTTAAAAAACCACCTAAAATCAACCTATCACCATTTAAAGCAAAAAAAGTAATTATTGCACTGATAAACAGCCACTTTCCAAATTTAAATATTTCTAAAACAACTTCTTTATCAAGCCGAAAAGCATCACGCGCACCCCTCAAAAAAAGATGCGACATGATCACCCTACAAAGCGCAGAGATTATTGATCCAAAAACCAAAGCCCAGACACTCGGAGACTTCCACGCCCAGTAAACCATTACAACAGCACCAATAGTTTGTGCCACCAGCTCTAATACTGTTACCCGCCCCAAATTTAAGTTGCGTTGCGCCAGCCAAATTTTTGAAGATTCAAACCCTACAATAAAAGATACCAGACCTATAACAGCCAGCAACAATGGCAACCTCTCATCTGAATAGACAGATGCTAATGGAAAAAACCCCGCTTCACCAATAAATTTTATGCTCACCGCAAATATTGATATAAATATCCATAACAGCCCACCTCTAATAACTTGCATCGTCCACGCTGTTTGTAAAAAGGCGGGAGTTTCACCATTTTCATGCCTAATAACACTCATTTTCAAGCCTATCTCACTGCACATGTATACTCCAACGCGTACAGAGGTTACAATCGCCATTAATGCGAACATTTCTGGAAGCAATAAGCGAGTAAGAACTAAATTACCCAACAACCTAACAAGTTGAGAGAAAATAAAGCCAGCTAAGGTCCAAAAAGAAGCTGTTGAAATTTTATTCATTAAATATTGACATACTTATGTTTAATTATTAAACATCACGAGGAGCTATGTGATGGCCACTTACTAAAATAGTGAAGAAGTTAAAAATCTAAACTAAAAAACGTGACTAGAAACTAGAGCCTACTTTAAAACCAAACTGCATTTTCAATCAGTAGCTAGGCTTAGGGTTAATCAGAACAACTGTACCACTCCAATAAATAATTCCTGCTATAGAGAGTCATTTCCGAAATATTTAACTGACCCCATACTTACACTATAGGTTTCTGCTAGGATCACGTAGAAGCAAGTATTTATCTTAACAAGATAAGTTTAAGCATAGAAGTATTAGGCTTGGCATTATATATTACAAAATCCTTCATCATTTACCTAATGGAAATTTTATGAGTTATTTTATCCGTCTTGATATTGCAAAAGAAAACCTAACAATTTCATATCCCTTAAAGCTAAATAAACCTCGAATTTACGAACATAAGGCACTTAGCCCTGTATAAGCCTACTATAAAAACACATAATTTAACTATGTAAAATATGATGCTCAATGATAGAAAACATTAAACCCCTTATTGCTCTTCTCACTTTGTTATTTTTATTCTCAGCTTGGGTTAAAAAAAATAATGCATTTTTTCCACCTAATTTATTAGCTAGATTTTTTTCTATCACCACTTTTTTATATCTCTTTGCTTTTCTAATTCCCAATTATTGGATATTCATATTAATCACTTTTATTTTTTTAAAAAGCCAAAATCAGCTAAAAGAAATAGAAAAGATCTGCCTATTCTTTTTTTTATTACCTCTACTTCCACTTCTTACTAAAGAAATTCCTGGCTTTTCTGGTATTCGTTTTATAGCAGATATCACCTACCCTAGAGCACTTACACTTAGCTTGTTATTACCGATATACTTAACTAGCAATTCAAAATCTCCACCTTTGCTACGCTTACCTAGCGCTAAAATATTAATATTTTATCTTACTCTTCTTTTTATTTTAGGGACTCGTGAAAATACATTGACTAATTCAATGCGTACGCTTCTGTATCTCTTTATTGATATTTTCATTCCTTATTTTACAATAAGTCGAAGTATAAAAAACACTGAAGATTTACAAAAAGTCCTTTTTTCAATTTTTTACTCCATGCTTTTCATTTGCATCATTGCTATCTTTGAAACCCTAAAAGGATGGCACTTATTTTATTCTCTTGCTCATAGTTTAAATATCGGTCATAGCCTTGGCTCTTATGGGACGCGTGAAAGCTTATTGCGTGCAACTGCCATTTTTTCGTCACCTATATCACTTGGATATGCTACCGTTATAGGTCTAGGCTCTGGAATTGCCATTTCATCACAGATTAAAAATAAAAGATTTTTATTTTATTTGTTTTTTATCCTTTCGCTCGCACTTTTAGCAACGCTTTCTCGGGGCCCCTGGGTTGGTGCTTTTTGTTTAATTACTATCTATGGCATTACAGGAAAAAATAAAAGCATGTTTATAGGAAGGGCTATTCAAGCACTCATTATATTAAGTCCTATTTTATTTTTTACTTCAGTGGGTGATAAGTTTCTTGGATTGCTGCCTTTTATACAAGATTCATCTAGCTCTGCTCATAGTGCTGGCTCTGTTTCTTATAGGCAAGAATTATTCACGAATGCAGTAATTGTTATAAAACGAAATTTAATGTTTGGCTCAATTAACTATATAGAAACCCCTGAAATGCAATCAATGATGCAAGGACAAGGAATTATTGACATTGTCAATAGTTATTTACGTATTGCCCTATCCCATGGAGTTATAGGGTTATTATTATTTTGCAGCTTCTTTATTAACCTTATTTTTCGTTTATATTCAAAGCTATCAAAACCAGCATTAAGCCCATACAATAAGCAATTAGGCAGAGCCTTACTTGCGACACTTATTAGCATCCTAATAATCATTGCCACTGTCAGCTCAATTGATACGATAAGCCTATGGTACTGGTCTTTCGCAGCTATAATAAGCAGTTTTTTAACTATTAAACCAACAAAAGAGAGTTCATAATGAAATGGGTTATAGCAGCACCTTACTCGGTTGACATTGAATCTGGTCTTTGGCGTGAAGTCGCTCTCCTTAGAAATAGTAAAACTGACCTCATTAATTCAAAGGCTAATTATCATCACAATAGGTCACGTCAACATACAAGTACTAATGAATGGCTTGACTATTGGAATCACTCCAAACAAACTTGGGATATTGCCCAGCAACATGAGGCGGGAATTTTTACAGCATTCCCTCAATTAGCAACCTTAATAAGCCTGAAAAAACGTATATCCTATGCTAACCGCCCTTTAATTGCCGGGACATTTAATTTAGGCGGCTTGCCCCAGGGCGTGAAACAGTATTTAGCAAGCAATGCATTACAGAGTATTGATAAATTTATTGTTCACTCTAGCTACGAACGCCTATCCTATAGCCAATACCTCAATTTACCCATCAGTAAATTTGAGTTTATACATTTACATAGGCCCATACTTCCCATTACAATTCAAGAGGATACAAGCAACCCATTTATTCTTGCTGTTGGTAGCGCTAAACGAGATTATGCTACATTTATTGAGGCGGTCAAAAAACTAGGCTATAAAACAATTATCATTACTGCCCCGCATGCATTGCAAAATATACCTTTACCAAGAAATGTATCCGTAAAATCAAACTTATCAATAAGTGAATGTCGACAAATGGTACAAAAAGCTCGTATTAATATCATTCCACTAGACAACAAATCTACTGCTTCGGGGCAAGTCACTGTTATTGAAGCGATGATGTTAGGGAAAGCTATTATTGCAACAAATTCAATAGGAACTATTGATTATGTTACAAGTGATACAGGCCACCTAATAAAAGAAAATGATTTGATGGATATGTGTAACGCTTTAACTTATCTTTGGGAAAATGAACAAGAACGTAAAAGGCTAGGAAATAATGCTAGGAATTTTGCAATTAAGGAATTTTCATCAAAAACAGCAGCTTGTAAAATCAATAAAATACTAGATGTTTTTTAGCACTCTGTTACCTTCATGGCTTATGTGCTTATTATTCGAATTCAGAGGGATTATTGGAAATTAAAGGGGATTTTAATATTTCCAGTTTTTTTAGCAGCTAAAACAATTATTATTTCAAGCAGATAAAATAGGAGTTGGCTAATTTATTTGAGGAAATATTAAACTAAGCATTATACCAACCCCAATAATTTTATGCTTAAACTCATATAACATAAGAAAACCCGTCATTTCTGCATGCTTTTAGCAGGAATCTATCATAGCAACCTAAATTCCCGATTAAAAATTTTGGGTATGACAGTCATTACATATTAGGGCTGGGGTTAGACATTTGAATCATCCCTTTCAAAAAATAAAATACTCACTAAAAACCTAATGCTATATTTTTAAGAATGACCGAAGTAGAAAAATAACTACCTCGGCACATCAATTACAATTACAATTTTAACTTATACTAATCAAGTAGTTCACACTTATTTACCCCCCCCATTTCGTTACCATCTATTGTTATACAAGAGTAATCTGCATTATTAAACTGAATTGAATTATCTTCGACTATCAATTCACTCATGCTTTTTAAGTTAATACCAGTTTTGAGATATCGACTAGGCTCACCACGCATATTAATTTGGTTACCTCTGATGGTAACCTTATTAGATTTCACAGTATCCTCTTTTCCTTGAGGAATCATAATTCCCGCATGATACGTTTGGTGCGAATGAGTAATTACATTATTCTCAACAAGTACATCTTCGCAAGAACCACATGCAATACCGGCAGCACCAGTATTAACAATGGTATTTTCTCGAATCACCACACCCTTAAACCACTCATCTACGTCCGAGTAGGCAGGACCAATACCTATAGCAAAACACCCTCCCTCAGCACCATTACGGTCTTCCAAAATAGTGTTGTTTTCTATTAATAGGTTACTGATGGTTCCATGGACAACTAGAGAAACGCCAGTGCATTTTCCATCTAGCATAGCTGAGTGATATAAAACATTATTGGTAATTTTAACATTATCAGCATAATGCCCACTGAAATAAATATTATGGAAAAATTTATTTCCCTTATGGCCGTTATTTTCAAAATAATTTCCATCAATCGTACAGTTTCCACACCCTCCAAGCCAGCCCTGATGCAAGCTATTAGTTATTGTTGATCCAGTTAAAGAAACATCGTGACTGTCATGCTCAAGAGTTCTAGAAATATCAACCCCAACCCTAAAGTTACTGATTTTTAAGTTATGCAAAGTGATATTACTAACACCGTTATAAACAAAGACACCAACCCCGATCCCATTACCAATTAACTCTAAATTTTTAACTACAATTCCTTCAGCAGTATCATTCTCTCTACGAGTAAAGTAAAGTAATTCATAATCGTGCACATTTCTAAGTATTGGCAATGCTTCATTACCCAAAGCATTAGGTGCATAATAATCCTTAAACACACAAGGGTTATCTGCACGACATTCAGTATTGATAAACTTATGTCTTCGCGTTACATCAATAACGCCACCTCGACAAAATGCTACAGAATCACCTGCTTTAAAATATCTAAATTCAGAAGCTACTCTAGAATAAGAATACCAAGGAGATTCAGGTGATAATCCAGTATTTGCATCAGAACCTGTATCACAGATATAAAATGTTTTATTGCTCAAAATTATATTTTCGCTTGGCTCTACTGATACTAACACTGGCTCGACTACTACTACTGCTGCTACCGTATTCACCTCCTCGACACTACCAACAATATTATATTTATTAGTACCAAAAGAAACAGCATCTAAGACAATACGCTCATTTAATATATCGCTCCCTGGATTTGGAGTATTACCCGTACCATTAAAGACCCCCCTTTCAAACCCTGTAATAAACAGCCCCTCTAACAACACATCATCTATGTCATTAAAAAGGTGGACACCATACCTATCACCAACCCCCGATAAATGCAAATTTCTCACTATCACACCTTCCTCATGATCCGATTCTCTCGGGTCTTTAAAATAAAGAGCCGCAATAACGCCTGCTTCTTTTTCTAAAATAGGTAATTCAGATGATCCATTATCAGGCGTATAGTCACCTATCGTACAGGGGTTATCTGTTCTACAATTAAAATTATATAACGTCAATGTTTTATCTATGTTAAAAACACCTCCTCGACAAAATAAAACAGAATCTCCTGCACTCATCGAATTAAATGCTTGCACCCCTTTAGCATACGTTCTCCATGGCGCATCACTACTCAATCCGTCATTTTGATCATCCCCATCATCACAAATATAGTAATTAACTCCACCTGCTGCTGCTGGACTTCCTTCTATATCCTTATTTATTTGACTGATAATATCTACTTTTTTGGGTTCCGTAGAGCAACCCAGCATCATTACCAAACCGACACATATTGGTATTAGTTTTTTCATAATATTTTTCCTTTTAAAACTTGCAAATATAAAAATAAGCATAAGAATAAGAATATGAATATGAATATGAATTATGCTTACATACCTTAACAATCAAAGACTACACCTATTTTTTCATGGTTCAGGATAAGCCAATATCTAAAAAAAGTATACTGTCCCCGAGTACATTAATAAAATTAAGCAACCAGACCTAATAACTACCACATCACCGAATCTCATCATCAATATTTGTATACTCCCCATTTTTCTTGGTGGGACTGGTATTCTCCCGGATAAAAGCAACACTTCACCCAAATTAGGCCGATTGTTTCTGTTATGACGGCTTTGGCACCTGCGCTGCTTTTCCACCAGTTATCTAGTATGTATTCTATGGTTTTTGCGGCATTAATGCCAATTTCGTATTTCTCTCCAAAGGCCATTTGGTATAGAGCCTTGGTTCTTCTTGCGTGTACGCCTTGTGAGTATACATTTATTTGTTTTGTTTTGATGTTTTGTTTTTGTAGCCAGTCTCGAACGATGACGGCACTGAGAAAGGTGCGGTTTTGTGCGGATTCTGGTGTCGGCAGGCTTTTTATATTGCTGGTGTTTAAGCCGTTGTTGCGCAGGTAGGCTGCGGCAAGGTCGGCGTAGGTTTTGTGTTTTGTTGAGTGTCTTGTTTTTATCAGTCCGCCTGTGGTTATTATGATTTTATAATCTGCGGTTTTGTAATGCTTTATAGCTTCATTTAAAGCTTGATCGCTTATCCAGCCTTCTATAATCAGTATGGGGGCTTTTATGCTTTGTTGTTGCGCTAGGTAGTGTGCTAGGTTTTTTAGGATGAAAATAGAGCTTGATACAAGAAATAGGGTAATGATGATTAAGCCTAGTGGCGTAGGTAGCCAGATGTGTTGTTGTTTTATTAGTTTTAGCTTGGGCATGTTGAGTGGCTTGGTTTTAGGTTGCTCAGTCGTTGGTTAAAATAGCTTATATT
>ENA-OSET01001960-OSET01001960.1-sediment-metagenome-genome-assembly--contig:-NODE-1960-length-20595-cov-3.890681_pt1 | contig 20595 bp, 23 predicted proteins | sample MGYA00237882_ERZ534229 | MGnify/ENA primary metagenome ERZ534229 (study PRJEB26408, sample SAMN06266212) | sediment metagenome | isolation source: Hudson Canyon methane seep mesocosm | place... | reverse complement strand
GCCGCCCTGCGGGCAGCCACGGCTCATGTGGCCGCTCTCGCCGCAGTTGTAGCAGCCACCGCCGCCGCCGCCGCCACCGCCACCGCCGCCACCGCCACCGCCACCACCGCCACCACCTGCGAATGAATTAAGTGAGGCAATGCATAGAATGAAGAAGATGGTTTGCAGTAATTTCATCGTGGATACCCTAATTTAAATATTATTATTCAAGCATTAGAACGAAATGCTTTCTTTAACTGGCGTTTACGTTTTTACACAATTAGTTTTGTTGCCCACAGCACGCTAGAACTCCTCTTCAAATAAAATCAGAAGTTTCACGACGATAGCTGCGTATTATTCAAACACTTTTTTATATTTTTAATAACTTGATTGAGCTTACTTAAACCTAATGTACCGAAATAACGAAAAACTTAGTTAAACTAACTTGTGGGGTTTGCAGACGAAAGCAACCTCAAAAATGCGTTAAATTATTATTGTCAATTACATGAAAAATCATGTGAAAAATATTATCGTTATTCCATACCGACCTAAATCTTACTTGGTTTTTACTATAAACCGAAGGTAAAGATACGAGACTTACGTCACATATACTCAACATTACAAAGTGAATGTATCTTCAAGTTTTTAAAACACAAGTACCTGATAATTGGTCATATTTTGTAATGAAATCTTTATGACGCCTTTCGTGTCATAGAGTTAGAACTTACAATTGTATTTATTGAATGCTCCCTCATTACACAAGCATACTGATTAGTAGCGAAAGAATAAAAATCGAATTTCCCGGGTTATCAAAAACGTGGAAACTGATAAAAAAGCCTGTTAGCCTCTGAGCACTACTGATATGGTAAAAACTGATGTCCAACAATAAAAACGCCACCAAGCCTTCCACTATTACACACTCAATGTGGTGGAAAAACGAGATTACTAAAACTCCGAAAGGCGCAACGCTCGACTTTCTACATAGCAATTTTCATCGCTTGGAAAGCACGCTTGAGTCTATTTATCATCGATCCCTTTTATATAGAATCACAAACGTATTGCTTTCATCTTTTACCTATACCGCAGACCTAGTTGACCGATTACTTAGAAAGATAATTTTGAACGCCTTGAAGCTCCCTGCGCCAAAAAAAGTTAAAGAGGCAATTCGAATTGCTTTATTTTCGCTAAGCTTTGGTAACATCGCGAAGTTTATTTCTGTTAAGTTTTATGCCTTCAAAAAAGCGCCACAAAATAGTCAGGTCGTTCAAATTCTAGATGAAGTAATTAGCTTTGTTAAACAAGATGGTTTTGAGGTTAAGCACTTCTACCCCTCATTCATACGGAAATTTTCTAATCGAAAACAACACTTGCTACAACATTCGTTTTACAAGGAGTTTACTAAAAGTAACCTAGAGAAATTACTTGCGGTGCCCTTCTCGTTTAATCGATCGATTTTACCCGTTCTATCTGACAACACGCTATTGCATAAGATATTCGTCTATCTCGAAAATTATTTTATGATCGATATGATTCTGGTGGATAAAAAAGGAGTACAAGTTTCTGCATTGTTTGATGATAAAAAACGAGTTTCAGCGTCTGATGTAATTAAAACCTTAGATCAAGTATCTAGCCTAAAGAAATCGGGTAAGCGTATATTTATAGTGGGTCACCATGAAGGTTATGTCGGCCCTTATTTTGTAAGAACGCTTCTGAGGAGACTGGGTTACGATGACCTAGCAGCTAGATGCAATACGACCATTGGACCGCGTATGATTTCAAATATTGTACTAAAGACCATTTCAAGCAACGTCGGAAATTTGTTCTTAGTACTACCGTCTCAAAAAACCAAACCAATAAATGAAAAAAGTCTTGCTAATGCACTAGTCGCCAACTCAAAAAGGACTCAACAGCTCATCAAAATGCCAGACTCAGGGCTAGACCAAATTGCCACCATGTCGCACAAAGTGTTTATGAAAACCTTTATTCACTCAGACCACTACACATTCAATCGATTTATGATGCAGCATCCCATCGAAACCAGAACGGAACTCAATATTTATTTCAATAAAGTACGCGCTCAGGGTATTTTCGATGAGCTCGGAAGCTCTGATTATGAAATGTTCAAAAAAGTGATGCGTGAGCCTTTTCTTATTTTCCCTGAAGGTACCCGATCTCATATTGACCATAAAGGAAATGTCATCATGAAGTATATCAACCCTAAATACATGGAAGCCTATATGAGGCCTGGGGATATAATATTTCCCGTCAGTTTAGTCGGTGGCGCTGAGGCTATTAAGGGTATTCGTTTAAATGCGTCTACGGCCGGGTTTTCGTGCGCGGAGCCATATGAAGTAAGGTCTGAAATGATCGAAAATTATGAGATAGAAGGACTCGAAGTGATGAGAAAAATCGCTGACCTACCAAACATAAAAAGTGTAATTTTTGATGACGAAATACAAGCGGGAAAGCAATTTAAGGCATCACGTTAGCCATTAGTGAATTCCGACCTACTCGATCAGTAGTAATATCGCTACTGTTCTTGAGTATAACTTCTGCTAAATGTATGAATATCGCTTAAGTAAGTATTACCAATCACAGCGCCATCTCCGTGTGGGTCAAAGCCGATCGATGCTGCTCTCTCTACGTAACCTTCAATAACATGCCCAATAGCATGGTCAGTCGTCTTACCATAATGATGGAACTCACTAGTAACTCTACCTCTTTGCGCCTTCGCACCATTCGCTAGCTCAAACTCTTCTATATCACTATAGCCGTCTCCGAAATAGATTTCAGGCACATCAAAAGAAGACGGAGGTAAAATATCTACCGTACCAACCTCTATTTGAACGTCCTGCCCAGGCTGTACGAGGTTCGCCCAATTCTCAACTTCTTGAGTCAAAGCAAAATTTAACTCGGTCGATACTTCTTCGATCTCTGATGCGCCTATTTTCATCACCGTTTCAAAAGGCAACGCTTCGTAACCATCTTCAGCAAAAATAGCTGAAGATTCCTCTTCTGCACTTTGACCAGGAAATGCCGAGACGCTATCCATTGCACCATCCGACAACAACTCAAAAGCATGAGCTGCCGAACCAACAAATATAAAGGTCAAAAACAAAAAGGGTGATCTAATATGTAATCTATAATTTAGTTTCATCATTCCATGCCTACAAAATCTCGCTGTTCTTATACTTTTTATAACCACCGTTCGCTGGTGACAGCATCCACCGGCGCAGAATACTACCGCGCACATATATCGGTCAATATTTACACAGACTTAATGAGACCTGATAGACAAAAGTGGCGACTTAAATGTCAAAAAAACGACTTTTTGTATAAAATTTCGCCCATATGCTATTCGTCAGATACATGCTTAAACTTGCTCGTGCTTCTTGCCAGTAGCCATTCAGTAAGCTTTCGCACTAAGCCCTTTCTCTTCCACGTCGCGTATTGATTCTCTCCTCCTTCACTCAACGTTGAATGATGAATATATTTTCGCGTGCTATAGAATTTTCGGAAACTCATAATGAGAGGATGCCATTTATCAGGGTCTACGTAGTCTTTTTCTTTATCTACCAAAATGGACTCATGCGCATGAACCTTAAGCACGTCTAATTCAATGGTGACACACGGACCCGGCATTTTGTCACTGTCTTTACCAAAGGAACGAATTGAACATAGTTTGGCTTCAAGCTGTACAGGGCACTCTTTAGCTCGTGAAGGCTTTACGTCAACTGAAGGCTGCTCAGTCATTCCTGCACGTTCGAACTTATTTTTTTCGTGTTGGTAACCCCACACTTTCTTGTGCAGCGGTAGCTTCTTACTACCTGTGGTCTTAGCGATATTGTTGACCGCTTCGACTTGCTCATCAGAAGCCAAGTTCAAAACACATTCGCCAGTTCGCTTTAGGTTCTCGACGGTCTTTGAAGTAGCATCCAATCCAATCATGCAGCTCCAACTCAACCAAAAAATTGAAGAGCTCGGTGCGAGATTGATACTGCCGTCTTCGTTGACGGTTGAGATTAAAACGACTGGTGTACCGAAATATAAAATGGCCGGTTCGATTGTCTTGTGCATAATTTTTTGCCTTCGTCTATGTAAGAAAAGACATTATGCTGCGCTAAAAGTCTGGAGCCGACCCGATTCTTGCTGTCTTTAGTTTTATTAGCTTCGACAAATGCATAAGGTATTTGACTTTCTGTGATGAGTTCGTATAAGTGCCCGAATAAATGTACTTCCGAAGAAGGAAATCTAACAACTCAATCGACTAACAATTACAAAAATTCAGACAACATCGGCGAAAAATCGGCTTTGACACCGAGGTTTTTCATTATCCAATATTGTCCACCAATCATGCGGTCAATATACAAGCTATCAACCGGAGGCTTAAAATATTCGATATGCTTAAAAAACAAGGGGGTTTGTTTTGCAGCTTTTGTATGAAGATCAGCCTTGCCAAAATCATATTTGTCACTACTGAGAAATGGCTCGAAGAATATATCACGCCAAACGGCATAGTATTCCTTGCCAGGCGTTGGTTTAGATCGGACGCGCGCTCCAAGCTTTAACATCGCAGAATCAAGTGACTGATAATCCTCTTTTAAACTAGAGTTGATTGCGTCTCGGTATGCCTCAACGATCTCTGGCTTCAACATTTTGACGCAGCCAAAATCATAAATAACTACCGAGCCATCTTTTCTAAATGCAAAATTTCCTGGATGAGGATCACCGTGTATTTGATTAAAAACAAAAAGTTGTCTAGCTAACATATCAAACAGGCCATGCCCAATATCATCGATAACATCTTGCTCATAACCAGCAGACTCTAGTTCTGCCGCATGGTCGCCGTCTTCGAATACTAGGGTAAGTACTTTTCTGGTCGACAACTCATCGACTACTTTTGGTACGATAATTTTAGGCTGATCTTTATGAAACTCTCTGAAATTGACAAGATTCTTAGCCTCATTAACATAATCAAGTTCTTCGTGAAGCCGCTCTTTGATTTCTAAAAAAAGCGCATCTACGCTGGACTTGGGCATTTTCAGTAAACCGCCCAGCTTTAGCGTGAGCTTTAACTGCTTAAGGTCAGAGTCGCATGACTCTTCGACACCCGGGTACTGAACCTTAACGACCACTTCAGTTCCATCGTGCAAGACAGCTCTATGCACTTGTCCAATTGACGCAGATGCATACGGCTCTATATCGAAGGACTTGTAAAGGGTGGCTATTTCACCCTTTAACTGTGTTTCAACTTGATTTTTTATCGTTTCAAATTCGACAGGTGGCGCGTCTTTTTGTAACTTTTGCAGCGCATCTGAAAACTCTTTGGGCAAGAAATCTTGCGTCTGAGAAGCGATTTGCCCAATTTTCATCACTGCCCCCTTTAACTCCCCTAATGTGTCAGCAATGTCCCCCGCCATCTTGGTATATGAATCTTTTTTTCGAAGTACGACCTTTTCTTGCGAAGCAAATACAGAATGAACCTTGTCTGAAGCATAACGCCCAGCCACCGATGCAGTCATACCTGCCAGCTTCATAAACCGCCCTGTTCTCGACGTTACGACCTTCTTCGACATACACTTACCTTGATTGGAATTTCGTCCAGTATATTCATGATCAAGTATCATGTCTAAGCAGGCACTAAATCAAAAAAACATGCACCTATTTGGAACAATAATACTAAACAATTTGTTGTCGTTAGCTCACCGCTACCTCAAGAATCTCTCTGGTTTTGTCAATAGTAATAGCTTGATTTTCGCCAAGTTTAACCATGCCGTGCGCTTCAAGACGCGCTATTATGGTATCAATTGCACCGGCCTTATCAGCCCCGTGTTCGGTTAATTGCGTCGCAACATTTAGTCGGTGATAGAATGCTTCTATTTCTTGAATTGTTTTTTCAGCTAACTCATCAGTGCTGGCTAAACCAAAGACGTTTCTACCCATTTGTTCTAGTTTTTCTCTTTTAGCCTCAAACTGGTTTCTGAGTAAGGCCGGGTGGACTATTGCTAGCGACCTAGCATGATCCACACCGTACAAAGCTGTTAACTCATGTCCTATCATATGCGTAGCCCAATCTTGCGGCACGCCAGAACCAATAAGTCCATTCAAAGCCTGATTTGCTGTCCACATCAAGTTTGCACGCCACGTATCATCATCACGTTCGTCATAATTTGTGGCAATTGAAATTAGACTCTTAAGAAGAGTTTCGGCATAGCCATCCTGAACTAATGCTCCAACAGGTCGAGTAATATATTGCTCACAGACATGAACCCAAGCGTCGACAATCCCATTAATCAATTGGTGCTCAGGCAGGGTCTTCATCACGTCAGGATCCATTACAGCAAACTTCGGCTGTACGGCGGGTGAGAAAAATGGCAGTTTTTCGTTTGTTTCGCCTCTGGTAACAACCGCGCCCGAATTAGACTCGGAGCCAGTAGCAGGAAGCGTTAAAACTACCCCCAAAGGAAGTGCTGATTTCACACGATGCTTACCGAGAAAAATATCCCAACCCTCGCCTTCATATAATGCTGCTGCCGCGACATATTTCGATCCATCAATCACTGAGCCGCCACCTACCGCGAGAATATACTGAACGGCTTCTTTTTTAGCGATATAGACTGCTTTGTCTAGCGTTTCCAGTGTTGGATTTGGCTCAACACCCGAAAATTCTAACCAACTATGGTTTTCCAAGGCTTTCACAACCTGCTGGTAAACGCCATTACGCTTTATAGAGCCGCCACCATAGATCACAAGGACCTTTTGATCGATAGGAATACTTGCGGCAATACTCGCGATCTTACCTTTGCCAAAATGGATTTGAGTAGCGTTTAAATATGAAAATTCCATTAAAAATAACCTCAGATAATTGTCAACAAAACCAAACCGTGAGTTGGCTTAACCATCTCATAACTTGCATATTAATACATAAAACCGGCTACAAAAACCCCATAAACTGGAATATACTTGCCTAATTCTGTCAATATATACATTTTTACAAATTCATTTGGAGATTAGTTAACACACCATGCTCGCCTCACTTATGCAGTCATATGCAGATTTTAAAAAACTAAATTCACTTGAGGGTACGTGTCGCACGCTTATTCCAGGTGTATTTTTTTATCGAGCTCGCCACGGAAGTGGTAGACAACCCTTGCTGTACCAATCAGGAATCATTGTAATGGGGCAAGGTTATAAAGAAGTCTATTTGGGCGATGACGTGGTGCATTATGGGCCTGGTGACTGCCTTGTATTGGGCGTACCTTTACCGCTTGAGTGTGAAGCATTTTCCGATAATGACCTGCCTATTCTTGGCTTATCTATCAATGTCGATTCGAAGTTATTACACAATCTGGTGCGCCAGCTGTCGGAACAGTCACATCAAGAAGCTAGCTTTAAGAACGAATACGAAAGTTTGTGCCTTGGAATCAAGACTGAAAGTATAAATTCTGTACTACACGATGCAATCCAGCGCTTGCTCCGAGCATTACATAATGACATTGAGGCCAAAATTATCGGCCCCGCTATAGTGGAAGAAATTGTTTTCAGAGTGCTGACAGGTGAAAACGGTCACATTCTATTTAATCTCGAAAAACAAGATGGGCATTATGCTCGAATCGCAAAGACCTTAGGCTCAATACATCGGCATTACGCAGAACCTATCACAGTAGAACAACTGGCTGAGCAAGCCAGTATGAGTATTTCTGGGTTTCACCGCGCGTTTAAGCAAGTAACTAACGAAACACCATTACAATATCTTAAAAAAGTCCGACTGAGCAGAGCCAAAGATTTAATTATCTCTGAAGGAATTAGAGTAAATGATGCAGCGACGAAAGTTGGTTACATCAGTTCCTCTCAATTTAGTCGCGAATTCAAACGTCACTTCAATACCACCCCTCGCGCCATAATTCGCTAGACCAAAGACGGGGTCATACCCCAAATCGCCGTTGTAAGGCCGTTAGGTACTGACCCCAGCTAATTATCAGCATAAAGCTTCCGATATATCCCACCGATAACGAGTGGAATAACAAACTCTAAAATCATTGCAGGAATTAAAATAGTAGCTGGAGATCCGACTGACAACATTGAGATCAATCTCCCAAGCCCGCCGACAAAAAATACCAAAGCAATGAATGGAATAAACGTATATTGTGCCTGTATATTTCTAGCTACCCAAACGCAAAAACCTCCATAGGCCAACCAAAATACACAGAAAAACCTGAGTTCATTGTCAACGGTTGCTTCAACGCCACCAGCTGAACCGGGAATCGCGGAAGCCCCACCAAATAAAACATTTAAACCGGTTATGGCTACCACTAAAGCGATTGCATACAAAATATATTTTAGTACTGCTTCCACTCAGATATTCCTCGAGATTAAATTAAGGACTTTGAATATAACGTCGACTTAACAGCCTCGTATATATTTATTGTTCATAATTCTATTAGGATGCACCAAAGGATATGGTTTAAAGATGGAAGAATAGCGAAAAATGAACTGTATACGAAACGAAGGGAGGTCAATTAGAAATGCGAGACATCTCAGAACGAAGAATAAACCCGTAAGCCTGGTTCTTTGAAAGCGATTTAGCTGATATGAAATGGAGTGTAAACCGTGGCTCTTCCCTCAGAGGGTCACAAAATACCGCTTTCTAAACAAGTAAAAATAAAGAATTTTATTGGCGGTGGAGGAGAGATTCGAACTCTCGAAACGTTGCCGTTTACACACTTTCCAGGCGTGCTCCTTCAGCCACTCGGACACTCCACCGTACTCAAGGGGCGGTACTCTAAACTAGCACCCCATGCATTGCAAGTGCTTTATATTGCTCGATAAATAATACCTGGTCGACACTGAATCATCTCATAATGGTCGGATAAACCGTTCAATGATTCAGAGGCACCCAAAATCAAATACCCGCCTTTTTTTAGACTTTTGTGCATTTTTATCAATATTTGTTTTTTAAGCTCAGGAGAAAAGTAAATTAGCACATTACGACAAAAAACAATGTCGAAATTCGACCCTATCGATTGATAACTTTCCATTAAATTAAGTGGTTTGAATTGAACCATATCCTTAATCTGATTCTGCAGCCCCCAGCTATCGTCATTCACTTTAGTAAAGAATTTCTTCAACCGATGATCAGACATTCCACGCCCCAAGGCCAGCATCTGATAGACGCCGCTTTTAGCATTATCTAATACTCGTGAAGAAATGTCGGTTGCAACGACCTTAAACTCTTGCTTTAGTTTACCGCCGCGCGTCTCTAAAAACTCTTTAGCAATCATTGAAATCGAATACGGCTCCTGGCCAGTGGAACATGCGGCAGACCAGATATTGATAGGTGTGTTTTTATTTTTTTCGGTAAGCTCTGCAAAAATTCTATTCTTTAGAATATCGTATGGATGAGTATCTCTAAACCACAAAGTTTCGTTAGTCGTCATCGCATTTATGACTTGCTCGCGAAGCTTCTGACTAGAAGGGCGCTTTAGGGATGCAACCAAATCACCCATGCTCGAAATAGAGTTATTCTGTAATACCGGCTTTAAACGACTATTAACTAAGTATGCTTTATTATCACCTAAGAGAATTCCACATGAGTCTTGCAAAAATTCTCTAAACATCTGATATTCTTGTTGGCTAACTTGTGACATCTATTCTCGTCTTAATTATTTTTAGCAATTTCAGGATTTCACGCCGATCTTGTCAATAATTTCCATTACTTTCTCTGCTAACTCATCGGGGCTAAACTTTGCCATAAAGTCATCTGCTCCGACTTTCTGAACCATAGCCTGATTGAATACACCACTCAAAGAAGTATGCAGCATGATATACAGCGCATTAAGACGGTGATCATTCTTACACAGCGTTGTTAATGTATAACCATCCATTTCTGGCATTTCAACGTCTGAAATCATCATTGTAATATGATCTCGGATTGACTCACCGCTATCCACAAGCTCAATCAAATAATCAAACGCTTCTTTACCGTCATTTTTAGTAATGACGGTAATACCAATTGTTTGCAAGCAATTTTGAATTTGCTTTCGCGCCACCACTGAATCATCAACAACCAATACGGTAGGAGGTAGTTCAGCATTTCGCTCGCTAACCTCATCAACAAACTCTTGATTCACCGACTCACGAACTGGAGCAACTTCCGCGAGAATTTTTTCAACATCAATAATTTCGACTAAGCGGTTATCTATACGCGTCACCGCAGTAAGGTAATTTTCTTTACCTGCGCCCTTTGGCGGCGGATGAATTTCTTCCCAGTTGAGATTAATAATTCTCTCAACACCTCCGACTAAAAAGCCCTGAGTTTTTCTGTTGTATTCAGTAATAATCACAAAACTATTTGGGATAGACTCTTCATTTACGCCTTGCTGCCCGGTTGCCATCCCCATATCCATTATCGGAATGGTTCCGCCACGTATATGGGCCACACCGCGAACAACCGGATGTCGATGAGGCATCATTGTCAGTTTAGGACACTGAAGAACCTCTTTTACTTTAAAAACGTTGATACCATAAACTTGATCAGACTGTAACTTGAACAACAGTAGTTCAAGTCGATTCTGCCCAACGAGCTGAGTTCGTTGATTGACGCTATCCAGAATGCCGCCCATAAATACTTCCTCTAAACACGAGTTGCGAACGGTATAATTATTGCTTCGCTCTAATTGTCAATTTCGTGTTGTTCTTTTATTGATTCAATGTAATTCATATTCTTTACACAACTTACAAAAGCATAGGTCAAAATATGAAAATTAGTAGGCGTTTGTGCATTCTGTTTGCAGTTTTTATGCCTCAAATTGCATTTTCTTTTGAAGACAGGCTGGACTTAAACGCACAGCTCGACGGTTTCCTCAACACACACGCACAGTTACTAGCGGAAAAAGGATACCGCTCGGAGGTAAGCGTCGGCAATATCGACCCGCGTATGGGCGTATATTCATGTATTACACCAATAGAATTTTCCTTTAATCGCGCCCCTATTTTACAAAAACATGTAACCGTTAAAGCAGAGTGCCAAGACACCAAACCTTGGAAAATACATCTAAGCATAAATTTTGAGATATACGCCAGTTCAGTAATTGCAGCAACCCCTATCCCAAGAGGACAGGTAATAGGTGAGGCCCAACTTGATGAAAAAGAGCTTATTATTAACCAAGGTCAACATTCAGGCTATAGCCATAAAAAAGACCTTCTTGGTAAAGTAGCAAAAAGATCTATCAGGGCTGGCGCGATTATCCAAGCATCCTTTGTTAAGGCTCCACAGCTTGTAAAAAAAGGTGATAACGTGGTTATCATTGCATCAAATGATTTTATTTCAGTTAAAATGAACGGAACAGCGCTAACCGACGGGCTATTAGGACAGCAAATATCGATACAGAATAACCAATCAAAACGCATCATCAAGGGAAAAGTCCTACGAACTGGCGTGGTCACAATCACACTCTAAAGCACATGGATAAAATAGTTAAAGTATTTCTATTTGCTGCCGATATAGCGGGCATAAGTAATTTATAAGGTAATTCTACAATGAGCATTGAATTAGGAAACATCAACGCAAATCGAAGCGACGGCCCCAAACGCAATGACAACAAAAATGTCAATTCCAGCGGTCCAACTCCCACTCAAAGCACTGCGCAACCGGAAGCCACAAGCTCCGCGAATGTGAGCCTGAGCTCTTCAGCGCAGAATCTCGCGAAGATAGAAGCTGAACTAAAATCTCTCCCAGAAGTAAATCAAAGCCGAGTAGATGAAGTAAAAGCGCGCATTGAGCGAGGAGAGTACCAACCTGACTCGGAAAACCTGGCGCAAAAAATGCTTAATTTGGAGTAGATCGATTATCTACCCCGAGAGGCAAATATGTCAGAATTCGCAGAGAAGCTGAAACTTTTTTTAAAGCAAGATATTGTTGACCTAAAAGCACTGAAGGCACTGCTTGATAAAGAGAAAAAGTGCCTAAAGACTCGAAACAGCGCAGATATTCAAAATATATCGCAGCATAAGTCCCAGACTATTCAGCAACTAGACTCCAGGTCAAAATTAAAAGCCAGGCTAATTGCGGCTTCGGGCCTCGCCATAAAGCCAGGACAAGTCGGATCTACGCTATCTACTCTAAATGACGATGAACTTATGGTACTGTGGCACGAATCTCGACAAAAACTCGCTTCTTGCAAAGATCAAAACGTTGTTAACGGCACTATCATTTCGCACTCAATCCAAAGAACAAACAAGTTAATGACGATCATCCGAGGACAAAACCAGTCACCTAATTTGTATGGCCAACAAGGCAAAGCGCAAGCATACGGACAAAGCACAATAATAGGTGAAGCTTAACACCCACCTCATGAGAACTAATGACCTCGTCAGACGTTAGACGTTAGACAACAAAAAACAGGACACAGATAAACTGTAGCGCACAAAATAGTAGCTAATAATCGACACCGATTCTGGCTTTGATACCGTTGTTGTATGCGTGCTTAATCTCTTTAATTTCAGAGACCGTATCAGCAATCTCTCTTAACCGAGCCCCACCGCCCCGCCCTGTAACAACGACGCTTTGCTCGACAGGCCGCGACTGTAGCGCATCAAAAACTTCATCGTGGTCTAGGTAATCATACGACAGCATATATGTTAACTCATCCAATATAAGTAGTTGCTTGCTTTCATCTTTAAGCATCTCTTTGGCGATCGCCCATGTTTTTTTCGCAGCTTCAATATCGGCGGTTCGGTCCTGCGTATCCCAGGTAAACCCTGTGCCCATTTGATAAAAATCAATTTGAGATAGAGACTCTTTAAGGTAAATTTCCTCACCAGATAATTGCTGCCCTTTAATGAACTGCACTACACCAACATTATGACCATAACCTAGCGCTCGAAGCACCATTCCAAAAGCAGAGCTACTCTTTCCCTTGCCGTTTCCGGTCAGCAAGATCAATACACCCCGTTCATCAGTTGCCTGAGAAATTTGCGCATCTATGTTGAGTTTTTGTTTTTTCATACTCGCATTATGTTTTTCTATTTTCTTATCAACCACTGACTTCTCCAGATTTAAGCGTCATAGGTAAACCCGCTACGATTAATAGAACCGAATCACAAATTTTTGCCAACTGTTGATGCAACATTCCAATTTCATCACAATACAACCGAGACAAACTACTCATCGGCATCACCCCCATATTTGTTTCGTTAGATACTATAACTAAAGGCGTTTCACATTCTTCGACGGCAGACAAGAAATCGGCAATCTCCCTTTTCATGAGCGCCAAGTCTTCCGCCATAAGAAGGTTGGTCAACCACAGAGTCAAACAATCAATCAGTACAACGGTATCCGCTCCAGTAGAAAGCCCCCTCAAAGCAGCAGCTAGCTCTACCGGCACTTCTTTTGTGGTCCAATCCGATGGCCTATCTTTTTGATGATTCGCAATTCGCTCAGACATAGATTCGTCTAACGCAAGAGCTGTCGCAATCAACGTGACATTCTTGACCTGGGGTTGACTGGCAAAATAATCTTTAACAATGCCTTCAGCATACTGACTTTTACCCGAACGCACTCCACCCAATACTAAGCTTTTCACTTTGCATGCGCCTCTAATAGAGAAAGTATTTTAGACATATCTACATGCTCTTCAAACACATCCGTCAAACGATCAATTTGGTATTCTCTTACTTGTGAAAAGTCTTCCGCTTTACTCACCTTAAACCCAACCCACGCCATTATCGCTAGCAGCGCGTCAGAGCTTTCGAACAGACCATGCCAATATGAGCCAGCTACTTTACCATCTTCACTTATTGCGCCATCAGAGCCTGATTCAGATTCAATAAATGATTTCGACAACCCTTCACCCTCAGTTATACCGGAATGGATTTCATAACCCGTTATTGACTCACCCGATATGCTTAAGTTTCCCTGACGGTTGTGGAGTTGCTTATTATTCTTCAAAACTGTTTTGCACTTTAAAAAACCAAAACCTGAAGACCCGCCAGATAAACCTTCAATACCTTGAGGGTCATCAATATATTCACCCAACATCTGAAATCCACCACAAATACCGATTAGCTTGCCGCCATACCTGAGGTGTTTTTCTATCACCGCCTTCCAGCCTTGATCAAACAAGAATTGCATATCAGACCGTACAGATTTTGAGCCAGGTAATATAATCAAATCGGAGGGCGGAACCGACTCGCCTTCTCGTACAAATATCAGCTCAATATCAGGATGAATAGAGAGAGGGTCAAAATCTGTATGATTACTAATTCGAGGCAGTACGGGCACCACAATTTTGCACTTGGCTTCGTTGTTGGTACTTAACTTCCCAAGCGAAACAGAATCTTCTGCATCGAGATGTAAATTGGGCAAGTAAGGCATCACACCCAAGACCGGTTTACCTGTGTAATTTTCAAGCCAATCTAAACCGGAACGTAAAAGCTCGATATCTCCACGAAAGCTGTTAATAATAAAGCCTTTAACTCTCTCTCGCTCCGTTTCACTCAACAAAGCCAACGTGCCTACGATATGAGCAAACACCCCGCCTTTGTCGATATCTGCAACTAATATCACCGGACAATCAATCGCCTCAGCAAACCCCATATTGGCTATATCATGCTCCCTTAAGTTTATTTCAGCCGGAGAACCAGCTCCTTCTACTACTACAACAGAATACATCTCGCTCAGGCGTTGATGCGACACCAAGACCGACTCCAGCGCCTTTGGCTTAAACTGGTGAAACTCTCGCGCAGACATATTGCCGATCGAGCGCCCAGAAATGATAACTTGAGCACCCACATCAGTTTCTGGCTTCAGTAGTACGGGGTTCATATCAACACATGGAAGCACACCGCAAGCGACAGCCTGAAGTGCTTGAGCCCGCCCGATCTCTCCACCATCCGACGTCACAGCACTATTAAGTGCCATATTTTGAGGCTTGAACGGCACGACCGAAACGTTTCTACGTTTAAGCGCTCGACATAACGCAACAGACATGGTGCTTTTGCCTGCATCTGAGGTGGTCCCTTGGACCATTATTGTATTCATATCACTACTTTTTAGTATTGTGTAGACCAGAAATTGACTCAATAAATATTCGCCGATGACTTTAATTTGAGGCTCAAACCAAGTCAAGAAACCTATGGTTTCAATTTTAGAATAAATAAACTTTATGAATATTCCGACTATACTTAAATCAGAATCCAACTTTACTCTTCACCGATAACACGGAATAAAAAAACATGGCTGATATTTTAGTAGTAGACGACTCCGCCTCTATGCGACATATGGTGAAATTCACACTCGAGATGGATGGTCATGTCGTTACAGAAGGCTCAGATGGAGAAAAAGGACTAGAATTAACAAAGTCAAAGCAGTTCGACCTCGTCATTACAGACGTCAATATGCCCAAAATGAATGGCATCGAAATGACCGGAAAAATACGAAAACTTAGCAATTACAAATCGGTTCCTGTTCTACTACTGACTACTGAGTCGGGATTATCCAAAAAGCAGGAAGGTAAATCAGCTGGCGCGACAGGCTGGCTTGTAAAACCGTTTGATCCGGCCAAATTATCGCAAACTGTCTCCAAAGTAATTGCATAAACACACGACGGTAAGCGCCACCAACTCGAATTACCAATACCAAACAAGCTCTTAGAACAAAGCTCTTTTATCAATCACCGACATTTTTTTTATCTGAAACTCTCTCGTAGAGGCCTCGGATCTTGACAAACAACTTTCTCGGTAAACGACTTTATCTGGTTTTTTGCCTCTAAAAAATTTAGCACCTTTTTGAGAGCGCCCCTCATAGGTTTCACAATGCTCCTTAAAACGCCTATCTACATCGGTACTAATACCTGTGTATAGTTTGCCACATTGTGTTTGTAGCATATAAACAAACCAACTACTTTTTGATTCTATTTCACTCAATTTCTTATCGCCAAATTTCTAACTTGAGACATATTACCCCTACCCTTATAATGCGCCGTCTTTAACAGAACTTCCAAGCCCTTAGGCATCTACATGACAGAACCCAGCACGCAAGCAGAAAATGACAAAATCGAATTTAACCGATTGTATTGGCATAGCCGTCGCGGAATGCTAGAGCTCGATGTGCTTCTTGTGCCATTTTTGAAGGAGGCGTATTCCGACCTCTCTAACGAGGACAAAAAATTATACAGACTACTTCTAGAAAGTGAAGACCCAGATCTGTTTAAATGGTTTATGCAAAATGGAACACCGGACGACCCGGGGCTAAAACGTATTGTTAAAATTATATTAAATCGTGTCCAGCCTGATTAGGCTTGAGATCAAGCCGTCAATTAGGGTCGCGTTAGCGTTGTCATTACCCTTTGTGGTATCCATCACTCTCATCGCTACACGCGACATTACCGTACTGCCGTTTGTCTCAATTTGCTTACTGATTGGCGCAGCTGGATATTATTTTGTGTGCCTGCTAGGTTTTGTGTCTTTTGAAACCTCGATAACCGAACTTCAGATAACTGATTCACAAATATTTTTAGTTGATAAGAAGAATGGCAAGAAAGAGTATGAGCTATATCAAGAACCAATATTGAATCAATATTTTTGTATACTTAGCTTTAGTCAGAATAAGTTCGAGGCACTTGGCTCGCCTCACCCTCTAACGCGTTTAATCTCACCTTATAAACACATCATCGTGTCACGCTACAACACAGAAGACATGGCTAGTTTCAGAAAGGCTCGCGTCAAATTACGCTTCGGACGGCAGTCTCTATTTAATAAAGCATCTATTTAAGGATACGAAATGCCAGATTACACACAACTAAATAGAACTCTAATTCGTATTAAGGGCATAGATGCAGAAAAGTTTCTTCAAGGTCAGATATCAACAGACGTCGCAAGCCTATCTCATAACAAAGTCAGCTACAGCACATTAAACGACCCCAAAGGGCGCATGTACGGTTTATTCAAAATCCTTCGCTTAGAAGATGACTACTTATTGAGCCTACACACAAGCACAGTCGACCAAGTTATATCCAAACTTTCAAAATACGTGGTCTTTTTCAAATGTAAAATCACAAAAGTTTCAACGGCAGTTGTGTCAGGTCTTACTTTCAAAAAGAACAATGATCAAGCAGAAAACCTAGCCCTTCCTTCTGAGCCAATGCATTACATCGAATCTAATGAGAAAATGGTAATACAACTGCCGAGCCATGGAGCCCCATTTCTTTACGAAATATGGCACCTTAACCCTGACGCAGACGACGTCACCGTTAGTGAAACTGGCTCCGAGAGCTGGAACGCACTTGAAACACTTAGCGGAATCCCTGAAGTTTATGAGTCAACTCAAGGCGCGTTTATCCTTCAAGACTTAAACCTTCAAGAGCTTGGGGCAGTTAGTTTTAAAAAAGGCTGCTATACAGGCCAAGAAATTATCGCCAGAATGAAGTACCTCGGTAAGCAAAAAAAGAAAACCTACCTCATCCAAAGTGAACAAAATCTAACTATCTTGCCCAAACAATATATCTACGACTCATCAGGAAAACGTTGCGGTACAGTCGTACGTTCACACAGATCAGATACGTCTGAAACCGTTGCACTGGCAGTCATAAACAAACTTTACACCGAAGAAAATACAGTTGTATATTCAGACGAAATGGCGACTCACGCGCTTACTATTCGAGAAATACACTACACATCATAGAAAGAAAATTACGCTAAGTAAGTTTGGCACGAAAACAGCTTTAAAATTCACGCCAATATTACGCATATCTGCTATAACTAATAGATACACATTAAACTAGTGATTGCAGAGGTGTCCATGTCAGACATTGGTCAAAAAATCAAAGCGGCGATTCTTCAAGCAATAGAGAAGGACACCCTAGTTCTTCCTACGTTGCCAGAGATTGCCTTAGACGTTAAAAAAATAACTGAAGATGAAAATTCAGGTTTGTTTGATTTAATTGACGTAATTAATAAAGATACCGCGCTCTCCGCTCGACTACTTAAAGTTAGTAATAGCCCGTTATTTCGCGGCATGAACGAAATAACCAATCTCAATATGGCTGTTAATCGACTTGGAATGCAGTACACCAGTAATCTGGCTACCGGCCTTGTGATGGAACAGATGTTCCAAGCAACCTCTGAAATGATCGACAAACGCATGCGTGCAACTTGGCAACGTAGCACAGAAGTTGCTGGTGTTTGTAATGTGCTAGCGCGTTCTCATCCTAATTTGGCTGCTGGTCAAGCAACATTGGCAGGCTTAGTCTTTGCGATAGGGGCATTACCAGTACTTAAATTTGTCGAAGATCATGACATTCAAATTACCAGTGCGATGCTTGATAGCGTGGTTGATGAACTACAACCGGTGGTCGGTGAAAAAATTCTCGACAAATGGGACTTTCCAACCGATCTAAAACCCGTCCCTAAAGAGTGTGTTAACTTCACAAGAGAAAAAGATGGACCACCTGATTACGCTGACCTAGTTATGGTCGCTATGCTACAGAGTTATTTAGGAACTGATCATCATTATCTTGATATGGATTGGACCCAAATTTCTGCATTTAAGCGAATGGGTATAGATCCGACGATTGACCCTAATGAAGACGAAGATTTAAGTGCAGAAATGGAAGCGGCTATGGCACTTCTAAACGGGTAGACTTCAGTTTAACGACAACCATAAAACGCTAGTCAATTGATTAGCGTTTTTTAGTTTGCTCTCTAGATTAAGACACCGAGGACCAATCAATCGCCTCTCGCCCTTGGTCCGAGAGATAAATATTCGCAGCAGAAAAATGCTTACAACCAAAAAAACCTCGATAAGAAGATAACGGTGAAGGATGAGGCGCAGCCAGAACACAGTGCTTGTTCCGGTCAATTAATTTGCCTTTCTTTTGCGCGTAACTCCCCCAGAGCATAAACACAACTTTTTCACTCTGCTCATTCAATACTTGTATCACTCTATCAGTGAATATTTCCCAACCTTTGCCTTGGTGCGCGCCAGCCTTGCTTTTTTCTACGGTCAATACGGCATTAAGCAACAACACCCCTTGGTCAGCCCAAGAGCTTAAATCACCTTTTATAGGAATTTCCATCCCTATATCGCTTTGAAGCTCTTTATAAATATTCTTCAATGACGGAGGTACAGCAACGCCTTCCTGAACAGAAAAACAAAAACCGTGCGCCTGACCCGGGCCATGATAGGGGTCTTGACCAATAACAACGACTTTAACCTGTTCAAAAGTAGTTCGATTAAAGGCAGCGAAGATATCACTACCTCTGGGGTAAATTTCCTTTCCAGCCTGCGCCTCGCTCTTTAAAAAACTGCGCAGATCTTTCATATAGGCTTGGTCGAACTGGTCATCCAGTACAACCTGCCATGAACCACACAGCCCCCCTTGTTTATGAGTCACCACACGGCAGCCCTTAGGCTTGAGGTTTCATGTGAGGAAACAAAATAACGTCTCGTATCGATGGAGAATCAGTAAAGAGCATTACCAATCTATCGATCCCAATGCCTTCGCCCGCTGTCGGGGGCATGCCATGCTCAAGAGCCGCTATATAGTCGGCATCAAAGTGCATCGCTTCATCATCTCCGGCATCTTTTTCAGCAACCTGCTTTAAGAATCGTTCTTTTTGATCATCGGCATCATTTAGCTCCGAAAATCCATTTGCAAGCTCACGCCCACCAACGAAGAATTCAAATCGATCCGTCACAAAAGAATTGTCATCACTTCTTCTCGCAAGCGGCGACACCTCCCACGGATACGCAGTAATAAACGTAGGCTGGTCTAGCTTCTCTTCTGCTGTTTCTTCAAATATCTCGCAAATATACTTACCTGCCCCCCAAGCTGCTTGCTTTGGCGAGTCAGGTACGCCAACTTGTCTAGCGTATGCTTTAAGCGTATCTATATTTTCTTCTGCGGAATCGAAAACAGCTTGATCGAACGACGGGTTATACTTCATCACGGCCTCAACCATTGTCATACGTACAAATGGCTGACTAAAATCATAAAGCGTTTCAGAAGTGACGTTACCGTCAGAATCCTTCACTGTACTCTTTATATCAGTCGTACCTAATACTTCTTGAGCGACTGTACGCAGCATATCTTCGGTCAAATTCATCAAATCATGATAATTAGCATAAGCTTGATAAAATTCAATCATGGTGAATTCAGGGTTATGCCTAGTAGACAAACCTTCATTTCGGAAGTTCCTATTGATTTCGAAGACTCGCTCGAATCCGCCGACAACCAGTCGTTTTAGATATAGTTCAGGCGCAATACGCAAAAACATATCAATTCCCAATGCGTTGTGATGTGTCTCAAAAGGCTTTGCCGTTGCTCCACCCGGAATCACCTGAAGCATAGGTGTTTCAACTTCCATAAAGTTTTTATCAGACAAGTATCGTCGAATACTCGTTACGATCTCCGACCTTATTTTAAATGTGTTACGGGTTGATTCATTGGAGATCAGATCAATATAGCGTTGTCGGTATCTAATTTCTTGGTCAGCTAGACCATGAAACTTATCAGGCAAAGGTCGTAGTGATTTGGTGAGAATTTGTAGCTCTTCGACTTCCTCTACCTCAACATAGAGATCACCCTTACCAGACTTACGTAACTTTCCACTCGCTCC
>ENA-OSET01001959-OSET01001959.1-sediment-metagenome-genome-assembly--contig:-NODE-1959-length-20608-cov-15.517169_pt1 | contig 20608 bp, 14 predicted proteins | sample MGYA00237882_ERZ534229 | MGnify/ENA primary metagenome ERZ534229 (study PRJEB26408, sample SAMN06266212) | sediment metagenome | isolation source: Hudson Canyon methane seep mesocosm | place... | reverse complement strand
TGAGGCGTGTGAAATGAATCCGTTCCTAAACATATATCAGGGCGTAAACCAGTTTGGTTTAAATCGACTGCTAAGGGTTTACTGGGAAATGAATGCCCATCAATAATAAGTGCTTTGCCATGTACTGATAGTGCCTCATTAACATACGCCTCCAATTGTTTATGATGAGGCCTGTAATATTGGTCTAATAACTTAGTGCGTTGCGCTTCACTAATTGGGTTACGTAAGGGCTCAAGGTTGGTTCTTTTAGTGTATATAACCCCCTGCCCTTGCTGAGCCATTGGCTCTTGAGTATCATCGTCAAAACGTTCAGGATCAACAACAAATCGACTCACAGGAAATTTTAAATTAGCTACACTTGGGTTATCAATAGTAAATAATTCGTCTGTGTAGTGGTCTGTTAAAATGTCTAACTCTTCATTTAGCACCGAATCATCAACAATAAATTGAGATCGTACCTCTGCTGGAATAATTCGTGACGAATGTGGAATATGCATAATAATGCATGGTGCTGTTAACTGTTTTGTATCCATCATCTTTTCCATAATTATTATTCCTTAGTTCTGAACTTACAAACTTATTCAATCTCTATACAATTTTGTAAACGGCAATCAAACTCCACCCAAACCTGCCCTATTCTTAAAATATCTATCCAGCTAATATCGCAATGATCATACAAGCAATGATACAACCAACAGTGCTGTTCATCTTGCATAGAGTGCCACTCCCAATATTGAAACTCATTGTGATTCTTATTACCACCCAAGTGTGTCGTAAAGTTATTATGTTTAATCGACTCGTTTAATACTGCAACAATATTATCCCGTTCTTCATCGAAATCTGGGTCAGACTCTTTAAGCCAGAAAGTAATAATCACATCGAGTTCATAATCACTAATAAAGTTACTGGCATCCGCTATTTTATTCTGACATTCAACCTGTAATTGTTGACCTTGTTTTTTGATATTGCGTTCAGTTCTAGCTAGGGTGAGATTGAGTTGTACTAATGTCTCTCTCTGTTCCCGTGTTAAATCTTCTGTTTTGGTATCACAACCCATAGACTTTACGACATTTCTAAACACTAAAGCTCTCCAGTGAGAGGTAATAAATTACAACAGTTCTCTAACGTAGATTATTGAGTTATCCGTAAATTACCACTGCCTCTTATATTCATTGATTTCATCAATTTGCTTATCAACATCCTCTGAGGTTTTAAAATAGACTTGATAAGTATTCTCTTCGTCTATTGGGCTATACGATCCAAACAACTTGCGTAAATCAACATTATTTACATCTGATAACTGGACGATTAACCGCCAACCTACATTGTTCTCACCCGCATTGTGCATGCTAATTATCTTGCGTGATAAATGCAACCAGTCAACTCGATTAAATTCATGCTCCAAAAAGTACTGACCAAACAATGTAAATGAATAATCGACGCCCTTATATTGGCGCAATAATAATTTTATCTTTCTAGCTTCTTTATCTGCAATTTGAATACTGGGTCCAGCTGGGCGCGTATAAGGTATCCCACATAATTTTAGGTAATGTTCCATCAATGGAATAGCTGGGGCTGCTCCATGCGTCATTATTATTTCTTGAAACTTAGAGTGCGGTTCATACTTCATAATTTTGATATTAAACTTTGATAGGTCACCAATAAAGCGTTGCTCTAACCCTTGCAAATAGCCGCTCACAATCACATCAACATTGTGCTTCTTACAAGTCTCTTGGAATCTTCTGACGCTGCGTTTTAGATAGCTTGCTTGTTTACTATGAATCTCTTGGGCTTTATTTAGACACGTTAACAACAACGCTTGATGCTTATCGTTAGCATTTGGGTTTTCCGAGATATATTGCTTTGCAGTTTGCACAACTTCAAAATAGAAATAATATTTATCAACCATTAATCCAATATCTCCTAATTGAATAATGAGCCATACAAGTGGGTTAGGATTATCAAGTACTAGCACAGCATCAGCATCACCTTTAGTAGATGTAACTAGAAACTGACGTTGGCCAGCCGACAAATCTACCGTGTCTTTTTCACTGCACTGACTGCCTGTAGGCGCTATTATCACGCCTGCACCTCTGCAATGATCAAATTCATTATGGCGCGTTATGCTTAGTACTTTCCTGTATTCCTGTGTAATTCTTTTATCTAGCCCCTGATAGCGCCTTACGATGTGATAAGCAGCCATTGACTCCTTATGTAAATCAATCAGGTGCTCCTTTTGAATAGTCATTAACACTTTAGCTAAAAGCTGCTCTTCAAATTGATTCTGTACCGCATCCTTCTCTTCATCCTTGCGACTATTAAGTACTGAATTATCTAAAAACCACTGTCTTTCCTTTTTAACTTCATCCACTGTAAAACTACAATATCTACTCAATATTGAGTCACCATAACTAAAACTATAACGTCTCTTCAGCGCACTAACAGCACGATTGAACAGTTTGTTTTTGATGTTATCAAGTTCAATTTGAGTCGCCATGCTGTATCCCTCATTTTAATGATTTGGTCATCACTGACAGTCTATTACATTCATATTTTTTAACGCGCCAAAGCAATTGCAATGAGTGTAATTGCATACGGAAAGATTTAACTTTAAATTTATAATAAACTACATTTGCGACAATACAGGTCGTATACTAATTAATAATTTAACTAATCGGTGCATTCTGCTATGAGTCGTTCAGATGAAACTTTATATCGCCAGTGGGTAATGCTGTCACGCATTCCACGCCACCCTCGTAAAATAACCGTAGCTGAACTTAAATCAGCTTTAGAGGGCGAAGGCTATAGTATTGACACACGTACAGTACAGCGTGATTTAAACAAGCTCTCCCTCTCATTTCCATTGAGTAATGACGCACAAGGTCGAAAGCAATATTGGTATTGGATTGAAGAAGCTAGTATGCAAGATTTACCCGGAATGGAGCCGGTAACTGCTCTTGCTTTTGAAATGGCTGAGTCTTACCTTAAACCACTCTTGCCACAAGTGACGCTTGATTTAATCCAACCCTATTTTAATCGTGCTAAAGAAGTCTTAGGCGAACACTCTGAATCTACATTACGCAAATGGCCTAGAAAGGTTGCAGTGATAGAGCGTGGACCAGAATTGCTCAAACCTATTATAAAAACTGAAATACAACAACTTATCTACCAATCACTACTCGATGAATTCGCAATAGAAGCCACCTATCAGCCCCGTGAGAGAGACTCTGAGAAAGAATACCTCATGCACCCGCTAGGCATTGTAAGTCGCTTAGGCGTACTGTATTTGGTCTGTACGCTATGGGAATACACTGACATTAAACAGTTTGCATTACACCGTTTTATTTCAGTGAAAAAGTCTGACCAACCTTACCACCCAAGTACACATTTCAATTTGCAATCTTACATTAAAGATCAGCAGCAATTTGCATACCTTAACCATCAAGATCCTATTAAGCTAAAAGTATTGTTTGAAAACAGTACCGTTCAACATCTTGCAGAAACACCTTTAACTCATAACCAAGTGCTAACTCAATATGATGACCACCGTACATTGTTAGAGGCTACCGTCCCTGAAACACTGGAACTGCAATGGTGGCTACAGGGGTTTGGTGACAATGTAGAAGTACTTGAACCAGTTAAGTTACGGAATAAATTTAAAAGCACAATTCAAAATCTCTATGGAATGTATGAAAATTAAGGACCTAGAAATTTCAGAGACCGTGATGGTACAGTCAAGTTAGTCACTACAATATTCGCCTTTGACACACTATTCAGCGAATTCTCAAATTCACACTAAAACACCACAAACTGTTTAGTGGGCTTATAACTTTATAAGGTTATAAACAACATTAGATAGTCCCTCGAGTTTTCTTGTCTCACGAAGAACTTGTGAAGCTAGGTTTTGATGCACATCAAGGCTATCTATAACGGCATCATTAATAGCTTTTGCAAAACCGCCCATCATTGCCTGCTCTTTAGAGTTATTCTTAACTTGCTCAAGCACCCTATCATTTTCCATCACTTTTTCTTTAATCGTTCTAGCATAACTCAGCATATCCTCATCACTTAGCTCACCTTCAAATAATGCATTCATCTGTCCCACTATTTCCGATAGCATTTCTTTTTCAGGGTCTCTTGCAACTGCACCACCACCTTCAATGGAAGCTAACTCACCCTCACCAACCAAATTTATATCATTAGCTTTCTGCTTATGTAGTTTGTAATGAGACAACACAATAAGTGAAATATCGATAGGGTCTTTTTCATCAAATGTTTTCAGGTTGGGTATCAGTCCTTTAACAAAGGCCGCGAGTTTTAATAAATCCTCGTCGGCATAGTCTACTATTTGAGAAAGAAACTCATACATACGTAAAAATGATATTAAATCCTTTTTGAATACATCCAACGCATTCTTATCTTCATTAGCAGTCTTTAAGTCTAATGTATAGTTGTGTATGTCTTTTTCATTCTTGTCTTGCTTCGCTTGTTTAAGTCTACCTTTAACATGGTTAATTTCTTCAATAAATAGCTTATACCGTGCCTTGTACCTATCAGATGCTGGCTTTATAGCACTCGTCATAGAGGCTTGTGTGCCCTTAGGATTAAAGAATACTTCCGCATAACGATTGACTTCCGTTACGGTAAAAATATCACTGGCTTCTAATTTAGCTTGCATGTCATAAACTATATTTGGATCGGTGACATCTTCAAGTTCTGTTGTATTGTAATACGGCTCAAAGGCTTCTTTAATATCAGCCGCATCATTATAAAAATCAAGAATAAACGTCTGCTCTTTACCTGCATAAGTTCTATTTAATCTTGATAATGTCTGTACACAATCAACACCACCCAACTTTTTATCGACATACATGGCACAGAGTTTTGGCTGATCAAAACCTGTTTGAAACTTATTGGCTACCAGCATGACTTGATATTCATTAGTATCAAATGCTTTACGCATCTCCCTGCCTTTCAGATTAGGATTCATATTGGCTTCGGTGTACTCTTTTTCGATGCCTTCACTATCGTCAGTAATCTTGCTTGAAAACGCGACCATTGCTTGCATCTGCTCTTCTATGTCATGCTCTTTAATATAATCATCAAATGCCAGCTTATACCTTACGGCGGCTTGTCTGCTTGAGGTGACGACCATCGCCTTAGCTTGGCCATCTAATAAATGCGCCACGGTTGTTCTGAAATGTTCACAAATGATCTCAATCTTTTGTGCAATATTATGCGGATGGATCTTAATCCATTTGGAGATTAAAACTCTAGCTTGTTGACTTTCTACCTCGTCATCCTTATGAATACGTGAATGCTCTAATTTGTAGAATAGTTTATAGGTGGTATAGCCTTGTAGCACGTCTAAAATAAAACCCTCTTCGATAGCCTGCTTCATTGTGTACAAATGAAAAGATTGTGGTTTATTTAATTCAGAAGGTGCTTGTGTTGGATCAGGTAGCACACCAAACATTTCCAGTGTTTTCGCTTTTGGTGTCGCAGTAAAGGCATAAAAACTCAGGCTACTACTTGCCGCTCTTGATTCAATGGATGCCGTGATAATATCTTCAGCACTCACCTGAACGCCTTCTTCTATTTGCTCTGCGGTAAGCACTTCTTTTAACTGTTTAGCTGTCGAGCCAGTTTGTGATGAATGTGCTTCATCCGCAATAATCGCATAGCTTTTATCTTTGAGCGTGGTTCTCTTTTGTATTACATCTAATACGAATGGAAACGTTTGAATCGTGGTAATAATTATCTTTGCACCATGCTCTAAGGCATCAGCCAATTGCTGTGCTTTTGATTCGTTTGAACCCTCACGACTAATCCCAACAACAACGCCATCTTTATGTTCAAAACTAGATATAGTCTCTTGCAGCTGATTATCCAGCACCGTTCTATCCGTAATAACAATAACAGAGTTAAACACTGCATTCTCATTATCATCGTGTAATGATGACAATTGATGAGAGAGCCATGCTATTGAGTTTGATTTCCCCGAACCTGCTGAGTGCTGTATAAGATAATTATGCCCAGCCCCCTTTACTTTTGTATCAGCCAGTAATTTTCTAACCACATCAAGTTGATGGTATCGAGGGAAGATTAAAGTCTCACTCTTGCTCTTTTTACCTTGATGATTTTCTTTGTCTTTCACTTCCAAATGAATATATCGAGCGATAATATTTAACAGTGACTCGCGTTGTAACACCTCTTCCCATAAATAAGCAGTCGCATAACCGTTTGGGTTATGCGGATTACCTGCTGAACCATCGGCACAGCCTTTATTGAAGGGTAAGAAAAAGGTATTAGGGCCCGCTAGCTTAGTGGTCATATACACTTCATCGGTACTGACAGCAAAATGCACTAAAGCTCTGCGTTTAAATTCTAATAAGGCCTCACCTTTAGCAGGTCTATCGTATTTATATTGATTAATGGCATCATGTACATTTTGGGTGAAATCGGTTTTTAGCTCTAATGTGGCAACAGGGATACCATTGAGAAACAGCACTAAATCAATGCGTTCCTTGCCACTTTTTGTGGTCACTTCCTGCACAACTCTTAAAATATTGGCATCATATTTAGCTTGTGTATCAGGGTTATGAAGTTCAGGTATAAACTGACATAGTTTGAATTTAGCACCAATGTACTTCACTTCTGATCTCAGGCAATAAAGTGAACCATACTGATCTAATTCTTTAGCAACATGATTACATAAGACCTCATCGGTTTTAACCCTCTCACGCTTGCTCATCTTCTCATAGGCTTGAGGTTGAGTAGATTTGATATAGGTAATGAGATCTTCTGGGTACAGAGCTAACTCTTTATCATATCCACTTGCATCACCCTCAACCCACTTATTGGCCTTTAAGTGCTGGACTATTTCTATCTGAAATTGCCGTTCCTTGTGTTTGTCATGCATACTCATAATGCGTTCCTAACATCTATTTTACCCGTAACAGCCGAGCTGATTAAGGCGGTTCGTTTTTCTTTTAGTAGGTCTATGCCTTGGGCTGATTTGCTTATTAAATTGTCTATCTTTTTTGTTCTTTCATCTAAGTAATTAACTATAACTTCTTGTTCAGATAGAGATGGTTTTGGTATAAAACTATCTTTAATATCTTCTGCATGAATATTTTTATTAACACCACCATGTATGCTGGACTCTATTGAGTTTATAAAACTCATCGATAAAAAATAATACTTTAAAAAGTCTTTCTTCAAGTTGCTATTAAATCTAAACCGAATGAGATATGAAGCAAAAAGCACATCCTCTATTAAATTAGTTACACACCCAAAGCTACCAGCCCCTCCAGTTCTAGCAAAAACAAAGTCTCCATTTTTGAGTAAAAAATGTTTGTCTTCAGGATTCATTACAACCCTAGGGCATTTATCATAATTTATATGCCCACTACTTTTTATATCTGTAATTCTTAGAAGTTTAACACCATAATCGATGTATGGCTCTGTTGTATAAAACCCTTGTTTATGTTCAATTAAATCTCTTCTAATAGCATTAACATCCCAATGCTCAGGAATCTCACCCAACCACTCAACACCACTGTCTTTCATAGCGACTGTGCTATCTAGCCCACGAGTTACGGCGATTGAGATAACGGCTTGTCGTTTCACTTTTAATAATTCGATAAGGCGAGTCTGTTTTGCTATGAGGGAATCTATTTTAGCGGTGGCTTTGTCTAGGTAGTTGGCTATCGCTTGTTGTTCTTGGATAGAAGGAACTGTTATCGTGAAGTTTTGTATTAATGGTAACCGTAATGAATCTACCGTTGACTTGGCTTCTCCAGCTAGTGCAACTTTGTAAAAGTTATTTTTAATATATTCAAATAAAAATTGCCCAACTACTCTCTTAAATCTATAGAACATATAGACTCGTTGATGGAAATCAAATTTCCCACTGGTGTAATGAAAGACCTTTCCAACCCCGACTCCATCACCAGCGGTTAATATAGCTTCTCCATTAAAAGAGTATGAGTTGATTCTTTCTACAGTTTGGGATCGAACATAAAAAGGATAGTCACCATTATCAACTTTATTTTCAGTATCTTTCCCACCTGTTGTAATATTACACAAGAATTTAAGTCTACTTATTCCCCAATGCTCAGGAACGTTCCCCAACCACTCAACGCCACTATCTTTATAGATTGGATACTCACTATATTTCACGAAGCATCTCCATGATCTCTTTATTCAGCGTTTCTAGCTCGGCATCTATCTCTTCTAAGGGTCTCGGTGGTGTGTATTCATAAAAGTGACGGTTAAAAGGGATTTCATAACCGACAATACCGACTTCACCATCTTTAGTATCACGCTTTTTCTCATCTATCCAAGCCAGTGGCACATGAGGAGTGACTTCTTTTTCAAAATATTCATTTATATCTTGATTTAGAGGAACATTTTCATTGTCTCGTAAGTCTGCATTAGCTTCTAGTTTTCCTTTGCTATCTTTGCATAATTCGGCTTCATCATCATGGTTTGATATGTGCTTTTGTATCAGTTTAAATTGGCTGGCTGTTAGTGTGGCTGTGATATTACCCTCTAGCTTTTGCTTGAACTCTATACGGCTCATGATCTTATCTTCTGCTATGTTACTAAGAGCTGTGAGTATTTCTTCCCCTAGACCATCCTTTAATTTAATGAAGGCTTTATCATTATGTAATGATTCTAGCTTGTCTGCATCATGTGGGGTGTAGCTGAGTTGTAATGGGCGCTCTACAGTGATTCGTCTATAGCCAAAATCAGTGGTATTAAATATTTTAGAAATTTTTGACTCCTCACACTCACCGTATAGCCTTACAATGTCATTAATTTGATTCTCATTGAGAAACTTACGCTTAGAGCCTAGAGACTTTCTCATACTGTCACCCATGCTTGACGCATTAATAAGCTGTACTTTGCCTTGTCGGTGCTCAGGCTTATTGTTTGATAAGATCCAGGTATAGGTCGCGATGCCTGTATTGAAAAACATATCGTTTGGCATGGCTACGATGGTTTCTAATAGGTCATTTTCAATGATATAGCGTCTTATTTCACTCTCACCCGAGCCAGCCCCCCCGTAAATAAAGGTGAACCATTTAAGATAATACCTATACGAGAACCACCTTCGTTAGTCGGCCTCATTTTTGACACTAGATGCATTAAGAATAACAAGGAACCATCAGAAATTCTTGGTAAACCGGCACCAAACCGTCCATTAAAACCTTGTTCTCTGCTTTCTTTTTTGACGACATCTTCCACTCTTCTCCAATCCACACCAAATGGCGGATTTGATAGCATATAGTCAAATTTGTTTTCTGCTAGCTGATCATTACTTAAGGTGTTGCCGTATTTAATGTTTTCAACAGGCTGTCCTTTAATCATCATATCCGCCTTACAGATAGCATAGGACTCACCATTTAACTCTTGACCAAAAGTGACTAGAACCGCATCTGGATTTAATTCATGCACATATTCTGTACCACTAGTTAAAAACCCCCCTGTACCTACTGTTGGATCATATAGGCTACGTACAACACCTGATTTTGTGAGAACATCATCATCTGTAGAAAATAGTAGTGATGTCGTTAACCTCACGATATCCCTTGGTGTAAAATGTTCCCCAGCTGTTTCATTTGATGCTTCTGCAAATTTTCGTATCAATTCCTCAAACACTAGACCCATGTCATGATTAGAGATAACATCGGGATGCAAATCGACGGTAGCAAACTTCTCTATTATCAAATACAGTAAATTAGCTTCGTTGAGATCATCTATCTGCTCAGTAAATTTATATTTCTCAAATATCTCTCTGGCACTAGGGCTAAAATCATTGATATAAGATTCTAGGTTTTCTCTGATGTTATTAGGATCAGCCATTAATTTACTTAGTGTGTATTTTGAGGTGTTATAGAAGTTATGACCCGACTTGCGAACAAGGAACTGCTCAGTCGGAACCCCTGAATTCTTCCTTACTTCATTTTCTGCTAAAACATCATCTCTTGTGGGCTCTAGCACACATTCTAATCGTCTAAGTAAAGTGATGGGAAGAATAACCTTGCCGTAGTCTGACTGCCTGTAATCACCTCGTAATAGATCAGCCGTTGACCAGATAAGTGCGGAAATTGATTGGTGTTCCATATTGTAGCCTTCCTCATGTATGTAATATTTATTTTGAATAGTGCTTTTTCACCAGTTATCTAAATTAATCATATTTGATTTGCAACTGCTAATTCCTCACACCGAACCACCCCAAATCAGGTCGCTTTATATAGCCTATTAGTTTTCATTCTGTACTGGGTATTACCTAGCTCCTCAGCCTATAACAGAACGTCATTTCCACCACATTACCTTTCATGTGCGAAGCAACAACTCTTCAATTTTATTAGGTAATAGAGTCATCTGCTCTTGAAGTAAAGAAACGTCATTGTTAATTGCATTAATCTCTTCTTGAACAGACATTATTTTCAATTGCTTTTCGATAACTGGAATATTAATTGTACAAGCACCTAGTTGTGCTCGCTTTAATAATGGAAGTCTACGTTGAGCTACCTCAATCCTCAACTCTTCTTTAATTATTTGAATTAAAGTCCACAGAAGAACGATAGGAGATTCAATTTTCACATCCTGTTTTAATCTAATTATAAACATACGTCCACTAGCAACCCAGCTATTTTGACAATCATAATCTTCTGGAATCAGCGCAATTTCTGGTATTAACGTAGTACTATTATATAAACTTGATATAACAATATCGCCTGCCTTCAACTTTGAACGATTATAGTCAGAGTCTGAAAAATAAAGCTTACTATTTGGTTGCCGTACTATGTTACTTTTCCTTAAATCCATCATTTTGATGGCTAAATATTCTTTATTTTGATCATTAGAAGGAGTTGCTCTTCCACCCCGTGCTGAAATAATTTCAGCAATATCTTCTAAAAACACCTCACCCTTTGAAGTCAAAATATCTAACATCTCCGATACTTGTTGGTATTTATTAGTGAAATCAGCATCACCCCAACCAGCAGTACACCTGCCTTCTGTTATATTTTTATCAAGGTCAGATTTGATGCTTCGCAACAATACAAACATTTCATAAGATAGCTCTCTATCATCACTTAATAGCTTAGGAACATCCCCTTTATCTAAAATTGTAACAGCCTGAACCATTCCTTCGACTGCATCATACCCATGCCCTGATAACCGCCTGTGTGTTGAAAATAACAACCCCATAGAGATAGCACTCCTATAAGTAGCTATACTGCTCGCTTCCTCTGGGAATAGTTGCATAAACTTAGAAAGAATAGCTATAGCAATATATGTTGGAAAGAATACAAACTCAACACGAGCATCACTAGGCATCGGCTCATCGGGAGCTATACTCCATGAACCTTTTTTAAAATGCTCCATGTCGTTACGCTGACCATTAACTAGAGAAGTGCAAAACATTATTAAACTTTCCAACGGATAATTAGCACTTGGTATTTCATTATTATCCAGTTTATCAAGAATATCTTGCATCTCAGCCACAGTATTTGTCATAGCTTCTAGCTCAACTGTTTCGTAACATTTAAATTCTTTTAGCATTAGCTTAAACTCCTTAATTAATCAGTATTCTGTACCTGCCAAGTTTTACTATTTCAAGCTTTCCTATTTGAACCCTTTATATTCACCATCTTCATCATCTGCAAATGACGGGGCAAACTCTACATCTTTCCATTTAACAGAATCAGGATCAAAGGGCGTGTTGTCTGGGTCTAACCTTGGCACTCGTTCATTATATAAAAAATATGACTGCCCTACTTTATATAATTGTTCTCGCAGTTCAAACGCCACCTTGGTTGATAACCTATACTCTTTAGTCAGAAACTTACTGCCTTCACAAGGACTACCTTGATGAAATATCCACCAGTAATATTTGTACATTAACGGATTAGGGTGCATATAAGTTGCGAATGAGATGATTTGAAATCCATTTTCATCATGTTCTTCCTTTAATGATTCATAGCCTGGGGATCGCATATTATATTATTTCCGAGGGGTGCTAAACTTCTAAATACTTACGGTAATCACCCGATTCAATAAGCTCTCCATTTTCAACAGTTAAATTGTAATAGTAAGTTTCAAGTAGCAACTGCGCGTTGCTATCAGCCATTATTGCGGTAACTTGCCTACGACAATATAGTGATGTCTCAGGCGATTCTTCATCATACCCCTCTATCATGTCTAACTCTTGTAACGTTGTGTCATCGACTTCATATATCTCTCCAACAACCCTAGTACTGCCTTCACTGATGCAGGGATAGCTGCCTAAGTTGTAAAGCGTTGCTTGTATTGTTCCAGCCCCTAGAAACTGGCTATTATTGAGTACGGTCGCACGCTCCAATCCAGACATCAACGTCCCATATACAAATATTCTCATGTTCGCTCCTATGATAAGTAATCCATATTATATTTTCGAAAGATCTGATACACACTCATCAGTCATCAGTCATCAGTCATCAGTCATCAGTCATCATAATTGTTTTCAGAAAAGACTCTTTCTCCAATGTTCTGTCCTTATTTGGGTCATCCCATGATTCTATTGATTCAATAGATAAAACATATGCCTCAGGAAATTGTAAAAATTTTGCCCCTATGATCACCAAATCCTTATACCAATGGTATGGTTTAAGATGATTAACAATATGTGATTGTTGAGCTATATAAGTAAAACAATCGTACGTCACACCTTCTAGTTGGAATTGAATGGGGGTATCAATATAACCAGCTCCTTTACCTTCAAATTGGTCTAAATCGTTTTTATCCTGAGGGTCTAGTTCATAAATTGCACCATACACATGGTCAGAAGGTCCCCCTGTTTCTAATAAATTGCATTTACTGGAGCCGTCTATACTTTTTTTATGAAATATAAGTTTGTAACGCGTTAATTTAATCGTTCCAATCAACGTAGCAGAAGCAACTCTACCCATTAGACGCATAGGATGTAAGTTGGAACCATAAGCAAAATAATAAATCATTCTATACACTCCTGTTATTGATCCTACCCTATGTTGATTCGGTTAGTTGAAGTCATCAGCTATGACTTGATCTCATGAACAATAATTAAGTTATTTTTAACATTCAATTGAATTTTTAAAACAACCTCTTGCCAGTTTTTATACGGCATAGGAGGCATGTATTTGTTTAGTGACAAGTCATATTCACCTTTTATATTAGTTAATGCCTAAATTGTAAAGTGTGGCCTGCACTGTACCAGCCCCTAGAAACTGGCTATCATCTAATGCAGTAAATCGTTGTAATCCAGATATTAATGTACCGACGAATATTCTCATTATTAGCCTCCTTTAAACGTTAATTGCAATCCTAGAGGCATTTCATTGATTCTATTCGCAATGGATATCCAGTTTGCGATCTCTTCTTGGTTGTCTCCCTGACCAAACCCTAATTGTTCGTACATCCACAGGCAGTATCCCCATTGTACTAAGGTACTATTCAGGATTTTAAAATAGCTCTTTATACTTACCACATTATCAAAAAAGTATTAAAGCTGGAGTCGTATCCCTCAAAGCATATTAAATATTATTAATGGTGGGGAGAGCTTCAATATCGCTCTACTACGGCCCCCATGATTTAACATGGTGTTAGTTCCCAATGGTTCTCAATGGTTCTCAATGGTTTAGAACGGTACGGGGTTGTTATTAATGGTTCTAAACGGTTTTTGAAACGTAACGATAGCGAATTAACACTGTTACAGCAACAACTTGATACTAATCAACAGACCACCGATTAAGCATTGTTGAAAATCAGTTACCACATCTAAGTTTCAGCTCTGGTAAAAGTTCACGTTAGTTTAATAAGTATAAATAATAGTAAACAATACTTAACTACAATAAAGGCATCATATGAAACAATTCTCACTTAACTTAACAATAGACAATCACGCTCAAATGTACGACATTTATAATCAAGCGTGCTATCGATTTGTTCAAGAACATGGTAGCAAAATGACTCACAATATTTTTTCACAGTATCTAATCGATTTAATTGAGAAGGACTTAGAGTGCGACAATTAATAGAAAGACTAGAGAATATGCTACTAGATTTGAATAATGGATATTCAACTTCTGAAATAGCTATAGAACTAGAATCTATCATTAGTGATTTAAAAATGAGAGGCTCATTTTTATAATAAGACAGATAAAAAAAACCGCATCACTGTTAAATAATGATGCGGTTCTTAGAAATAACTTTGCTAACGCGATGTACCACCATCCGCTAGTCCATTGAGCACGCCATTCGAAAACGCGTCAATCGAAAATTATATTATACACCTATTTATAATTCTAATTCGATAAACACTTTCATTCAAATGACATGGTTCAAATTACTCACATTCGAGACATTGAATAATTATGAAACTAACAACACTACAAGCAACAAACAAACAACTGGTCGGCAAGATGTGGTTGTTCGACACCCCCACCTCGTCCCCCCGTAAGCCCACCGAATCTGAAAACTTATTTGATAACGAGATTTTTCAGTGGGATAGTGTAGTACATGACGTAAACACTCTCACTGATGTTAAACGTATTTTAGAATCTGAACACCCAAAAGGCATCGCAACAACAGCTTCACAACCGATATCAACTTGTTCAAATGTTCCGAGATGGAGCAAATGGGATTTTAGGGGTAAGAAAGACCATGAAACGTGGCAACCACCTACATTTCATCATACCGATAACGAATTATTTATATTTGATATCGATAAGATAGTTTTACCTAATGTCACGGATTATACAGACCACAATCAATGGCATGATGAACTACAGAAGATACTACCACCCACATTAAAAGATGTTACATACCTCTACAAATATTCTGCATCAGCTGGGATCAGTGATAGCCTTAACGTTCACTTATATTACATATTCAATAGAGGTGTTAACAATGAAGAGTTGAAAGCACTGTATGGAGATTTCACGGGTAAAGATGAGTTATTTGATACTGCATCATTCACTTGCTCACAGTTAATATTTGAGACCAATCCATTATTATTATATGAAACACCTGATGGTGTGTTCGTTAACATTGTTAGACCTTGCCATTCAGATGCAGTAGTAATTTCAGGTGAGTATGATGTTGTAACAGTTCCCGATATTATTCCCTATACACCTAAACCTGACATTTCCCACAAGCATAATATTGGTGATAGTAGACCCGCTAAAGTTGCTAAACGTACCACACCTACAACTTCTAACGGTACCGTTACATCTACCAATGATACCTTATCACTAAAGCACCATAACGTTCTAATGGCACGTTTAGAACAGCTTCACGATGTAGTTCATGATGATTTATTCCAGATTCTCACCTGGTTGAAGCATTTTGAATACACACCTGATGAACTGTTGCCGCACCTAACCAGCGCACATCATGACATAAGCGGTAAGTTTGAGAATCTTTGGGAGCAGTGCACAGACCTACAACAACCGCATGTAATTAACAGCAGGTTTATACACTATAACGTTAAACCGTTGTCATTTATTGATGAATTGTTCCCTACGAACTTACCGTTTGATATTATAGGTGTGTTAAACCCAAAAACTAAAATCAATATTGCATCATCTATAGAATTGTTACCCCCACGGTCTAAGTTAACAGCAATCATCACTACAGACTTTATCCGCGCATTTAGACTAGTGAAAGAGAAGAAGTGTTCATCATCAGTCTACGTTGATAGTGCTAACAAATATGATGCTACTGAGCAAAGTTTACTACACGGTAAGCACAGTAAACGTGCTATCCATGTGAACAATGTTAAAACACCTATAGACTCGTCTTATGAATGTTTCATCGACTCAATATCTCACTTGAATAATGTAACAGACCACCAAATTGAGTACCGTTTCTTAAAGTATTTCAGAGCTAAAATCGGTATTATCGATGACTATCGTAAAGAGGTATCCGGTAGAATCAACATTCAGAATCATGAACAGTTCCAAATGGCTATTGATAAACGATTTGCTATTGAGCTAGTAAGACATAATTATAATAAATTTGATGGTCAAGTTACACCATCACTATCTGAACAGATTAACAATGATGTACGGGTTGAATATAGCAAAATATTCAGTCATGAAAATGTGATAGTTTGTGACAACAGGGCAATGAAATCTGGCAAGACAAAACAGATTAAATATTTTATAAAACAACATCGTAAAAAACAAAGAACGATTGTCATTATTGTGAATAGTATTGCATTAGCTGATTCAATGTCAAAAACGTTAAACGTACCGAGCTATAGAAATTATGATGCAGCCGTTGACGGTCATATTCCACCCGTGCTTATAGCTTCAATACAATCATTACATAACAAGACTAACGGTACGTTTACAGCTAATTCAACACTCATACAGCGATGTTTAAAGAAGTGTGATGTTGTCATTACAGACGAGTGTACTAGTGTCTTAGAATCGATTAAAAACGGGGTGGGTATTACACACGCATCTGATACATTTAACGAATATTTTGAACTATTCAACACTAAACGATTTAACTACATTTTAGATGCTGATCTTAATACTGAATTCTGTGATGTTCTACGAGCCCACACGTCTAAACTGCTTATACAACTAACTGATTGTTATGAAAATAAAGAATTACCACACCTCACAATCACCTCTAAGGATGATGTAATTGGGCAATTGTTTAGTGCTGCCAACAGTGGTGAAAAGTGTGTTATCCATTGCGATACATTAGGTGATGTAGATGAAATAATGTGCATCAGGAATGAAATAGCAAAAGAATTAAAGATACTAACCATTACATCTAAAACAGCTAAGAATCATCCATTCTTCACCTCACCCGATTCTTACATTGAAGCACATCCAGACATCGATATTTACATTTTGTCACCTAAAATTTCAGTGGGATTTAGTATTGAGACTAAGGTAATTGATAATGTGTTTTGTTTATTCACATCTACATCAGTTTCACCTAAATCTCTATTACAAATGATTAGCCGTGTTAGGTCTGCCACATCGATAGTTATTGGGAACAACTGGAAATGGTCAAGCCCTGATGATGATGCAACATTGTTCAATAAGTTAGAGCAACTGTTAACAATCGATGAAAATATTGTACTACATAAATTAGAAGAACTAATACTCCATAGTAAAGCAATTAACCCGTTCGACTGGGTTCAATCATTCTATATTATGTGCAAACAGAAGGGTTATACCATAACAACATCAGACACAGCAGCAGACGAGAAGACTTATGATGTGGAAAAGCAAAAGCTACAATTACAATACGATATGATAGATGCAATCGATGATAGTAGTGAAGAATATTTCCAACGGAATAAGCATCAACAACAACTTCTAGGTATGGATGACATTGATAACATTGCTACGCACTGCGCTAACTTTAAGAATATGCCACAAGTGGTGAACAAATGCCGGTTCATGCTCTCATATTTTAAAAGTGATTATGAAGTTGATAACAATACTGAATACAGTCTGAACAAAGACCAGAACCGATTCAAGATTAAGCGATTTGATGTATTGTGTCGGGATGCCATGCGGCTGTTAGTCGATGAACTACCGGATATGTCACTCACATTGAAAGATGGATTTTCGGGAACATTCACAACAGTACAAGCACATAAATTAATGTTAAAACTGGATGATAACGTTATATTCCATAAGATTAATAATGACCTCCACCATAGAGCATCGAACACAGATGAAACGGGGTTAAGACACGTATTCCAATATTTTGAATGTGATACAACATTATCGGGGGATGTTGTTATAGTAGGTGAATCGAATATATTCAATAAGATGATGTTACTACTATCTGATAGCTATTTAAAACTTGATAGTATATTCCCAGCTGTGAATGATACTCATGAATACAAACCACATAGGATGTGGTCAAGTGATAAACTGAGTGAACGGTTCTATATCCGCGGTAATCATATAATCAATTCATCACAAGCAGTACGTTTCAAAAGGGATGAATATAGTATTCGCATGAATATGAGATTACTACAGAACGCTATGGCTAGTAAACGACCATATTAAGTCAAATATCCCAACTGATGTAGATGATCTACATTTGAAAACAGACGCTCTACAGCGATTGATATGTAAGGGATACAGCGATTATGCAATGTGGGGAGCTCTTATAGATGTCCCTACATTGCAACGTGTAAAAGAAGACTATTCACATACAGTAAAAGCATCATTGGGGATGGCTATCATCAACTATAGTAAACATACATAGTGTAGTCTGTAAAAGCACTAATTCTTTACTGTTAAAAGACACACTCAGTTACATCAGAGCTTGAGGACTTTACAGTTTGAAACTAACTCAACCGTGCTAAACCGTATCCAACCATTCTTAACTATATCTAACTGAAGAGCAACTATAGATCTATACAGCCTACTGCAGCCTAAAACCATTATCGATCTGTGCTAGCACCTTATGGAGCTGTGAGAGCATTTATGAAGCTATCTACCACTATTCTTACCTGTTTAAAACTGTTTAAAACCATCTCCAACTGCTCTTAACTGCTCTTAACTGTTTTAAAACGTATTCAACCGCATTCAACTGCTTAAAACCATAAAACCACCCCCAACAATTGCAAGGCAATAATATTGCGCTTAACAAACAAACCTTATGAAATTTAATGTGACAATGCAAGACCTGACTCCGTACTTTTTAGCACTACATGAATAGTAAAAGCAGACTTAACATCTGATCCATACTATGAATAACATACTGCCAATAGCTCTGGGCGAAATCGTGGAGGGGAGCATCATTAAAACAAGTAGACTGATGTCGCCCACCACTTTAAAGGTAAAATAGGTGAAAACAACCCTATTACTGAATCAGAAGTCAACACTCTCGAATCCATTGACAACAAGCAGCATTTACAGACTTTATTCAAATATACCTTTCCCCCAATGCACATAATTAAGGGGGACTTTTCTGCACTCTAATGCTTACCTAAATCGATAACCATATTAGTATCGAGAACCTTCAACAATGAAATCGCACCACTGAAGAGCCCTTTAACTTGAGCAATAACATCACGCTCACCGTCAGTCGTATTAAATTTCTGTACTTTATCGTAATACGTTGCATAAATTTGCTCTAACCGCTGCATCATTGATTCTTTATTCTTAAATTGGTTGCGGTTAATGCGAGTCGTTTCAACTTCAAAGACATAATCACCATCAAGCTTTTCTAGCAATAAAAAATCAATAATAAAACTTACCGACCAAGTTCCATTCACAACTTTGAACGTGCCCAACAATCTGGGGTATGCTAGGTTCACATAGTCATTATCAAGAGCTACAGCAATTTCTATAGATTCAATGCCGTCAGAATCATTAAAAATGGTGGTGAATGTATTAGGTGGTAAATATGATTTGGGTTGAGGCACTGTTGTTATCCCTAGAATAAAGTTCTAGCAATATTTATCAAAGTGCTGAGGAATGAAAATAGGCTGGCGCGCCAGTAGAGGCGTAACTGAATAAACAAAAGGGCTATAAGGTTTTAAAGCTCAAAGATCATGAATAAATGCCCTATATAAACTTTGTACAGCCCAATTCTAATCCACGCATATAGAGGCACTCATTCACTTACTCAAAATAAACACACAGTTTTATCCATACGCCCCTACCTAGCTTACCTATAATTGGTTATCCAGATAAAAACACCTTACTAATTATTATTATGTAAAACCCCTAAATTATTAGTGCTCCAACTGTATACACTTTGGGACTTTCTTTAATCAACGGTAAGTACAGTTTTGCAGGGTATTAGACGACTTCCATTCTATAAACTCATAAGAAGTTACTGAACACACGATCAGAGAATTATTACGACCTTCACTGGCCATACAAGAGCAAACAGCACAAGACAATCTCTGGACTTACAGAGATAATTAAACAACCACCTCCATTAACACCTACGTCGCAAACAATACCCCATCAAACACCAAGACGTAATTCTGCGCTCATAGCAACAAGCTGAACACCTATAGTGCCTTACGCTTGAGATATTCCAAGCATAGTTAAAGCACGGGAGCCTGTAGAATGACCGTGAGACAACGAAAAAGCACTCCTAGAACACCTAAAGCAACACCACTACCATTGAAGTGAATTGCTCAGCATAACGCCTTACGACCGCCCTACTCTTAACGTACTCATCACCGAGTATTTTGTATTGGAATTCTACTACTCCACTTTTGCCTGATATTTTAAACATTCAAACAATACAAATTAATCTTTATAATCAAGTTCTTATGATTAATTTTACTATCCCAATTTCTATCCCAAAATCATACCAATTTTGATACAATATCCATGATATTTACGATTAGAATATGGGGTGAAGCAGGGTTTAACGCAGGGTTGAAGCAAGGGGAAGATAATTTGAACTAAGAATCCATATGATTCAATAGCTTACTTTTCTTACAGGCATAAAAAAAGCCCTTATAAATAAGGGCTTTGTCTTTAATCTATGGCGGAGAGGAAGAGATTCGAACTCTTGGAAGGGATAAACCTTCAACGGTTTTCAAGACCGCCGCTTTCGGCCA
>ENA-OSET01001958-OSET01001958.1-sediment-metagenome-genome-assembly--contig:-NODE-1958-length-20611-cov-12.648680_pt1 | contig 20611 bp, 17 predicted proteins | sample MGYA00237882_ERZ534229 | MGnify/ENA primary metagenome ERZ534229 (study PRJEB26408, sample SAMN06266212) | sediment metagenome | isolation source: Hudson Canyon methane seep mesocosm | place... | reverse complement strand
AAGCAACAAAAGCACACTATTCTTGAGTTGAATGCACATGATCGCCCTGGTTTACTGTCCACAGTTGCCCAAGTGTTTTTACAGTGTGATATCCAACTGATTAATGCCAAACTAGCCACGCTAGGCGATCAAGTTGAAGACATCTTCTTTATCGCAAAGGATAATGACCAACCCTTAACTGAGAGAGAACAATCTCAGTTACAACAGACATTAATAGAAAGCTTAAGTCATTAGAAGGATTTCGCGGCTAAAGCACGCTCCTACAGTCACCGTTTTTACACGCCTACAATTATTGTGTGTACTAACTTGCAAATATCACCCGTAGGAGCGGCGTCCCCGCCGCGAAAAGACTTCACACAAAACACGACATGACTCACTTATCATTCGCGGCTAAAGCGCGCTCCTACAATTACCGTTTATACGCACCAACGGTTATTGATTGTACTCACCTACAAACATCACCCGTAGGAGCGGCGTCCCCGCCGCGAAAAGCCTTCACAAAAAATCACGACATGATCCACTTATAATTCGCAGCTAAAGCACACAGCCACAGTCATCGTTTATACGCACCAACAATTATTGTTTGTACTCGCCTACAAACATCACCCGTAGGAGCGGCGTCCCCGCCGCGAAAAGCCTTCACACAAAACACGGCATGACCCACTCATAATTCGCGGCTAAAGCGCGCTCCTACAGTCACCATTTTTACACGCTTACAATTACCGTTTATACGCACCAACAGTTATTGATTGTACTCGCCTACAAATATCACCTGTAGGAGCGGCGTCCCCGCCGCGAAAAGCTTTCATAAAAACACTACCCCAAAACAAAAATGGCATAGTTGGAAACCCAACTATGCCATCAGAACTAAGGTAATACTTAATTTATTCTGATTCAGTTACGCTCAACTGATCAGATAACTTCTCTAATTTCTTGCTTCCAATTCCTTTCACAAGCACTAAATCATCCAAAGTCTCAAACGAGCCATGCTCTTCTCTAAACTCAAGAATAGCTTTGGCCGTTGCAGCACCAAAACCTTTAACACTTTGTAATTGTTCTAAACTTGCAGTATTCACATTAACCTTATCAGCAGCAAATGCTAAACCAGTGAATAAAAACAATGCGATAAATAACGATAAAATTCCTTTCTTAAACATCTTTCCATACTCCATGTAGTTAAAATAATCCTGGCCACAATCCATGGCCAACTACGAGAGTAATACACAAACGGTTAGTTTGACAATAATTTCTGCTAATTACTGAGTATTATTGAATTAATAGAAGCAGCAGGCCTATCTATATCATTAAGCCTGAAGAAACCTTATAACTGCCAATCACCTGATTCAAAGTAATAATTTGTAGCCTCAACAAAACCTTCGACACTACCACAGTCAAAGCGGCGACCTTTAAACTTCACGGCTATTACGCGCTTTTCTTTAGCCATTTGACGTAATGCATCTGTGATTTGAATTTCTCCACCAGCACCTGGTTTAGTATGCTCCAAGTAGTCAAAGATATCTGGCGTAAGAATATATCTACCAATAATAGCCATATTTGTTGGTGCATCTTCAGGTCTGGGTTTCTCAACCATATCACTGACATCATAAATACCTTCAGCAATTTCTTCACCAGAAATAATCCCGTAACTTGCTGTATCTGCGGCAGGAACCTCTTCAATGGCAACAATACAACACTGATACTTATCGTAAAGATCGACCAACTGACTTAATGCTCGTGGACTTTTATCGTCAGGTACCGAACATAAATCATCGGCTAGAATCACAGCAAAAGGCTCAGCGCCAATCATCGGTTCACCCGTTAAAATGGCATGACCTAAGCCCAGCATTTCTCGCTGACGCATAAAAATAAACTGACTGTTATCAATAACCTTCCGGATCTCTGTCAGATACTTTTCCTTCGGTGTATCTAAAATTTGGTGTTCTAACTCATAACTCACATCAAAATGATCAGCAATGGCACGCTTTCCGCGTCCCATAATGAATCCAACTTGAGAAATTCCTGCCTCCAACGCTTCTTCAACACCATACTGAATAAGTGGTTTATTCACGATAGGTAACATCTCTTTCGGCATCGCCTTTGTTGCAGGTAAGAAGCGTGTTCCATAACCTGCTGCAGGGAAAAGACATTTTCTAACTTTATTCTTATTCGTCATTTAAAATTGATCCATTAATTTATTAATGAGATACACCATCTCGCTTTAATACTTTCAAAAACGTTGCCCATAATACCTGTATATCAAATATAAATGAACGATTATTAAGGTATTCGACATCCAGTTCAACTTTTTGGGGAATGGGTAAATCATCTCGCCCATTTATCTGGGCCCACCCCGTTAAACCAGGTATTAAAGTGTGTACATTCTTATCTGTTCTAAGGCTAATCAAATCATCCTGATTAAATAAAGCAGGACGAGGACCAACAAAACTCATATCACCAACTAAAATTGACCATAATTGGGGTAGCTCATCCAAGCTCGACTTACGAAGAAAATCACCTATTGGAGTTAATACACTTTTAGGATCTTGTAATAAATGTGTTGCCACAGCGGGCGTATCAGTCTTCATACTTCTAAATTTAGGCATTCTAAATATAGTATTATTTTTACCCACTCGATCTGACCAATACAATGCGGGACCTTTAGATGTTAATTTAACCACAATTGCCACAAGCAATATCGGCAAAAGTAAAAGCAAAGAAGTCATCAATGCCAAACATAAATCAAAGAGTCTTTTCATCTTTCACCACTATACTTGTAAACCAGTATTCCAACTGAGTAATTAACTTATTCCGATCAAACTCTTCTAGAACATATTTTTTAGCATTACTTCCGAGTTTATCAAGGCTACTTTTATCAAGCTTGGCCATTCTTATAATGGAATCCGCCAGTTGCTTATAATCCCCAGATCTTGAAACATAACCGCAGTCAGCTTCCTTTATAACCCTAGCACCTTCACCATCCAGCATAGCCAGGATAGCTTTCTCCGCAGCCATATAAGACTGCACTTTACCTGGAATTGTCATCGAAAATATTTTACTTTCTCTTAAAGTAACCAGCAAAGCATCAGCTGAAGCATAAAATCTCGGCATCATTTCAAGTGGATACCGTCCTAATAAATAAATATACTCATTAAGTTTTCTTTCTTCAACCTGCTCTTTTAACCAAGAAAAATGCCGTCCATCCCCCACTACAAATAGTTTGACTTTAATATCCTTAAATTTGAGTATTTCAACTGCTTTCAAAATAGTAGGGAAATCTTGGGCCTCACCAATATTCCCAGCAAATAGGATGTTAAAACTATTACTGAATTTTAATATTTCGCCGTTCTTAACATCATTCTGATTATTAGAGAATATAGTTTCCGGCCAACTTGGAAAGTACTTTATTTTATTTTTATTTTTATTTTTACAATATACTCCAATACCACCGATAAAAGATTTAGATTGCCCCAAGATTAAATCACAATGATTATAGACAAATGACACAAGCTTACCAACAAGGTTTAATAACCTAGGAGATTTTATAGCCCCCACAGCTTCAAGAGATTCTGGCCATAGATCTAAGACCCACATTGTCACAGGTATATTATGAATTTTCTTATACAAGATAGCTGGTAAGGCTGATGTCACAGGCGACAGCTGACAAACAAAAATAATATCAAACTGTTTTTTTCTTAGTTTGAATAACCCCAATAATGATGCTGATAAAGCAAAAGACAGGTAATTCAATATTAATTGTAAAGAAGTTCTTCCTCTAGCAATCATTGGTACGCGTACAACCTGACAATCATTATATTGTTCAAACCCTGAAGGGTCTTGCTTAAACTCTTTAAACACATCACCATCAGGATAATTAGGTTTCCCCGTTAAAACAGTGACTTCATGCCCTCTTTGTGCGAGCTCGGCGCAAAGGTCATTGATACGAAAGTTTTCAGGCCAAAAGTATTGCGTAACGACAAGAATTCGCATGTATTAGTATTTTTTCCAAACGACTTTATTTACATAATCAGTATAACTGTGAATAATTCGTACCATTTTATCCGATACATTTGGCATAGAATAATCTGCTACTTGTCTTAACAATCGTTCACCACCTCGTGGTTGCGTATCAACAATAGCCAAGGCTTGCATGATGCGTTCAACGCCTAGCCCTACCATCATGACGGCTGCTTCTTCCATACCTTCTGGACGCTCATGTGCTTCACGAATATTTAATGCAGGAAAATTCAGAATCGATGACTCTTCATTGATCGTGCCACTATCTGACAGTACTGCCTTAGCTGATATTTGTAATTTATTGTAGTCTTTGAAACCCAGTGGTTTTAATAACTGTATTAAAGGATTAAATGTAACTCCTAAAGCATCAATTCGTTTCTGAGTTCTAGGATGTGTTGAGATAATGACGGGTAACTGATAGGTTTCAGCAATTGTATTTAGTGTTTCAACAAGGTTTAAGAAGTTTTTATCGGAATCTACGTTCTCTTCTCGATGAGCACTGACGACAAAAAATTGATGCTCTTTTAGTTCTAAACGAGACAACACATCAGAGCTATTAATCCCATCCTTATGTTTCGTTAGCACTTCGAGCATTGGACTCCCAGTCTTAATCACCCTATCGGCTGGTAAGCCCTCACTTAACAGATAATCCCTCGCTATAGAACTATAGGTTAAGTTAATATCGGCCATATGGTCGACAATTCGGCGATTGATTTCTTCTGGTACGCGTTGATCAAAACAACGGTTACCTGCTTCCATATGGAATGTTGGTATTTTTTGTCGCTTCGCGGGCAATAAGGCCATGCAACTATTGGTATCACCTAACACTAATACAGCATCGGGCTTAATCTTAGCTAATACCTTGTCGACTGCAATAATGACATTACCAATTGTTTCAGCCCCTGTTCCACCTGCTGCATCGAGAAAATAGTCAGGCTTACGCATACCCAAATCATCAAAAAATATCTGGTTTAATTCATAATCATAATTCTGGCCAGTATGGACTAGAATATGTTCACAAAACTCATCAAGCTTTTCAATAACACTCGATAAACGAATTATCTCTGGACGCGTGCCGACGACAGTAACAACTTTTAATTTCTTCATTATTTAATTCACAGTATAGGTATAAGTATCAGGGTTTTCAGGGTCAAATATTTCGTTTGCCCACAGCATAACGAACATTTCATCTTCACCAACATTCGTAATATCATGGCTCCAGCCCGGAACGGTTTCAACCACTGTTGGCTTATCCCCTGACGCACTTAGTTCATAATAGTCATCAGTCACCACATGACGGAACTTAAATAGAGCATCCCCTTTCAACACCAGAAACTTTTCAGTCTTACTGTGGTGATAATGCCCTCCTCTGGTCACGCCGGGATGTGCAGTAAAGTATGAAAATTGTCCACTGTCATGTGTTTTTAGCATTTCAACAAACACGCCTCGAGGATCGGCATATCTCACGAGTTCATACGAAAACTGTTCTGGCTCAAGATAGCTTAAATATGTTGAGTACAAAGCACGATCCAACCCTGTTCCAACACGCTCAACTACTAATAAATTTCGACTATTTTTAAACGTGTTTAATTTTTCAGCAAGCTGGCCAACAGTCAATTCATAAGCAGGAGCTACATCACAATATTTTTCTTCAACCACCGCCCCATCCATAACCGACTCAAAGCGACGAATAACATCATCGACATATACCAATCGAATAATAGCTAAAGGGTCATTAATTTGAATAGGTAAATCATGAGAAACATTATGACAAAATGTAGCAACTGCAGAATTATAATTTGGCTTGCACCACTTTCCAAAAACATTCGGTAAACGGAAAATATATACTGGAGAACCTGTTCGTTGTGAAAACTCTAACAACGAAGTTTCAGCATCACGCTTACTCCTCCCATAAGGGTTATCAAGTTCAGCTTGAATAGATGAGCTAAAAATAATCGGAATTTGCCTTCCTGTTGATTCAATAGCTTTACATAAAGACAATGTTAGAGAGGCATTGCCTTGTGTAAATTCGTCAATATTTTTAGGCCGATTAACACCCGCTAGGTGAAATATAAAGTCGACATCATCGAGTAATTGAGAAAGGTCATCAATTGATTGTTCTCGAGTAAAAGTCACCACGTCAATGTCCGTGCGCTCAGATAAATGAACTTGCAGGTTTTTAGCTACAAACCCATTTGCACCAGTAATCAAAACCTTCATGCTTTATTCCTCTGGTGAGACACTATCACCATTAACGATAGCTTTCATAAACCCAAGTTTAAGCAACAGGTTCTTCATGCCCTCAACATCCAATCTATCCGTATTATGTGAATTGTAGTCATCCATGTGAGAAATTTTTTCTTCACCCTGTTCAACAAATTTCGCATAATTCAAATCACGTAAATCAGGTGGAATTCTGAAATAGTCACCTCTATTTTCTGCGCAAGCCATTTCTTCCCGGCTTAATAACGCTTCATATAGTTTCTCACCATGGCGAGTACCAATAATATTAATGGGATGTCTAGGCTTGTCTAGTAAATTTACTAATGCTTTCGCCAACACTTCTACTGTTGCCGCAGGCGCTTTTTGTACAAAAATATCGCCATTATTACCATGCTCAAAAGCATACATAACCAGCTCTACAGCATCAGCTAGAGTCATCATAAACCGTGTCATATTTGGGTCAGTAATTGTTAACGCTTCTCCAGCACGAATCTGCTCGACAAACAAAGGAATAACTGACCCACGAGATGCCATTACATTACCATAGCGTGTTCCGCATATTACTGTTTTGATTTCATCAACATTTCGTGATTTTGCCACCATGACTTTTTCCATCATTGCTTTGGATATACCCATTGCATTGATTGGATAACCGGCTTTATCCGTACTTAAACAGACAACCCGTTTCACTTCATTTTGAATCGCTGCCTCAAGTACATTTTCAGTACCTAATACATTCGTCTTGACCGCTTCCATCGGATGAAATTCACACGAAGGCACCTGCTTTAATGCCGCTGCATGGAAAATATAATCAACTCCACGCGTCGCATTCAGCACACTTTGATAGTCACGTACATCACCAATATAAAACTTTAGCTTAGGATGGGCGTATTTTTTACGCATATCATCCTGTTTTTTCTCATCACGTGAAAATATACGAATTTCAGCAATATCAGAATCCACAAACCGCTTCAATACTGCATTACCAAATGACCCCGTACCACCCGTAATTAATAAAACTCTATTTTTAAACATTACACCTCCTTAAACTCTTTTATCATCTAATATTTGTAAAAATTCCAGATAACGAACATCTTCTGTATTATTCGCAACAAAAGATACTATCTCCTCTTGTAAGTCATCAAAGCGAGTCCTGCATTCATCAAGAGCTAATAAAACACTTGATATACCCTCACACTTATATATTGCATCATGCTCAAGATAATTTGGCATACCATGAGTTACTAATGGCAAGCCTTTACTCATCAGTCTCAATGTTTTATTCGCCAAACTGACAGCCTCTATTTCTTTCTTGCCTGCCTTATATGGTAAAACAGAGGCATAATATTTTTCCAGCCTCAACTCTGAAAGAGACTTCACACCAAAATATGTAACATTATTAAATTTCTGGCAAAGCTGAACAAGTGATTTTTCGGCACTCTTTTGTATTGGTCCAAAAAGGTCAAACTGTACATTAGGTCTACCTATTGCTATATCAGCTAATAAATAAAAATCGATAAAATTACCAATCGTTGCCCATAATAAAACTGAATCTCTTTCATTCTTTGATGGTTTTTCGTAATCACTATCAGCCCATGGTAAGAATAGAATTGGCGAGCAAAATGGTTTAAGCTGCTCAACCAGTGGAGATGAGACTGATAAAACAGCATCACTTATTCCGCACGTTTTTGCAAGAGCATTCAAAACATGCTTACCATTAAATAACCTAGCTTGTGCGACAAAATCATCGTTAATGACAGTAATAATTGGTGTGTCAGGAAAGAGTTCTTTTAGGAAAAAATAATCATAATTAAAATTAATTATCGTCACAGGCTCATCAATTAATGAATATTTTCCAATGATTTTCCTGATCTGCCCCTTTTCAAAGCAAGAGTTAAGTTCTACTAATAAGCTAAAAACTCTCAACTGATGATGAATCAACTGCTTGGTCTTTAAAAAAATAAGTTTCTGATAATCATCTCTCCGCTTAATACTAACTTTTGATTGCTTTAATAGGTATGATGGTGCTTCAAAAAAAACTACCTCATGCCCATATTTCAACAACATATTTGCCAGCTGATGACGGATCCGCGGGGGTTCAGACCATAATGTTTTAGTAAAAAAAATAAATTTCATTATAAATTAGGATTTAACAACTACCTCAAAGAATAGGATTTAAATGCCAGTGCTTTTTTCTCAATAAATACCCATGAAAATACAGCCATCACGACTGTGAGAGAAAAAACCCACGCGGCACTTACGACAGGAGAAAATAATGCCAACTCAAGAAATAAATTAACAAAAATCATATGATAAATATAGATACCATAGGAAATATCATATCCCTTACAAATATCACTCAATCTTGCAGTATGGCTATACGCAAATGATATAACTAACAAAGCCAAAACTAATGATGATATTGGATCAAAATGACTATGAAACTCATCAGAGAAGACCATTCTCCCCCCAACATAAATCAGAAAGATATAAATAAACTTACCACTCAAGTATCGCTCAACTAACTCTTTATTTTTTTGTAAAATAATACCTATAAAGAATAAATATAAATAAGGAAATACAGTAACAGATGCCAATTTTGTAATTGTTGTTCGCCCCAAGGTTTCTAATGAAAAAAACAGGAATTGATTAATCGCTATCAATATCAGTAAGAACAATATTATATTTATCGAGTGCCATGATAGCTTATTGAAAAACCAATACATAATAGGCAGCAATAAATAGAACTGTAACTCAACTGGAATTGTCCAAAGGCTACCATTCAAAACACCGACGCCATACCCTCTCATAAATTCAGGGTTATAGAATTGGACTACCGTAAGCTGAGCAATCATCCACACCATAAACTCAGACCAATTCACACTTAGAGTCGTTATAGTAAACACCGTTAAAAGGGAGAATAAAAAACTAAACCACAAAGCAGGAAATATTCTCAAAGCACGATTAAAAAAATAAAAAGGCAATGATGGTGAGCGTTCAAATGAAGCAGATATTAAAAAACCACTCACAACAAAAAATATCGCCACCCCGGGGAACATATCCAAAAAGTTTAATATTGTTTGATTAACTTCAATATTTAAGTGATGCACCGTATGCATAAAGACAACTTGGGCAGCAGCAAGCAATCTAATTAGATCAAAGTTATTTACCTTAAATTGAAGCGCAATCATTTTAATGCCACTTTCATAAAACTAAATTTAATGATCTTTTCTTCATTAAATTATTCTTATATGCCGAAATAAAAGTCTTGATTAAAACAAACACTATAAAAACCACTGTGATAAATATCATTAACATCACTAACAATTTCAAAAATAAGAACCCAGTAATATCACCTGTAAATATAATAACTGTCGGCAATAAGAGCTTTATATATAAGCTTGTTACACCTTTATTAAAAGAAAAATACCATTTAAAAAGTATAAAAAACACAGCAAAAGTCAAACAGTAACTAAATGCAACAATAACTGGAGAAAAATAAACAAGTACATAACCACCAATGGCTAATGCTTCACCAATAAAATAAGAATTCATAACTCCAGTACTTTCTGAATCTACATTCTGCCCCCAAGTACTCAACATTAAATCTTTATTAAAAGCTGGAGCATCTATAACAAAGTTAGCAAATGGTACTGTATGCCAAATATAATCCGAATCTCTAATTTGAAGGGCAAACTGTTCATATACACCCTGAATCTGACCCACGCCTATCCTTTGAATCATATATGCTAGAAAATCACCACTTTCAATATCTGGATACTGCACTTTAACCATAAAAAAAATCAAAAATATTAAAATGACAGTTAAAGGAACAGATAAAACCAATATCCTTGACAAGCTTATTTCTTTTCTAGAAAGAATGGCTAAGAAAAATAAAAATAATGTCACAAAGACAGGGGCCTTTCCACCAAAAAAACCTGCTGATAGGAATAGGAAAAGAACCCATATAACTATTACTATTTTAGATTTTTTCCTAACCAGAAGCCCCATAGTTATGGCCAAAAAGTAAACCAAAAAACTATAAAAGCTTACCAGAAAAGTTGGAATGATTGTACCGTAGCTATTATGCAACCTTACCGTCATAAGGTCTCTATTAAAAATTATTGCCTCAATTAGTGCATTTTTCATTCCTGAAGCCAAGAAAATAACATCTAAAAGCAATATTAGGAGCAATATCGAATATAATAAATATGTCTCATTCTTATGAATATTTGAGAAATAACTAGAACTACTTCTTTCATATAAGTACTTTCGAAATATGGTCTTAGAAAAAACTGAAATAAGAACTAGCATCCCGAGTAATGTAGATAAAACAAGCATTTCTGTTTCAGCAATAGAAGCTGAGTCAACATAAAAGGTAGTTATCCCCTCCGTTTGGTTAATATGGAAAATGAGTACACCAACTATTATCAATAAAAAAACTTCCCGGGCAATTAATAGTCCTGCAAACCCTCTTTTCTTCCATGATATTTCAAAGATAGTATTTTTAAATCCAAATACAAATGTCAATATAATCAATAGAATGAGAATATAAACCGTCATTAAATTTTAGCCCTCATATCATTACTTGAAAGACTCAAATAGTATGAAGTAACGATCTGGGCAGAATAAAAAATAATGCCTGATACTGACATTAAATAAAACATAAGTAGCTCACTGTTGTAGTATGCACCCACAGTAATTGACAATATTATCAAACCAAAATATGTCATTTGAAATATTAAATTAAGTTGCAACTTTTCTTTTAAAAAAAACATATAACTCAAGGGACTAGATATTAAACGGATCATTGCTACAGGAGCTAATATCTGGGCATATATGCCTGCCTGATACCAAGTATCACCAAATATAAAAGCAAATAATTCTGGCGCCCAAATAAGTAAAATTAATGTGGGTGGAACACCACATAAAAAAAGTAGAATCAATGTCTTTTTAAATACTTTGGTACAATTTCCTAGAGTTCTCATATCTTCCGTGGACTGTACTCTAAATACTTCTAGAAAAGCACTCCCAATCAATGAAACGGGTAACATAACAACCCTAAATACCAAAAAGTAGAGCCCTGACATGATGGTTCCAAAAAAGATCGGGATTAAGAAAAAAGGACTTTGAAATGCTGCTGAGTTAAATGTACTTGCAGGTAGCTCATATATTGGGAATTTTTTATACCTCGCAGATAACACCATCATTCTCTTTTTGCTAAATGAAAATTTATCTTTCTTCTTGATATGATGAAAGATGTAAACCATAGTCATAACTCGTCCGATAACATCAGAAATTATAAGACCTGATTTCAACTTAAAGGCTAAACCAATAATAAGCTGAACTACTGATATTAAGGTACTTTGTAGTACTCTACTGACCGAAATAAACTGAAAAAGTCTATTTCGACTCAACCAATAATTAAATATATTATAAGCAGATAAAATAAAAATACTTAATGGTGTTAAATATATCCATGTTGAGGCATTACTTATGCCAAGTACATTTTCAATAGGTTCTAAATATAAAAAAAGTATTACCAGTAAAGAAATATTAAAAACAGCTGAAATACTTAGGCTCAACAGTATAAGATGCTTGGCATTTGCACGACTTTTAGGTAGCATCATTGCAACTTCATAACGCCCTGTTGCAATCAAAGCCCCTATCGTAACTATCGAAAAAAACAATGCAAACACACCAAATTCTTCTGGTGTGTATAACCGTGTTAGAACAGGTGTAATCAGTACTGGAATGGCCTGAGCAATAGTCGTCCCGGTTAATAGTTTAACTATATTACGCCCAAACTCAGTTGTTGGCTTAAGATATTTTCTCATTTCAAAACATCCGCAATTTTAATTATAGCCATTCTTTCCATCTTTGGAATATTTACTTAAAAATATAGCTTCTTTAAAATATTTCATTATGAAATAAGATCCAAATACAGAAAAATGATCGTCATCTGCATAGAGAAATTTATCTTCAATGTTTGAATAACATTTTTTCTTATCACAAAGAACATCCATCGGGTCTAAATACGTCAATTTAGATGATTTTATTTTTTCTAAATTATTTCTATAGACACTCATTCGCTTCAAATATAGATCTCGCTGGACATAGTTTCGATTAGTAGATACAGCCATATAATCAAATGGTCGATGAATTACATCTTTAGGCAGGAAGTCTAACTCTGGATTTTCTAATAGATAAAACATAGCGTTTATATGTGGAATAGCTTCAATCTTTTTAATTGTAACTGCCATTCCTTCAAAATATGATTTATAGGTTAGATCATTATTTTTAAGGGTAGACATGCTTTCTTCCACACTGCTTTCAGTAAACTTCCCTTTAACCTCACCATGAATATAAACTGGTCCTCGAGTCGCTATAATTACTCTTGCTATTCGTTCATCAAATTCTAAAATCTTTAGAATTTGATCTGTCTTTATCTGACATTCAGCAATCTCTTTAGAATTACTACCCCACATAAAACCTTTAAATGGTGGACAGCTTGAGTTTGCCAAGAGTATCGTGCCATAGCCACTTTTATCTGCCAAGTTTGCAATACCCGGAAAAAGAACATGACTATGTGAGTCACCAACAATTGCTATCAAACGATCTCTATTAATATTTTGACTCCGACAATAATTGAAAAGAGGCTTCCCTTTCAACCACTGCTCGGAATATTCAAGACAAGTATCATCCTTTGCAGGAAGCCGCTTAAACTGAATACTGGAGTCAACAAAGTATGAAATATGATTTCTTTCTGGCATTCCACTCTGTGTTTTAATATATAAACCAACTACACCCACCAGTACTAAGGAAATAATCAAATAAGGTGTACTTTTCTTTTTATAGCGTAATCTTTCAATATATCTACATGTTAAGTACGACAAAAGAAATGACATTAATATTGCCACCATCAAAGTAAATGTCGAAGGTTGCCTTCCTAAATATATGTATACAAAAGAAATTAAAACCCAATGCCATAAATACAGTGGGTAACTGATCAATCCAAGCTTCGAGAACCCCATGTATGTAGGCAATTGTGTATTCGCCAAAATAACCATGACAGCACCCAAAACAGGAAGTATCGCCCAATAACTAGGGTAAACAACTTCACTATTAATTATGCTTGCACTTAACACAATAATAATGACCCCAAATATAAACATTGGCCTGTTTTGTTTAGGCTCTGTGTTCGATAATATTACTGCCAATAAAGACCCTGCAGACAGTTGCCAAAAGCGGGTAAACGTATGGTAGTAGGTTTCTTGTGTGTAATCTGAAGCAAAATAAAGATTGGCAAATAATGAGGCAACAGTCACTAGACCGAATAAATATACTGGATATTTGCTAAACTTTAAAAAGACTAGCAATAAAAGTGGCCAGATAAGATAATACTGCTCCTCTACACTTAATGTCCAGAGATGTAGCAAGGGCTTGTAATGACTTTCTATATCAAAATAGCCGACTTCGTCAATCAGCGTGAAGTTAAGCCAAAATATGACACTTTTACTAACATGTTCGCCAAGTTGTTTATATTCATCAGGAAATAAAATCAACCATCCCACTAATAACGTAAAAGTCAGAACTGTTAAAAGTGCAGGGAACAATCGCCGAATACGACGAGCATAAAATGTGGCAAGAGAAAACTCATTATTACGTATTGAAAGCAACATTATTGAGGTAATTAAATACCCAGAAATGACAAAAAAAATATCAACGCCAATAAAACCACCGGGGATCAAGTAAGGGAAAGCATGATAAATAACAACTAATGCAACAGCTATCCCCCGTAAAGCATCAATATCCTCTCTGTATTTCAAATGTTTCATAGAAAGCGTTTAAAAGAATTTCTTAATAGCATTTACAATATTTTTAATATCCTCATCAGAGAGGTGCTCACCAATGGGTAAGCTTAACAATTTTGAGTCAACCTGATTAGCAAACATAGGTTCGCTTGCTTGTTGGGCATAATCGTACGCTGCTAATTTTGGTAGGGATAAAGGATAATGAATGCCTGTTTGAATTCCTTGCTCAGCCAGATATTCTTTTAATTCATCACGACTATCTGTTCGAATAACAAATAAATGGTAAACCTGTTTAGCCCATTCTTTTCTAACGGGAAGAGTAATGCCTTGTTGCTCTCTTAATAACTCGGTATAACTATTGGCTACATTGATACGTTGATTAGTCCATACTGTTAAATATTTTAACTTTACACTCAGGATTGCTGCTTGTAGCCCATCCAGTCGAGAGTTTCGCCCCTCAAATTCATGATCATATTTGGCGATACGTCCATGATTAGCTATCATTCGACATTTTTTAGCCAGTGCCTCGTCATTTGTTGTGATTGCTCCACCATCACCATAAGCACCCAAGTTTTTACCAGGGTAAAAACTAAAAGTAGCAATATGCCCAATACTACCCACTTTTTTGCCTTTATATTCTGCACCATGAGATTGAGCACAGTCTTCAATTATATAAAGTTCGTGTTCATTTGCTAACTCAATTAACGCATCCATATCACAGGGGTGACCATACAAGTGCACAGCCATAATGGCCTTTGTATTTGGTGTGAGCCGCTTTTTTACATCTTCAATCGAAAGAGTATAAGATCCTGATTCAGCATCAGCAAAGATAACTTTATGCCCTTGTCTAGTAACAGCTTCGGAACTGGCGATAAAAGAATTAGCAGGAACAATTACTTCTGAGCCTGCAGGCATATTTAACGCTTCAATTGCAATTTCTAATGCATCTGTACCATTTCCTACTCCAACACAATGATCTGCCTCTATATAGTCTGCAAATTCTTGTTCAAATCTGGCAACATATTTCCCACCTATAAATGCTGACTCTTCAATTACACTTTTAATTGCATGCTCAATCTCAGGCTTAATAGCTTGGTATTGTGCACCTAAATCTAAAAACTTAATCATTACTAATATCCTTAATCTTTTTTGCAGGGTTCCCTACGTAAATACCTGACTCGGTAATATCTCTCGTTACCACGGCACCTGCACCAATCACAACTTGATCACATATTGTCACAGGTAGTATGCTTGCATTACTGCCAACAGAAACATTGTTGCCAATAGTTGTATGCTTCCAAAGCGATTGATCACCTTTTGCTGGGCCGCCTTCTGAAAACACATCATTGATAAACATAACTCCATGTCCTATAAAGCAATCTTCACCAATACTAACAAGTTCACAAATGAAAGTATGTGATTGAACCCGTGTTCGTGCCCCTATGACAACATTTTTCTGAATTTCAACAAATGGGCCAATAAAAACCTCATTGTTTATTTGACAACCATATAGATTAACAGGTTGTATTACAGTGACATTTTGACCAAAATCAACATTTCTGATACCTATATCTTGTAACTTAGGTTTATTCACTCACTTGACCTAGACGACAATATTTTGGCTTAAACCGTAGAAAAACTTCTTTTTTAGTTTCAATTGATTCATAAATAGCATTAATAAGTTCTAGACTCTTCCGTCCCACCAGTCCATCAACTAAATGTTTTTTGTTATTCAAAATAGAATCAACAACATGTTCATAATATGCTTGATGTCCGAAGCCATATACATTGGGCGGATTAACAGAATATTTTTCCATCACATTATCATCGCCTGGCTGGCTTTCTGAAAAGTTCCATACCTTCATTTGGTTAACGGCAAAGCCACCTATTTCAACTGTACCATTCTCACCCATAATAGATAGTGATCCTTCTAAATCTTTAGGTCTAACGGCTGTTGTTGCCTCAACAATACCTAATGCTCCATTTCTAAATCGTATATTTACAATTGCTGTATCTTCTGCTTCTATATCGACAAGTGCTGTGCGACTCATTGCATGAACACTTTCCACATCACCCATCATCCATTCTAATAGATCAATGTGATGACTAGCTTGATTAGTTAACACGCCACCATCCAAAGCCCACGTTCCCCGCCACGAATCTTGATCATAATAAGCTTGCGGTCGGCACCATCTGACACGTACAGTTCCCATCACAAGTTTACCAAACCTATTTTCTTCTAACGCTTCTCGTGTTTTAACAACGGGCACATTAAAACGATTTTGTTTTACCACAAATAACTTTATTCCCATTGCATCACATGCTGCAATCATTGCATCAGCTTCATCTAGCGTTAATGCCATTGGTTTTTCTACAACAATATGTTTTTTATACTCTACAATTTCCAATACATGTTTGGCATGATATCCACTTTCAGTTAACACAGTAACAACATCAATATCTACCTGTGTCATCATCTCATGCATATCGGTAAAATAAGGAACATTAAACTGCTCACCTATTTTTTTAGCTTTTTCTTCATCGATGTCACAAACGGCAACAAGTTCAGCATTATCAATTTGCTTATTGCCCAGTAATTCCGAATGGCGTTTAGCGATTCTGCCACAGCCTATTAGTGCAAACTTTAACATTGTCTAAATATCCTCTTTAAATTAATCTTGTCCAAATAAATCACGGGTATAAACTTTTTCTACAACATCGCTGATATCATCGGTAATGCGGTTAGCCACGATAATATTTGATAAGGATTTAAACTCATCTAAGTTGTCAATCACTTTTGAATGAAAAAACTCAACACCATCAAAAGCTGGTTCATAAATAATAACTTCTATTCCTTTGGCTTTTATTCGCTTCATTACTCCCTGTATTGCCGATGCTCGGAAATTATCTGATCCCTGTTTCATGATCAACCGATAAATACCCACTACCTTTGGGTTATTTTTAATCACTTGCTCTGCAATAAAATCTTTCCGCGTAGTATTGGCATCAACAATGGCACTAATTAAACTGTTAGGTACATCTTGATAATTAGCTCTCAATTGTTTGGTATCTTTCGGGAGACAATATCCTCCATAACCAAAAGATGGATTATTATAGTGATTGCCAATACGCGGATCTAATCCCACACCTTCAATAATATGTTGCGTGTTTAAGTCATGTACTTCAGAATAACTATCTAATTCATTGAAATAAGCAACTCGCATTGCTAAATAAGTATTTGAAAATAACTTAATAGCCTCAGCTTCAGTTGAGTCTGCAAATAATATAGGAATATTCTTTTTGTTCGCCCCTTGTTGTAAAAGATGAGCAAAAATGGTTGCCCGTTCAGACTGCTCTCCAACAATAATTCTCGAAGGATAAAGGTTGTCATATAATGCTTTACCTTCCCGTAAAAACTCAGGCGAAAAGAGAATATTATCTAAGCCTAATTGTTCTTTTATTCTTGCCGTATACCCAACAGGTACCGTAGACTTTATTACCATAATGGCATTAGGGTTAATAGCCACTACATCCCTAATCACAGCTTCTACAGACGAGGTATTAAAGTAATTGGTATCAGGATCATAATCTGTTGGCGTTGCGATAATGACATAGTCAGCATTCTGATAGGCTTGATTTTTGTCCAGCGTTGCTATGAAGTTAAGATCTTTATTTGCTAAAAAATCTTCAATTTCAATATCTACTATGGGGGATTTACTACTATTAAGTAGGTCTACCTTTTCTTCAATAATATCTATAGCAACAACTTCATTATGTTGTGCTAAAAGCATCGCATTTGATAATCCAACATAACCTGTTCCGGCAATGGCTATTTTCATATTTTTACTCAACTGTTACTGATTTGGCTAAGTTACGAGGCTGGTCAACATCAGTTCCTTTAATCAAAGCAACGTGATAGCTGAGTAACTGTAACAATATATTGTATGTAATGGGTGCAGTTATCCGTCCTACATTTGTTGTCGCTTTAATTACGTTAAAGCCATCTTCTGAACTAATATCTGATTGTTCATCTTCAAATACAATCATCTGGCCTCCTCGGGCTTTAACTTCTTGTAGGTTTGATTTCAGTTTTTCTAATAAATCATCTAATGGAGCAATGGCGACTACTGGCATATTCTCATCGATTAGAGCCAGAGGACCATGTTTAAGCTCTCCAGCAGGATACGCTTCAGCATGGATATAACTTATTTCTTTTAATTTAAGAGCACCTTCTAGGGCAATGGGGTACATGGTTCCTCTGCCTAGAAATAGGGCATGTTGTTTATCTGCAAATAGTTGGGCAATCGTTTTTATTTGCTCTTCATGCTTCAGGGCGTTACTAATTAGACTTGGTAATTTTTGTAATCCACTGACTATTAAACCCTCACGTTCGGCATCTATTTTATTTTTAACTTTTCCTACACAGCTAACAAGTAGTGCTAAAGCTACGAGTTGGGTTGTAAATGCTTTTGTTGATGCTACACCAATCTCTGGGCCAGCATGAGTGAGGTAGCTAAGGTCTGATTCTCTGGTTAGGCTGCTTTCTGGGACGTTGCAGATAGTTAGGGTTGGGATGTTTGTTGGGGTTTGTCGGACTGAAGTTTGATCTACTGGATTCCCGCCTTCGCGGGAATGACGAGATGTATCGAGAGAGCTGCGAAATAATTTAATTTGTTGTAATGCTGCTAGGGTGTCCGCCGTTTCACCTGACTGACTGATGGTAACAAATAAAGTGTTGTTTTGAATGACAGGATTTCGGTATCGAAACTCACTGGCGACTTCTACTTGGCATGGTAATCCGATAATATCTTCAAACCAGTATTTTGCAACTAGCCCTGCATGATAGCTGGTGCCACAGGCAATAATATGTACCTGTTCTATGCTATTAAATATATCCTCTGCTTGTGGACCAAAACTAGATACAAGTACTTTCTCTGATGTGATTCGGCCTTCTAAGGTATCAATGACCGCTTGTGGTTGTTCAAAAATTTCCTTATGCATGTAATGACGATATTCGCCAAGTTCAACAGCTGTAATACTTAGGCTAGATTGTTTTATTTCTCGCTCTACCTGTTGACCATTTGCATCATAAATTTCTATTGACTGTCGAGTTAATTTTGCGACATCGCCTTCTTCTAGAAAAATAAAGTTTTGGGTAACAGGTAATAATGCAGATACATCTGATGCGATAAAAAACTCACCGATCCCGACACCAATGACTAATGGACTGCCCTTTCTCGCAGCGACTAGGGTATCAGGGTCCTCAGTTGTTATTACGCCTAGTGCATAGGCGCCTTCAAATTCATTTAAGGCTTGTGTGACGGCTTGTAATAAATCTGTTGTTGTTTCTAGTTGTTTGTGAATAGCGTGTGCGACTACTTCTGTATCGGTTTCTGAGGTAAAACGATAACCATCTTTAATCTGTGCTTGTTTTAGTGTTTGATAGTTTTCGATAATACCGTTATGAACAACGGCTACTTTATTATTACAAATGTGGGGATGAGCATTATTCTCAGCCGGTGCGCCATGTGTCGCCCATCGAGTATGAGCAATGCCAATATGACCAGAAAACTCATTCTTTTCCTGTTCTATTTTTTGTTCCAGCTGTTTTATTTTACCTATCGATCTAACACGTTGAATCGCTTGTTCATTATCTAACAATGCGATACCTGAAGAATCATAGCCTCGATATTCTAAACGTCTTAAACCTTCTAACAAGATAGGCATGACGTTTCTTTCAGCTATTCCACCAACGATTCCGCACATGTATTAATTATCCATAAAATTTAGTCAGTTATTATATAACTAATTCATTCAATATGTAGACTTTTCTGTTTAGTCATTCTTACGAAAACTTGGGCATAAGGTTCTATGTTTTAAAGTGAATGGAAGCTCAATTACCTGTGCTGACTGAACGGTCCATTCGTGCCTGAAGGCACCTACTTAATGTTGAACTTAGAGTAGCCAATCTTCAACAGCACATTGTGGTTTTGAGCCATCGACATGTTCTATTAACAATATCCAAACTATTTAAAAATGCAGAAATATCGGTTTCCATCATTCTTACGAAAACATGGGTATAGGGTTCTAAATCTTAAAGTGAATACGCCTCAATTGCTTGTGCTAACTGAACGGTCCATTCGTGCCTGAAGGCACTCCTACTTTATGTTGAACTTAGACTAGCCAATCCTCAGCAGCAGATTGTGGTTTTGAGCCATCTACATGTTCTATTACAATATCCAAACTATTTAAAAATGCAGAAATATCGGTTTCTGTCATTCTTACGAAAATTTGGGCATAGGATTCTATGTTTTAAAATGAATGGAAGCTCAATTACCTGTGCTGATTGAACAGTCCATTCGTGCCTGAAGGCACTCCTACTTTATGTTGAACTTAGACTAGCTATCTTCAACAGCACATTGAGGTTTAGAGCCATCAACATGTTCTATTAACAATATCCAAACTATTTAAAAATGCAGAAATATCGGTTTCCGTCATTCTTACGAAAATTTGGGCATAAGGTTCTATGTTTTAATATGAATGGAAGCTCAATTATCTGT
>ENA-OSET01001956-OSET01001956.1-sediment-metagenome-genome-assembly--contig:-NODE-1956-length-20617-cov-2.792600_pt1 | contig 20617 bp, 20 predicted proteins | sample MGYA00237882_ERZ534229 | MGnify/ENA primary metagenome ERZ534229 (study PRJEB26408, sample SAMN06266212) | sediment metagenome | isolation source: Hudson Canyon methane seep mesocosm | place... | reverse complement strand
CCTACAAAACCTACTCGCCGAACTTGCATTGTTACTCTTCTCTTACAGTGAAGGGGGCAAATCCCCCATTAAATTCAAGAACCAGACAGTCTACCGCAAAGCGTCGACAACGGCATCACCCATTTCGCCCGTACTCACCTGCCGACAGCCCTCGCTCATAATGTCGCCCGTACGCAAACCCAGGTCCAGCACCACACTCACTGCCGCCTCAATTTTGTCAGCCGCCTCAGTCATATCCAGTGAATATCGCAACATCATTGCCACCGACAAAATCGTCGCCAAAGGATTCGCAACCCCCTGGCCCGCGATATCGGGCGCAGACCCGTGACAGGGTTCATACATACCCCGCCCATTTTTATCCAGAGAGGCCGAAGGCAACATACCAATGGAGCCCGTCAACATCGCCGCCGCATCCGACAAAATGTCTCCAAACATATTACCCGTCACCATCACATCAAACTGCTTGGGCGCTCTTACCAACTGCATCGCCGCATTGTCGACATACATATGAGACAGCTCAACATCCGGATACTCAGCCGACAAGCGATCCATCACCTCACGCCACAAAATGGTAGCCTCAAGCACATTTGCCTTATCAACCGAACACACACGTTTATCGCGCTTGCGCGCCATCTCAAACGCATTGCGCCCAATGCGTTCAATCTCACTCTCAGAATACTTATAGGTGTTATACCCTTCCCGCTCACCATTCTCCAAGGTACGAATACCCCGCGGCTCACCAAAATAGATACCACCCGTAAGCTCACGCACAATCAAAATATCCAGCCCCGCCACAATCTCAGGCTTCAGGCTAGAGGCATCCGCCAGCTGCGGATACAAAATAGCCGGCCGCAAATTAGCAAACAGCTCCAACTCCGACCGAATGGCCAACAGCCCTCTCTCCGGCCGAATAGCCCGATCAATCGTATCCCACTTAGGACCACCTACCGCGCCCAGCAAAATAGCATCCGCCGCCTTCGCCTTCTCACGAGTATCATCCGCAAACGGCACCCCGTGCGCATCAATACTCGCTCCACCCAACAGACCATCGCTATAACTAATATCCAGCCCAAACAGCGCAATCGCCTTATCCAGCACCTTCTTGGCTTCCGCCACAATTTCCGGCCCAATTCCATCGCCCGGCAAAATCAAAACATTCTTACTCACAACCACCACCTCAAAAAAAGAAAATAGTCACCCAACCCACCAAAGGTTGAATTGAAGAATCTCCTCCGGGGGTGTGTGCACCTATTGGGACCGTATGCCGCAGGAGCGGCATTCGAGCGGCCATGGATGGCGCAAAGCGCGTCCCAATAGATGCACACACCCCCGGAGGAGATTCGCCTCGATATCAAACAAAATTTATTTAACGGCCCCAAACAACCAAGGAGCACTCTCCCTCCGCCCCTTCTCATATACCCGAATCGCCTCCGCATCCTGCAAAGTCAACTCAATATCATCAAACCCATTCAACAAACAATGCTTCCGAAACGCATCCACCTCAAAAGAAAAAACATCCCCTCCTGGCGTAGTCACAGACTGCGATTCCAGATCCACCGTCAGCGCATAACCTTCCGACGCATACATCTGCGAAAACAGCACATCCACCTGTTCATCAGAAAGCACAATCGGCAGCAGACCATTCTTAAAGCTATTGTTATAAAAAATATCCGCAAAACTCGGCGCAATCACACAGCGAAAACCATAATCATCCAAGGCCCACGGCGCATGTTCACGGCTAGAGCCACAACCAAAATTCTCCCGAGCCAACAAAATAGTTGCCCCCTGATAACGGCTATGGTTCAAAGGAAAATCCGGATTCACAGGGCGACCGGCACAATCCTGATCGGGCTGCCCCTCATCGAGGTAACGCAACTCATCAAACAAATTTTTACCAAAACCACTGCGCTTGATCGACTTCAAAAACTGCTTCGGAATAATCATATCCGTATCGACATTCGCGCGATCCATGGGAGCCGCATTGCCGGTAAGTTGAGTAAAACTTTTCATGTTTACAATCTCATTGTTCGTTGTCTGGGGCGATTAAAACTCGCGTACATCTACAAAATGACCGGCAATCGCAGCGGCGGCGGCCATCGCAGGGCTGACCAGGTGAGTGCGCCCACCGTAACCCTGACGCCCTTCAAAATTGCGATTCGAGGTAGAGGCACAATGTTCACCGGCGCCAAGTTTATCGGCGTTCATGGCCAAACACATTGAACAACCCGGCTCACGCCACTCCATGCCTGCGTCAATAAAAATTTTATCCAGCCCCTCGGCCTCGGCCTGGGTTTTAACAGCACCAGAACCCGGCACAACCAAAGCCTCAATAACACTACCGGCCTTTTGGCGACCTTTCACCACTGCGGCAGCCGCCCGCATATCTTCAATTCTGGAATTGGTGCATGAGCCGATAAAAACTTTATCCACTTTAATATCCGCAATTGCCTGACCGGCCTTGAGCCCCATGTAGCTCAAGGCGCGCTCAATGCCCTCGCGTTTAACAGGGTCGCTTTCATCCGCAGGTGAAGGTACTTTTCCGTCAACCGGCAATACCATTTCGGGTGATGTGCCCCAACTGACCTGAGGTTTAATGGTGGCACCATCAATTACCACCACCGTATCAAAATGCGCGCCCTCATCACTGACCAGGGTCGCCCACTCTGCGGTGGCTTGTTCCCATACATCATCGGCGGGAGCATAGGGCCTGCCTTTCACATAGTTGAGTGTGGTTTCATCCACGGCAACCATACCTGCGCGGGCGCCACCTTCAATGGCCATATTACAGACGGTCATGCGCCCTTCCATCGACATATCCCGGAAGACCTGACCACCAAATTCGATGGCGTGGCCGTTACCACCCGCCGTTCCGATTTCGCCAATAATGGCCAAAACGACATCTTTTGAAGTGACACCTTCACCCAAAACACCGTCAACCCGCACCAACATATTTTTCATTTTTTTGGCCACCAGGCATTGGGTAGCCATAACGTGTTCCACCTCACTGGTTCCGATGCCGTGGGCCAGCGCCCCCAAGGCGCCATTGGTCGCCGTATGGGAGTCACCACAGACTACGGTCATGCCGGGCAAACAAGCACCTGTCTCTGGGCCGATAACATGCACGATACCCTGACGCTCATCGTTTATCTTGAACTCTACAATGCCAAATTCTTCACAGTTGTCATCGAGGGTTTGCACCTGTATTCGAGAAACGGGGTCTTCAATGCCAGCAACGCCCGACGCGCGCTCATTTTTTGTGGTGGGCACATTGTGGTCTGGCGTGGCCAAAATCGAATCCACTCGCCAGGGTTTGCGACCGGCGATACGCAGCCCTTCAAAGGCCTGAGGTGTTGTCACCTCGTGAATGATATGTCGGTCAATGTAGATAAGCGCAGAGCCGTCGTCGCGCTGCTTAACAATGTGTGAATCCCACAATTTGTCGTAAAGAGTCTTGGCCGTCATTGGAACCTCGTTATATCTTGTATTGGCGACTGTGCCCGCCGCTATTGATGATTGAGGCTATGTTACTCGCCCGTCTTTAATTACACAAATTCATCTTTTTTATCTATTGCATTCCAATTGGGAATAGATAAATATAAGCCCTATGGACACTCAAAATCTTCAGGCCTTTCAGGCCGTTGCCGACAAAGGCTCGTTTTCAGAGGCCGCCAGCCGACTGTTTATCACTCAGCCCGCCATCAGCAAACGCATCGCCGCGCTGGAGCAGCAGCTGAACTGCAAACTGTTCGACCGGGTGGGTCGCAAAGTGCACCTAACACAGGCCGGCGAGATTTTATTACCCAAGGCGCGACAGATCCTTCTGGATATGGTCGACGCACGCCGGGTGCTGGCCGAGTTGTCCGGTGATATTAAAGGCCCCCTGAAGCTGGCCACCAGCCACCACATCGGCCTTCATCGCCTGCCGCCCGTGCTCCGCCAATTCTCCAGAGAATTCCCCAGAGTACAACTCAGCCTGGATTTTTTGGATTCAGAAAAGGCCTACACCCAAATACTGGAAGGCTATTATGACGTTGCCATCACAACCTTAGCTCCGACGCCCGAAAAATCCATTAAATCCTACCCCATCTGGGACGATGAGTTATGCATTGTGGCAGCGCCAGATCACCCACTGTCGGCCAACAAAACGGTTAGTTTGAGTGAACTCACGGATTACCCCGCCATCTTGCCCAGCATGAACACCTACACAACACAGGTGCTCAAAGGTTTGTTTGACCGAAAAGGTTTATCGCTTTCTGTCAACATGGCCACAAACCACATGGACACCATCAAAATGATGAGTTCCATTGGCTTGGGCTGGGCTGCACTCCCCCGAACGCTGGTGGATGAGAGTGTGCGAGTTCTGCAAGTGGGCGGGCTTACGCTGACCCGACAACTGGGCCTCATTCATCACAGCGAGCGAAGCTTGAGCAATGCGGCCTCTGCTTTTTTAAATTTGTTAGAAAATGCGCCATAAACTAGGCACTTAGCGGTGCTCTTTGACACAGTTCACAGACCCACCGGTCAACAGTGTTAGCATGGCAGTTCAACCAGGGAGAATTAGAATGTTTAAACAAATGATCATTGGCAGCGGATTTCTGATTGCATGTGCCTCGACCAGTGCTGATACCGTACTCGGCGTTGACGCCGGAATCGGTCAATGGCAAAGCGACTATAGTGGCGAAGTGGGATCAGTTTCTGCGAGCCTCGATGATTTGAACCTGACGGAGGAAAACAACAATCATTTCTTTGTCGCCCTCGAACACCCAATCCCCCTGCTGCCCAATATACTTGTGCAAAAGCTGTCGCTGGATACGTCTGCGGCGTCCACGCTGGACAGCGAGTTTGTTTTTGATGATATTGCTTTTCCCAGCGGCACAGCGGTTGTCACCCAGCTCGATTTAAGTCACACCGATGCCGTGCTCTATTATGAAGTTTTAGATAATTGGATAAGCCTGGATCTGGGGCTCAACCTTCGCATGTTCGACGGCAGTGCATCCATCAGCGCAAGCGAGACAAACCTGACGGAACACGTAGAACTGGATGCCGTCGTGCCAATGGCCTATGGCAAAGCCCAATTTGAACTACCCCTGACAGGGTGGTCTGTGCTCGCCGCCGCCAATGTTGTGGCCTACGACGACAATGAAATCAGTGACTACAGTGCCGCCGTCAGTTATCGCTCCGACATGCTGGTGGTTTTTGATCTGGGTATTGAGGTGGGCTATCGCTCAATGTCGCTGCAATTGGAAGAGGATTTAAATACAGATATTGAACTGGAAGGGCCGTATGCTTCCCTTACGGTACATTTCTAGACTGCAGGTCTAATTCCGGTGAGGGCTCTCGCGAGCCCCACCAGGCGACCAACAAAGCCAGCGCTGCCATAAAAGATGAAAAGGCAAAGGTCATCACGGGACTGTCTTCCCACATGAACCCGGCCACCACCGCTCCCAGCGCGCCGCCCACACCAAAACTCACTGAGATATGAATAGCCTGCCCCTGCCCCTGATGTCGGCCTGGAAAATATCGGCGAGCCCACTCAATCGCCACCGCGTGCGCACAACCAAAACTAAAGGCATGTAAAGTCTGGGCAAAAATAATGATGGGCACACTCTCGGGAAAACAGGCAATTAAAAACCAGCGGCCGGTGGTGATTGCCATGCTGCCGATAAACAAAGGCATCATGCCCACACGTGGCATCAAGCGATGCATGATCAAAAAGATTCCCACCTCGGCAATGGCCCCCAGCGCCCACAGCACACCAATGGAGGTGCGACTGTAACCATAGGATTCAAGGTAGAGCGAATAAAATGCGTAATAAGGTCCGTGACTAACCTGCAGTAAAAACGACGCAATTAAAAATGAATAGACCGCCGGTTTACGCAGAATTTCTCTAAAACCCAAGGGTGTGTGTTCAAGCTCTCGATGCACGGCCTCTTTGATTGTTAAACTCGAAAGATAAACCAGAACAGAAAAACCCAAAACAATGTGCGGCAAATAAGCGATATCAATGAAGTCGAACATCCAGCCCAGCCCCATCACAACCGAGACAAAACCCAGAGAACCCCAAACTCGCACCTTGCTGTAATGCTGTGGTTTGTCGCCCAGGTGATCAAGTGTGATCACTTCAAATTGTGGCAACACCGCATTCCAGAAAAAGGTGTAAAAACCAAACACCCAGGCCAGCCAGAAAAAACGCTGATCAACATAGATGCCCGCAAAACTCACGGCCGCCAATAAACAACCCAGGCGGATAACACCCAGGCGTTTGCCGGTGGCATCTCCCAACCAACCCCACAAACTGGGCGCTACAATTTTGGTTGCCATCAATATGGCGGCGATAAAACCAATCTCTTTGGCGGAGTATTGCAACGACTGCAGATACAAACCCAGATAGGGAATCAGGGCACCTACAATACTGAAATAGAAGGCATAAAATGCCGACAAACGCCAATAGGGAATGGCGTTTGCAGAGGTATTCAATGAGGAGTGTGTCAAGACATCAAGTGCTTACGCACTGCCCGGTATCACAGGAATATTATGTTGCAGTGCGCCATTCTGAGCGCGATGCCGCATCACGTGATCCATAATGACCATGGCCAGCATTGCCTCGGCAATGGGTGTCGCCCGAATTCCCACACAGGGATCGTGACGCCCTTTTGTCACCACCTCAACAGGGTTGCCGTTGACATCAACACTGCGCCCGGGAATGTGTAAACTGGAGGTGGGTTTGAGTGCTATGTTTGCAATCAAATCCTGCCCGGTTGAGATGCCACCAAGAATACCGCCGGCGTGATTGGAGAGAAAACCTTCGGGCAGAATTTCATCCCGGTGCTCAGTGCCTTTTTGAGTAATGCAATCGAAGCCGGCTCCGATTTCTACACCTTTTACCGCGTTAATGCTCATCATGGCGTGGGCGACATCGGCATCCAGGCGATCGAAGATTGGTTCACCTAAACCCGGGATCATGCCACTGGCCACCACGGTAATTTTGGCTCCGACAGAGTTACCTTCTTTGTTCAACGCCTTCATATAATCCTCCATCTCGGGCACCTTGCTGGCGTCGGGACAGAAAAAAGGATTGTTGTGAATTTCATTCCAATCGACAGTCTCGGCCTCGATGGGCCCCAACTGAGACAGGTAACCCCGGATTAATATGCCGGCATGTTCCAACAAGTATTTTTTGGCAATAGCTCCGGCCGCCACACGCATCGCAGTTTCCCGAGCCGATGATCTTCCGCCGCCACGGTAATCCCTAAAGCCGTATTTCTGCATATAGGAATAATCGGCATGGCCCGGACGATATTGATCTTTGATATTAGAATAATCTTTTGAGCGCTGGTCCGTATTTTCAATCAACAAACCAATGGGTGTGCCCGTGGTTTTACCTTCGAACACCCCTGACAATATTTTCACCTGGTCTGCTTCACGACGCTGGGTGGTGTAGCGGGACTGGCCGGGTTTGCGGCGATCCAGGTCGTCTTGCAGATCCGCCTCACTGATTTCCAGACCCGGGGGGCAACCATCAACCACACACCCGAGGGCCACTCCGTGACTTTCACCAAACGTGCTCACTGTAAACAGCTTGCCAAAACTATTACCTGACATAGACCACTCTTAACTCAAAATTATGTAATGTCGCATCCATCGGCATTTTCGGCCGACCGTTGATTATACCGATATTTGTTTAATGATGTTGCCGCATCTGGCCTCGAAGCTGCTCGGCGGTCAAGACAAAGACACCGTGCCCGCCGCGCTCGAACTCCAGCCATGTGAACGGCAGCAGTGGAAACTGATCATCCAGAGCGGCCCAACTGTTGCCCACTTCAACCAGCAGCACACCATCGTCGGTCAGGTGAGACTGTGCCTCGGCCAACAAACGACGGGTGAAATCCAGCCCGTCTTTTCCGGAGCCCAAACCAATGGCTGGCTCTGCGTGATATTCCGCCGGCATCGACGCCAGATCATCTTCATTGACGTAAGGCGGATTGCTGACAATCAGGTCATATTTCTCGCCCTTGAGCCCGGCAAACAAATCGGAGTGCACCGTGGCAACCTGATCGTCGACTCCGTGGCGTTCGATATTACTCTGGGCGACCGCCAGAGCGTCTTCAGAAATATCGCTGAGGTCTACCTGGCTGCTTGGAAAAGTCAGGGCACAGGCGATACCAATGCAGCCACTGCCAGTACAGAGATCCAATATACGCGCAGGCTCTTCTTTCAACCAGGGCTCAAAACCCTGCTCGATCAGCTCAGCAATGGGTGAGCGAGGCACTAACACCCTGCTATCGACATTGAAAGGTAGCCCCGAGAACCAGGCCTCCCCCGTAATGTATGCGGCGGGAATGCGCTCTTGGATTCGACGCTCCAGCTGGGCCAGCACCTCTTTGCGTTCACACAGGCTCAGGCGGGCATCCAGAATCTCTGGGCCCATGTCTCTGGGCAGATGCAAACTGTGCAATACCAGCTGCACAGCCTCATCCCAGGCACTGTCTGTGCCATGCCCCATAAATAACTTGGCCTGATTGAAGCGACTCGCGCCCCAGCGAATGTAATCGCGTACGCTGATCAACTCCGATTCCAGTGTTTCCCGTCTTTCTATCACAAGTCATTCCTCAAAATTTGGCGCATATTGTACTGCTACTTGTCGTAAATCGCACGCCGCGTGCAAAAACACCCTTACACACCGGCAAAGCCGTTGACGAATTCGCCTCCCTTGAGGACAATGGCCGCTTAATTATTAGTGGATTCAGAGCATGAAAGAACAATTTGCCCAAATACTCAACGCCATTGGTGAAGACACCAGTCGCCCCGGCCTTGTGGATACCCCGGAGCGGGCCGCTAAAGCGATGTCGTTCCTGACCCGCGGTTACGAGCAGAGCGTGGACGAAGTGGTCAACGGCGCCCTGTTCCCCTCTGACTCCAGCGAAATGATTATTGTGAAAGACATTGAGCTTTATTCAATGTGCGAACACCACATGCTGCCCTTCATCGGCAAGGCCCATGTCGCTTATATACCTACGGGCAAGGTGATCGGCCTGTCCAAGATTGCACGCATTGTTGATATGTTTGCACGCCGCCTGCAAATTCAGGAACAGCTGACCGTGCAAATCGCAGAAACGCTGCAGCAAGTCACCGGTGCTGCGGGCGTAGGTGTGATTGTTGAAGCTAAACACATGTGCATGATGATGCGCGGCGTTGAGAAACAAAATTCCTCGATGAAAACCTCTTCCATGTTGGGGTCATTCAGAAACAACCAGTCTACTCGGGCTGAGTTCCTGTCTCTTATCGCCTCCTAGTTTCTACCCACTAGTCTTTGACCAGCACAACGCTCCCCGCCACTCCTCGAGTGGCGCTGGGTGCAAAACCACCCGCACCAAAAACATCCAGGCGATTTTCGGCAATGCCTGCTTCCATCAGGGCTGTTTTGATTTCCGTCGCGCGCGATACCGAACGCTCGAGGCGCAGTGTTTTTGTGGCGGCCTCTGCATTATGGGCAACAATGGTCACCTTCATTAAACGCTGACGCTGCAAAGCCGTGACCAGAGACTGAATGTGTGGGCTGTCAGTCAGACCCTCCCCGGCAGTTTGCGATGACATCGGAGGCAAAACGTAAAAGCCCTCTTCAGACAGCGCTCGCAGAATCGTGACGGGTGTGCTGGGTACATCCGCTAGATTCTCTCCGGAGACTGTTATTGCCTCTAGGTGTACGTATACTCGTTTATTACCCCGCCTTACAGCATAGAGGGTTAAGTACTGCTTCTGATCCAATGTCCAGACACTGTATTGTTGATATTTGTCGAGCCCGTAAAGCTCCTTTAATTTGAACTGAATATTCGCCCAACTGCTACTGGGCCCACATTTCAGGGCCTGACAACGAAATAACTCACGCGCATTGGCCTGCTCGTTTAATTGCTGAATATAATGGTCGAATGCCTCTGCCGCACTGTGGCCACCCGTTACCTGCAAGGTTTTTCTTTCCAGTTGACCGTCGAGGCGCAATTCTGTTTCCGTTTGCCACTGACCATTAATTTTTTTGAGTGAACCCAACGCCAGGCGGTAGTCGCTAACATCGGAGGTATTTTCGACACGCACTTCAGTCTGAGAAAAATCCTGTAGATCAACAGCCAGTGCTGCGGCGTTGATAAAACACCCCAAGCAAAACAAACCGGCAAGCGCGTATTTTTTCATGTGGGGCATCCTTCAACGTTAGGCAACTGATCCAGTAGCTGATTGAAAATCGAAGCGACCTGGGCCGATTCTTCTTCCATGTGAAGGTGATGGGTGCCTTCAATTTTTTCAACCGGTAAGAGAGGGTAAACATCCTCGATTAAATCCAGGTAGTGCTGAGCAAAAGACGAGTCATTGACCGCCACAACCATTGCGGCCTTGGCTTTAATGGCCCGGCAAAATGCCAGCCCGTGCTCGCGTGTCAACTTGAACGCCGAGGCGGCCATCAGCCGGCTGTCGCTGCTCCAGGACAAACCACCGTCAACGGTTTTAACACCGCGCGCAGTGAGCCGTGACGCCGCGTCCTGGCTCAGGCGAAAACGCCCTCGCCGACGGGCATTACAAGCGCTTTCCAGCGATTCAAATACACGCAGCTGTTTTTGGCTAAACAATCGGGTTTCATTGATAGATTGAGCCAGCTGAGAAGGCGCGTCACTGGCCTTAATAAACATGGGCAAAACACCGTCGATCAACATTAAACCCCCAATGCGATCGGGAAAGGTGCCTGCAGACAGTGTGCTGATAATGGCACCCCGGGAGTGCCCCATGAGTGAAAATGTTTTCCAGCCCAACTGATCGGCCACCGCAAAGATGTCGGCCACGTCTTCCCAAATATTGTAAGGCGTTCCCGGTGTTCGATGATCACTCTGACCGTGTCCCGCCAGATCCAGGGCCACTAAATGCACATTGTTTAACTGCTCTGCCAGCCGTTCGAAACTGGCGCTATTGTCCAGCCATCCGTGCAGTGCTAATACCGGGGTCTGTCCGGGCTCACCCCACACTTGTGCCTGCAGGGTGATATTGCTTAATTCAAATGTTGCTTGTGTAGGCATGAATTCCCTTTTATTTAAAACACTGTGCCGTCTAGGCCAGGTCGCCGGGTCGCACCAGCCAGTTTAATTCGGCCAGTCCGTAGGCCAGCACTTCAGCGTCCAACGACGCCAGATTGGCCGTTCCCATAGAGTGCATTCCCATGGGGTCGCCACTCAGTTCATTGACCAGTGTGCCAACCAGGGGCTGATGACTGACCAGCAAAATTGCGTTCAATTCCAGATCGCCAAAACACTGAGTAGACAACCATCGAATGAGTTCAATAGGGTTGGATTCAGGCACCAAATAAGGTGTGGTATGGCGCGGAGTACCCTCCAAGTGTTTTTCAACAATGTCGGCTGTTTGTTGAGCTCGAATATAAGGGCTCACCAACACGCGCTCAACAACACTCAGCTCCTGGGCTCGAGACGCAATCACTCGATCCACATCTGCCCGCCCCCGGTCGGTGAGTTGACGCTCTTCGTCTCTGGACATCATCGCTTCAGCTTCGCCGTGGCGAAGAATAAAAAGTTTCATTCAAGCCCTTCCACTGTATTCAACGTCACTGGTTTGCTCGCCACCCATTAAACCACTGACAATTTCTTCAATGCCTTTGTTCTCAAATAACACGGCATATAATCCGCAGGCTAAAGGCATATAAACACCCAGCTCTGCCGCTTTTTCCCGGACCATTTTGACGGTGTTAACACCTTCCGCCACCTGGCCCAATTCCGCCACAACCGTTTCCAGGTCTTTGCCGGAGCCTACACCATAACCCACGCGATAGTTACGACTTAAATCGGAGGTGCAAGTTAAAATCAAATCTCCCACGCCCGCCAACCCCAGAAAGGTCATTGGGTCGGCGCCAAGCGTATTGGCAAAGCGCCCCATTTCAGCGAGGCTGCGAGTGAGCACCATCGCCTGGCTGTTGGCCCCTACACCGTAGGCTGCCGCCATACCGGTAATTATGGCATAGATATTTTTCAGCGCACCACCCAGCTCCACGCCGTAACGATCACTGTTGGCGTAGACCCGGAACGTGTCGGAGCTCAAAATAGTCTGAATGCGTTGCACGACCAATGGATCATCACTGGCCACAACGGTGCCCGTTAACTGTTTTTGAACAATTTCCTTGGCAAAATTGGGGCCGCTAACCACCCCAATGTGTGTGCCCGGCAACTCCTGCTCCAGAATTTGACTCATCAAATCAAAACTGCCCACCTCGATGCCTTTGGTGGTGCTCACCACCACCACGTCTTTCCGGAGATAGGGTGCAACCCGCCGGGTGACGTCGCGAAACGAACTACTGGGCACAGAAATAAAGACCACATCGCTGTCGGCCACCGCCTGGGTCAGGTTCGATGTAGCCACCAGATTTGAGTCTAGTTTGTAACCGGGAAGGTATTCAGCGTTTTCTCTTGATGCCTGACAGCGCACGGCACGCTCTTCGTCGCGCATCCACAAATAGGTGTGATGACCATTGCTGGCAATGATATTGGCAATGGCGGTTCCGAAACTACCTCCACCCAGCACAGTGACGCTGGGGCGTTTTTCAGGGGATTTTGCTTCGCTCATAAGTTTGGGGGTCATTCCTAAAGCTAAGGCTTGGGGTTCAACATGTGTAAGAACAGTTAAACCAATAAGGGACCAGCATAACAAAAAAGGCCAGATATTAACGGTCTAATATCTGGCCTTTTTGTTATTCGTTGAAGTGTGAGCCTTAGTGGCTGAGCTCCAGCAACAATTTGTTCAATCGAGTGACATAGGCCGCAGGATCATCCAGTTGCCCACCTTCAGCCAAACTGGCCTGATCAAACAGCACGCTGGAAAGATCGGCAAATCGATCTTCATCAGACTCTTGATCCAACCTTTTCACCAGCGGGTGTTCAGGGTTGAGTTCAAAAATAGGTTTGGTGCTGGGCAGCGCCTGGCCGGCTTGCTCAAGAATGCGGCGCATCTGAGCACCCATGTCCTGCTCGCCCACCACGATACACGCGGGAGATTCGGTCAAACGTGTGGTGATGCGCACGTCTTCAACCTGTTCACTCATCACGTCTTTAACACGTTTCACCAAATCTTCATTTTCTTTGGCAACCGCTTCTTGCGCCTGCTTGTCTTCATCGGTATCCATCTCGCCAAGGTCGAGTGCACCTTTACCCACATCCTGGAATGATTTTCCATCAAATTCCATCAGGTGGCCCATCAGCCACTCATCCACACGGTCGCTCATCAACAAAACTTCAATGCCCTTCTTGCGAAAGATCTCCAGGTGCGGGCTGTTTTTGGCGGTGTTGTAGTTTTCGGCGGCCACGTAATAAATCTTGTTTTGACCTTCCTGCATGCGACCCACGTAATCTTCAAGAGACTGGTCCTGATCGTCTTTATCGGTGTGTGTGGTAGCAAAACGGAATAACTTGGCAATTTTCTCTTTGTTGGCAAAGTCTTCAGCCGGCCCTTCTTTCAATACCTGACCAAACTCAGCCCAGAACCCGGCATATTCTTCCGCTTTGTTTTTTGCCATTTTGCCCAGCATGTCCAATACCCGCTTGGACAGGGCACTGCGCATGGAGTCAATGTTAGGGTCATTTTGTAAAATTTCTCTGGATACGTTCAGAGACAAGTCATTGGAATCTACGACACCCTTGATGAAACGCAGGTAGCTCGGCAGGAACTGTTCGGCGTCATCCATGATGAAGGTGCGCTGAACATACAGTTTCAAACCCTTTGCCGCTTCGCGGTTATACATGTCGAAGGGAGCCTTCGAAGGAATATATAACAGGCTGGTATAGTCCAATTTACCTTCAACACGGTTGTGACTCCAGCTCATGGGGTCAGTGAAATCGTGTGAAATATGTTTGTAGAACTCTTTGTATTCCTCGTCTTTCACATCGCTGCGAGAACGGGTCCACAGGGCAGTTGCATCATTGATTGTTTCAAACTCTGGTGCAGCGTCGACCTCTTCCGCTTTCTCTTCGCCTTCGGCCTCTTCTGCAGAGGGAACCGCTTGTTTTTCCATCTCGACGGGAATGGCGATGTGGTCAGAGTATTTTTTGATGATGGTGCGCAAACGCCAGTCGTCTGCAAATTCTTCGCCTTCACTTTTGAGGTGCAAGATCACTGTTGTGCCGCGATTTTCTTTGGTAGTGGTTTCAACCGAGTATTCAGCTTCACCGTCACATTCCCAATGCACACCCTCTTCTGCCGACAGGCCGGCACGGCGGCTCAGTACTTCCACTTTTTCAGCAACGATAAAGGCCGAATAAAAACCGACACCAAACTGGCCGATCAACTGTGAGTCTTTTTGCTCATCGCCACTCAGATTTTGCATAAAAGCAGCAGTACCCGACTTGGCAATGGTGCCCAGGTGCTCAACCACTTCGTCACGGCTCATGCCAATGCCGTTGTCGCTGATGGTTAAGGTCTTGGCGTCTTTATCAAATTCAATGCGAATTTTCAGCTCCGCATCACCTTCGTACAAATCACCGTTAGAAATGGCTTCGAAACGCAGTTTATCGGCGGCGTCGGAGGCGTTAGAGACCAATTCCCGCAGAAAGATTTCCTTGTTGGAATACAAAGAGTGAATCATCAAATGAAGCAATTGTTTGGCTTCAGTTTGAAAGCCTCTGGTTTCTTTATGCGCATCAACGGTCATGCGTTAACTCCTGGTGTTTGTCTGAAAGTTCATGAATCGAATATGACGAGGTCTATTTCGTGATGAAAATAGAGATTGGGGCTGAGGGAGGGGGTTTCAAGGGCTTTTGTCGATTCCCTGGGAATTCCTTTAATCGATCAAAAAATGGGCCCTTGCGGTGGCGATAGGTGCCTGCCGGTCACTTTGCCACATTTGAATGGCTACGTTCACCAGTTTGCGGCCCTGGCGGACCACTGAACAGCTCGCCCAGGCGTCTTCCAGTCGCCCGGCGCGCACATAGTCGATCGAAAAATCGACTACCCGGGGCACCTTCATTGTCTCCAACTGCATCAGCAGGTGAATACTGGCCGACATTTCCATAAATCCGCCTATGGCACCGCCGTGCAGGGCGGGCAAGGTGGGGTTGCCGACATTGCTTTTACTGGCCGGCAGTTTCAACAACAAATTCTCGCCGTCTGGCCTAGTCTCATAACTGGCCTCCATGCCCAGTAGACTGGCATAGGGTAAGACTTCGATGACTTTATCGGGAGTCTTGTCGGCGCGGGCCTTTTCAATCACGTCAGAGAGTGCACTCACGGTATTACTCCATCCCGTCTAAAAACGGTTCAATCATCTTGGCCATTTCGGCGCTAATTTCCGGATCCAGGCGGGTAAAGTTCGCCACACAGAGGGCGACAGGTTTGTCGATGTCGTCCTGGTATGCCACGCCCTTACAGAATACGACCTGACGCGTGACCCGATAGGCCTCCGCCATGGCGTAGACAGGCTTATGGGGCTCTGCGGGCCGCATATAGTCAACCCTTAAATCCATGGTTGGGCACAGGGACAACTCGTCGAGCGCCGCCACAGCGGCAAAGCCACAGGATGAATCCAACAGGGCCGTGAGCGCGCCACCGTGAATCACTCCCGTTTCCGGGTTCCCGACAATACCTTCACTATAAGGCAGCTCGGCCACGGTCTTGCCCTGCTCGATACGTACAAAACGCAGGCCGAGCGTCGAAAAGTGATCCCCGGGGTTAGCGTTGATCATCAGCTTGCAAAGTTTACGAATTTTGTCGAGGTCAGCCATATTGTCCGTCAAATTCAAACAAGTGTTTGATAAGTATAGGGGCTAGCGCCCGCCTAAGCCAGCGCCGCTACAATCGTTTTGCGGGTATCCTTGGGGTCGATGACCGCATCAATTTCCAAGTGGGCTGCCGCCTCGGTTGCCTTGCCTCGCTCATAGGCCTCTCCCACCAGCGTATCAAACAGGGCCTGACGTTTATCGTCGTCTGGCTCACTTTCCAACTCTTTCTTAAAACCTAGTGTTACCGCGCCTTCGAGCCCCATGCCACCAAACTCGCCCGAGGGCCATGCCGCACAATAACTCGGCTTGGCAAAACTGCCCCCGGCCATTGCCATCGCACCCAGGCCATAACCCTTGCGGAGAAAAATGGTAACCAACGGTGTGCTCAACTGCGCCCCGGCAATAAACAGCTCTGAAAAATGTCGCACGGCGGCCTCTTTTTCACTATCGGGGCCAACCATGAAACCCGGTGTATCACCCAAAGCCAATACGGGCAGGTTCTGCGCGTTACAAAGCCGCAGGAAGGCGGTGGCCTTGTCGGCGGCCTCGGCGTCAATGGCTCCCCCTAACACGCGACAATCATTGGCCAGAAGCCCCATTGCTTTGCCTTCAATTCTGACAAAACCCGTTATGATGGCGGAGCCATAATTGGGTTTTAGCTCAATGAAACTGTTCTGATCTACGAGTATGTCAATGAGAGATCGGATCTTGTAGGTGTAACGCCGGTCGTCTGGCAAACCTTGAATCAAGCTGTTTTGATCGCCCGCGTCCCACTGGTGCAGATCGCCCTGAAAACAGGACAGCACTTTACGGGCTAGCTCACACGCATGTGTTTCGTCATCGGCCACAATATCAACAACACCATTACGGGTTTGCACCTCGATAGGACCAATGTCTGTGGGTTTAAAACTACCCAAACCTCCCCCTTCAATCATGGCGGGACCGGCCATGCCAATCCAGGAGGATTGAGTTGCAATCTTGATGTCGGCGCAGCCAAACAACGCAGCATTGCCGGCAAAACAATAACCGTTGTTGACTGCAATGCGAGGCACCTTGCCACTGAGACCTGCCCAGGCCGCAAAGGAGGTGACATTAAGCCCCGCTATTTGGGTCGATGCATCGGTATCTCCGGGTCGCCCGCCCCCACCTTCAGTAAACATAATAACCGGTAAGTTTTGCGCAGCGGCAACTTCGATGATGCGATCGATTTTTTTATGATGAAAATAACCCTGTGTACCGGCAAGCACAGTGTAATCATTAATAACCAATGCCGTCTTGCTGTTGTGCCGACCATGTTGCTCCGGGTTTACCGGGGCAATTCCAGTCAGAATTCCATCCGCGGCGGTTGCTGTTTGCAGCTCCTCATAATCCCGTCGCTGCCTCTGAGCCGCAACGGCCAGCTGTCCATACTCTGTATAATTTTCAATGTCACAGAGAGACGCCAGGTTTTCCCGGGCACTGCGATAACCTTTGGCATGGCGTTTATCGATGGCTTCACGCCGGCCCTCGTCGGTTGTTTTACCCAAGCGGGCTTGCAAATTTTCCAGTGCGTCTTGTGGGGTGTTCATAAATGTTTATTTCCAGTTTTTGGCGTCGTTAACCAGCGCTTCAAATGAAGACAGTGGCATTGGTCCATAGGCGATTGCCAGATCGTGATAATCGCGAACGCTGCCGGCATCACTTTTGTTTTCCAGGTATTGTTGTTTCATTCGCAGAAAAGTAGCGGCGCCATATTTGTAGGTGATCACCTGTGCGGGCCAATTGCGCATGCGGTTGATTTCACGCATTGCCACAGCATCTTGCCCAATCACGTTTTCCTGCCAGTACTGTAAGGCTTTTTCATTGGACCAGCCGTAATAATTAATGGCAACGTCCAACACCACTCGCGCGGAACGAATCATATCCCATTCAATGCCTCCCAGTTTCTCTTGAGGTGTTTGATAGAGACCGAGATCTTCGCCAAGGGTTTCAACATAGGCGGCCCAGCCTTCCGTATAAGCGGAGGGAGATCTGTCACTCAATACACTGTTACAGTGGTTTTGACGCTGGGCAATATGGCGCTGAAAAATGTGCCCGGGAGTGGCCTCGTGGAGAAACAACCAATCCATTTGTCGCAGGTCATATTGCTCAGCAAAAACGTTGTAGAAAAAACCCTCTTCACTCGCCCAACCCGGCGCAGGAAAAGCCATGCCTTTATCAGATTTGTGAATAGCAACAAGCGGCATAGGCTCGTTCACATAAAAGTGCTTAGCAATGTTCCCGCGCACAATCTGTTGTTTGTTTTTATAACTCGCTAAAATCTCAGTGTGATTTGAAGAAGCAAATTCAGGAGTCGTTGAAAGATGTTTCAAAAAACCTTCCAGGTCACCTGCAAACCCCATCTCTTTTTGCACCGCCCGATAACGCCCGATGGCAGCGGCCAATTGTTTCTGACCAAACTGATACAGCTCCTCGGGGGAAATGTCACTGCCCAGATACGCTTTCAGAAAATAGGTATACCAGTCCCGCCCCTGATAAACGGAGTAGAGCCCCTTATCAGAAGGCTCCCCTACTCTGCCTTTTAAATACTGTAATCCCAACAACGCCCGCTGCGTGCCCAACTCCACATCACTGGATGCTCTCGACAGCTCAAGGCGGGAGCACAGGGACAAACGCGCTTTGTCGACTCCTGCCAGTTTTGATTTATATTCGTTCAGCACACTCAGTTGCCGGTCGAGATCTTCGACCGTTCCCAATGCTTTCAAATTGTCGAGATAGGCATAATTCAGGCCCGGTATCTCCAACTGCTCATACGCGGACAAATAGTCTTTAAACAAGGTTTGAGCTTTGTCTTCATGGCTCGTTTCAGTTGGCATCGCGGACGAGAAACAAGAAACACAATACACGGCCAACACTGAGAAAGAGTGGAGAAGGTTTTTCATTGGGGACTCTCTATCCGTTGAATTTTATATTTCCGAAAGCAGCATTCTGTGGTGGTCATCATAACTAGTTTCAGGCGCGATGGTAAAACCGGCCCGCGACCGGCGAGTCACCCGCCCCAGATCGCATGAATTTTAATCAAACTGTCATACTACCGTAACACGAATGTCATACCACATACCCAAAATCCACTTATGGATAGAGCAAATCTACGCATACTTAACGTATTGCACCAGGCAGATGTCGCCGCCTTCATGAGGGTGACCCACATGCCCGCCGTCATTGCCTGCCAGCGACTAGCCAGGGGCTTTTCATTCACCGCAGATGGATGGCTCTACCCCCTTCTGCCTCTATTGGTGGCACTCTACAAACCCTCAATCGCCTGGCCCTTCTTTGTTACTTTATTAGTGGGCTACAGCCTTGAGCGATTACTTTACCTGGCGATCAAAAAACACTTCAAACGCTGTCGACCGCCGAATGCGATACCCGGATTTTACAGCGTCATCCAGGCCAGCGATGAATTCAGCTTTCCCTCCGGGCACACCTCTGCTTCCTTTTTTGCAGTCACAACGTTGCTGTTGTTTTTCCCGGGTGGCGCCATGGCCTTCGCTTACCTGTGGTGTGTATCTGTTGCTCTCTCCCGCATCGTGCTGGGCGTACACTTCCCCCTGGACACCGTCGCCGGTGCCACTCTCGGGGTTTCAACGGCACTCTTAGTATTCAATCAATTGAGTTTCTACTAACGTGACTAAAACCATGAAAATACTTTATGGCGTGCAGGGCACCGGCAACGGACACCTGTCTCGCGCCCGCGCCATGGCCAAAGCCCTGGCCCAATACCCCCAAATTGAAGTGGACTGGCTCTTTTCCGGCCGCCCCAGAGAACACTACTTTGACATGGAAGAGTTTGGCCATTTCAAATGCTGCGCCGGTTTGACATTTTTCACTCAAAACGGCTGCATCGACACCCTACGAACCTTAACCAACATTAGACCAATACAATTATGGAAAGACATCAGAGAACTCGACTTAAGCGCCTACGACCTGGTCATAAGCGACTACGAACCCGTCACAGCCTGGGCCCAGCGTCGCAGCGACACACCGGGCTTGGGCATCGGTCATCAATATGCTTTCAACCACTCGATTCCGATCAAGGGCAGCAACCCGATCACCCGCTCGCTCATGAAGAATTTCGCCCCCATGCCAAAGGGCCTGGGTTTACACTGGCATCATTTTGACCAAACCATTCTACCGCCCATTGTCGACCTAGAGCACTGCACCAGCAATCAACAGGTCGAAAACAAAGTGCTGGTCTACCTGCCCTTCGAAAACACCCATCACTTGTTAGACTTGCTTCAACATTTTCCCGACTATCACTTCTACGTCTATGCACCAAACGTTCAGAACCAACGTTTTGGCAACTGCCACACCCGCGGTTTTTCCCGCGAGGGTTTTAAACACGACCTCGCCGAAGCCAGCTGGGTTTTGTGCAACAGCGGCTTTGAACTCATCAGCGAGGCTTTGCAACTCGGCAAACGCATTCTCTGCAAACCGGTACACGGTCAAATGGAGCAACACTCCAACGGCGCCGCCCTGGAACAACTCGGCCTCGCCAGGGTAGAAGATCACATCACCCTAAGCTCTCTCGACAGCTGGTTATCCCAATCACCCGACCCCGTAAAAATGGACTACCCCGACGTCGCCAGCGCCATCGCCCGCTGGCTCAGCGAGGGCCGCACACAATCGATGCAATCCTTTAGCGAGTCCCTATGGAATCAAACAAATGGTCCCGTTTATGGGGCGTAAGATTTTTTGAAATTGATCAAACCCTTTTTACAGCAGATATCTCAATGATAGTAGAGTTCTACTTGGTGACTCGGTCGAGCATGGTGGCGACCAGAGGTGGGTAACGCCCTCCGGGACCCGCTATTCGCCACCGAGACGTC
>ENA-OSET01001953-OSET01001953.1-sediment-metagenome-genome-assembly--contig:-NODE-1953-length-20624-cov-10.993284_pt1 | contig 20624 bp, 12 predicted proteins | sample MGYA00237882_ERZ534229 | MGnify/ENA primary metagenome ERZ534229 (study PRJEB26408, sample SAMN06266212) | sediment metagenome | isolation source: Hudson Canyon methane seep mesocosm | place... | reverse complement strand
GGTAAGGCATGAGCAATAAACAAACATTAATCGTTATTGGTAACGGCATGGTAGGACATAATTTCCTAGAAAGCCTTATTGCCAGTGATATAGGTGATAATTATGAAATTGTTACTTTCTGTGAAGAGCAACGTCCTGCTTATGATAGAGTACATCTAACAGAATTTTTCTCGGGTAAAACAGCCGAAGACTTATCAATGGTCACGGAAGGTTTTTTTGAAGAAAACAATATTAAAATTCACCTGAATGACAAAGCTGTTTCTATTGATACAGCCAATAAACTCGTGACGTCTGAAAAAGGTATAGCGATTAGTTACGACAAACTGGTGTTAGCGACAGGCTCTTATGCTTTTATCCCCCCAGTTCAAGGGCATGACCGTGAAAACTGTTTTGTTTATCGAACAATTGAAGATTTGGAGGCACTAACAGCGGCGGCTAAAAATGCCAAAGTAGGTGCAGTAGTCGGCGGTGGCTTATTAGGACTGGAAGCGGCGAAAGCACTCAAAGATTTAAACCTTAAAACCAACGTTATTCAGTTTTCACCGCGCTTAATGTCTGCGCAACTTGATGCCGGCGGCGCACAAATGCTAGCCGCAAAAATTGAAGCGCTGGATATTTCAGTACTACCCAGTAAAAACACGCAAAAAATTGTTGACGGTACAGAATGCAAACACAAAATGTTGTTTGCTGACGGAACAGATTTAGAAACAGATATTATTTTATTTTCTGCCGGTATTCGCCCTCGTGATGAAATCGCACGTACTAGCGGCATTGAAGTGGGCTCACGTGGCGGCATTGTCATTGATAACCAGTGTAAAACCTCTGCCCCCGATATTTATGCAATTGGCGAATGCGCTGTCTGGAATGGAGAGACTTTTGGCTTGGTTGCTCCAGGCTATAACATGGGGCGTACTGTTGTCGCTGATTTAGCAGGACGAGAAGCTAGCTTTGAAGGTGCTGATATGAGTACCAAATTAAAGCTAAATGGTGTTGATGTTGCCAGTATCGGTGATGCTCATGCGAAAACAGAAAATGCTATCGTTTATCAGTACCAAAATGGTGCGGATGAAATTTATAAGAGCTTAGTGGTTAGTGCAGATAAGAAAAAACTACTGGGTGCAGTGCTCGTGGGCGATGCCTCTGGTTATGGCACTTTATCGCAATACTATCTTAATAGTATCGATTTACCTGAAAACCCAGACAGCTTAATTTTACCGGCACGCTCAGATGAATCTGTTGGCTTAGGGCCTGATGCTTTACCTGAATCTGCTCAAATTTGTTCATGTTTTGATGTCACTAAAGGTCAAATTTGTTCTGCGGTAGAAAGTGGCTGTCATACGATGGGTGCATTAAAAGACAGCACTAAAGCGGCCACAGGTTGCGGGGGTTGTGCTGCACTATTAAAATCTGTGCTCGATTGTGAATTAGAAAAATCAGGTTTTGAAGTAAATACTGATATCTGTGAGCATTTCGCTTACACGCGTCAGGATTTATATAACCTGATTATGGTTAATAAAATTAAATCATTTAATGAGTTGTTAGAAAAGTACGGTAAAGGCCGAGGTTGTGAAGTTTGTCGCCAAGCCGTTGGTTCTATACTGGCTTCATACTGGAATGATTATATTCTGGAGGCTGAACATCTTAGCCAACAAGATACCAATGATACCTTTTTAGCGAATATGCAAAAGGACGGTACTTATTCAGTTGTACCGCGTATGACTGGCGGAGAAGTAACTCCTGATGGTTTAATCGCTATCGGCCAAATAGCGAAGAAATATAAACTGTATACCAAAGTAACGGGTGGACAACGTGTTGATTTATTTGGTGCTCGGGTCGATCAGTTGCCGCCTATCTGGAAGGAGTTGATTGATGCGGGTTTTGAATCAGGTCATGCTTATGGAAAATCTTTAAGAACCGTTAAGTCTTGCGTTGGTAGTACTTGGTGTCGTTTTGGGGTTGATGACAGTGTTGGGTTGGCGGTTGAATTGGAAAATCGCTATAAAGGTCTACGTTCACCACATAAAATTAAATTTGCAGTATCTGGCTGTACGCGAGAATGCGCTGAAGCACAGAGTAAAGATATAGGTATTATTGCTACCGAAGGTGGTTGGAATCTTTATGTCTGTGGTAATGGGGGGATGAAACCCCGTCATGGTGATTTATTTGCCACTGATTTAGATAAAGAAACATTGATTAAATATATTGATCGCGTATTAACCTTTTATTCGCGTACTGCTGATCGTTTACAGCGTACTTCGGTATGGATGGAAAATATGGAGGGTGGTTTAGATTATCTAAAATCAGTTGTGATTGATGACAAGTTGGGTGTTTGTGATGATTTAGAAGAACAAATGCAACATGTCGTAGATACCTATCAATGTGAGTGGAAAACAACAATTGAAGACGAAAGTAAGTTAAAGCGTTTCCGTCATTTTATTAACAGCGATAAAACGGATGAGAATATTCTTTTTGTCGAAGAGCGCGGCCAAATCCGACCAGCAAATGAAGAAGAGCGTCAGCACATGGCAGTAACGGAGGAAGCATAATGAGTAACTGGATTGATATTTGCCCACTAGATGATTTACAACCTGATTCAGGGGTGTGCGCTTTAGTTGAAGATAAGCAAGTGGCTATTTTTTATATGCCAAAAGATAATGCCGTGTTTGCAGTGAATAATTATGACCCTTTTGGCAAAGTTCACGTATTATCACGCGGCTTGTTAGGCGACATTAAAGGCGAACCAATGATTGCTTCACCTCTTTATAAACAACATTTCAGCTTACTGACTGGACAATGTTTTGAAGATGAAAGCATCAGCATACCAGTCTATGCGGTACGTATAGAAAATAATCGCGTAGCAGTCAGCCTAGGGGAATAACAGAATGAATTACACTTATTATATAGCCGACGTTTTTACCAATCAGATTTTTAGCGGCGCACAAATTGCAGTTTTTCCTAGTGCTGAAGAATTAAGCCTCGAGCAAATGGAATTGGTCGCTCGTGAATTAAATTTATCAGAAACCGTTTTTTTGGCGCAAAAAAAAGGTGTAGAGAATCACTACATCATGAAAATATTCACTCCACGAGGTGAAATAGATTTTGCGGGGCAAACAATTATTGCGGCTGGATATGTTTTAGCAGCCTGCGGCAACAAGCTTCCTGTCGACGAGGCACACACAACGGTTATTTTTGAACAAAACACCGGAAAAATACAAGCTAGCATTAGTCACTCTGAGGGTAAGGCTAGCTTTATTCAGTTTGCACGAACCGTTTCACCTGTTGTGGATTACTACGTCCCTACTGACAATGAACTTGCAGGATTCTTGGGTATAAATCAAGCTCATATTGATACCAAAAAATACGCTACACGTCTTGTTTCCTGTGACGTCCCTTATTTAGTTGTCCCTGTTTATTATTATGAGGCTGTACGCGATGCCGTCTTTAATTTTTCTGCATGGAGCCAATCCAGTGCACCACAAACAGCCGCCCAAGAAATTTTACTTGTCTCACCAAAAACGCCATATCAAGATTCAGATTTTGCTGCGCGTTTAGTTGGGCCAAATATTGGTGCTCATGAAGATCCGCCAGTAGGTTCTGCAATACCTGCTTTAGCCGCTTATTTATGTTCTTTCGATCATATGCAAAAGGGGACTTATACGTTTGCAGTACAACGAGGTGATGACAAAATGCGTCGTAGTATTTTAAACCTAGAAATGGACCACAAAGGGGAAGATACATTGAATTTACGTGTTGGTGGCGAAGCAGTAATGGCTGCCGAGGGAACTATGTTTATTCCTAAAATCTAATTTTTATTTAGGTTAACTTAATATAAAAAATCTTTGAAATATTATGCTATTTGGTCGTAACAAAAAAAATCCCATTACTATTGCCGATAAAAAAGTTGAAAAATGGACTTACTCAACTTGTGGCTACTGTTCTACAGGGTGCTCTATTGAGATTGGTACCAATAAAGAAGGCATTCCAGTTTCTTCTCGCGGTGTTGGTGGCGCAGATGTTAATCAGGGTAAACTGTGTTTAAAAGGTATTTTTGAACATGAGTTATTTGAATCTTCTGGGCGAGGTAAAACACCACTTATCCGAAGTGATTTTCATGAGCCTTGGCAGAATTCTGATTGGGATGGTGCAACCGCTAAAATGGCCTCTGAAATTAAACGTATCCAGTCCACTTATGGACGTGATGCTTTTGCTATTGTTTCAACAGGACAGATTCTTACCGAAGGTTTTTATACTTTAGGTAAGTTAGCGCGTGGTGTTATTGGTACGAATAATTATGATGGTAATACGACCTTATGTATGGCATCTGCCGTATCGGGTTATAAGCGCTCCTTTGGCTCTGATGGCCCACCAGGGTGTTATGAAGATTTTGAACATACGGAATGTTTAATTGCTTGGGGATCAAACCTGCCTGAACAACATCCGATTATTTACTGGCGTATGAAGGAAGCGCAAGAAAAACGCCCTTTTCCATTGATTGTTGTAGACCCGCGAGTGACCATGCTAGCGCAAAATGCCGATATGCATTTAGCGATTACCCCAGGCACTGATGTAGTTTTACAAAATGCCTTAATGCATGTCATTCTGGCTGAAGGCTTAGAAGATCGAGAATATATAGAGGCCAACACTAATGGCTTCGAGCAACTAGAAAAAGAAGTCCAAAAATACGACCCTGCTAGCGCATCAAAAATTTGTGGTATTGATGAGGATACCATTCGTCATGTCGCACGACTTTATGCCAAAGCGGGTGCGGCGATGAATATCTGGACCATGGGTATCAATCAAAGTACTCATGGTTCTGATGGCGTTGTTGGTTTAAACAACTTAAGCCTGCTCACTGGAAATATTGGTAAAAAAGGCGGCACTAGCTTATCTATTACCGGTCAGTGTAATGCTATGGGAACACGAGAATGGTCTTCCTGTTCGGGTTTACCTGCTTATCGTGCGCTTGAAAATAAAGATGACCGTGAAGAAATCGGTAAATTTTGGAATGTTGATCCCGAGTTTTTCCCTAAACAACGCGGTATGGCGCAAACGGATATTTTTCCTGCCATTGAAACAGGAGCAATTAAAGGCTTGTGGTTAATAGGTACGAACCCGATGACTTCTATGCCTAATACGGCGCGTATTCGTAAAACGCTGGAAAAATTGGAATGCTTGGTCGTTCAGGATTCGTATTTAGATGTAGAAACCACAGAGTATGCACATATTTTCTTACCTGCTGCTATCTGGGCGGAAAAAGAAGGTTGTTTTACCAATACAGAAAGGCGAGTCAATATTGTTCGTAAGGTTAAAGAACCTTACGAAAACACCAAAACTGATCTGCATATTTTTAATGAAATTGCCAAGCAATTTGAGCAATCAGAAAAAATGAAATTCCCTTATAAGCCGGCTGAAGTCTTCGACGAAATGCGTCACTTATCTAAAGGCCGCTTAGTCGATATATCAGGTATGACACATGATTTAATTGAAAAAAATCGTGGTATTCAATGGCCTTACACCGAAGAACAAGCAAAAAATGGTGAAGAGCCCCCCCAAGGTGGCAAACGTTTATATACAGAATCAGGTACATTTCGTTATGCAGATGGCATGGCTAAGTTAATCCCTCTACCGTTTATTGATAATAACGAAGTCCCAGACGAACAATACCCTTTCTGGTTAAATTCAGGCCGTTTAGTCGAACATTTTCATACGCGTACGAGAACAGGAAAAATAGGAAATAACAATAAGTACAGCCCTACCCCGTTTATGGAAATGAACCCTGATGCAGCGGCTGAGATGGGCATTTTACATCAAACTTATGTTCGCGTTGTTTCACGGCGCAGTGATGCAGTGGTTATGGTGATGTTAACGCATCGAGTACCCAATAATATGGTGTTTATCCCGTTCCACTTTTTTGATTGTGTTAATCGTTTAACACTAGGGCTATTAGATCCGCATTCTCGGCAACCCGCTTTTAAACAGTCTGCTGTACGTATTGAACATATCAATCAGGAAGAAGCGGCCAGGATTAACAAAGAATCACGCAGCTTTTAGTTTTATCTGTGGCTCCGATTCCGAGGCTGTAAAAGTATTATGCGTAGGTTGGGGTGAAGTATGAACCCCAACAACTGAGACTAGGTAAGCCACTGATTGTTGGGGTTCGCAAGCTCACCCCAACCTACGCAATCTGTCTTTTTAGGTATATTATTAATACACTTTTACAACCTCTCCGCGTGGAACCTCATAACACCAAGCATCTAAATATACACTTCCATGCAGAGCGTGGGAACAAGAATAACCAAGAAATATTATGATAAAAGTAAGAAGTGACGAACCAGAATATGCCTACCTTTGGGACAAAGAAACCAAAGAGAAAAACCGTTATGGTAAAGATATTGAACTCACCGAGGAAGGGGATGAGCGCCGGGATAAAAGTCTCAATATTAATGGCGATGATGGCATAGGCGACAACCCTAACCGCAATAAACAGCATGGTTTTTTTCTTAATGCGGATAACTGTATAGGCTGTCATGCCTGTGAAGCCGCCTGTAGTGAAAAAAATGATAATCCAGCACATATCGCCTTCCGTTCGGTCGGTTATGTCGAAGGGGGGACGTATCCTGATTACCAGCGCCTGAATATCTCTATGGCCTGTAACCACTGTGATGACCCCGTTTGTTTAACCGGTTGTCCAACGCGTGCTTATACTAAATTCACTGAATACGGTGCGGTACTACAAGATCCAGATATTTGTTTTGGTTGTGGTTACTGTACTTGGGTTTGCCCCTATAACGCACCGCAACTTGACCCTGTAAAAGGTGAAGTTAGTAAGTGTAATATGTGTGTTGACCGCTTAGAAGTCGGTTTAAAACCCTCTTGTGTGAGTGCCTGTTTAGGTAATGCCTTAGATTTTGGTGTGATTGAAAATATTCCAGAAAAACGTGATCAAGCCATTACAGAAATTCCAGGTTTTCCGACCACCGACATTACCAATCCGAATATTCGTTTTCAACAAAAAAAGCAGAATCATCGCGAAATGACTCGTCCGGATTCAATGCCGGTTAAATATCATAAGGATGATGCTGAAGGTAAATATAAGCCTGTTGTTGACGAGAAAATGGGCCGAGAAAAGCACTGGAATTTTCGTCAACTGTTAACCAGTCATGAAAGTGCCCATGTTATTTTCACCTTATTTACTCAAGCGACTGTCGGCGCTTTTTTAATGCTGATATTAGGCCCTGTGTTTGGCTTAGCAGGTTTTGGCTTGTTACAAGAATACTCATTACATATGAGCCTAGTTTCCACTATTTTTGTCTTAAGTACTATCGGCCTCTACAAATTGAATATGCATTTGGGTAAACCGCACCGTTTTTACCGTGGCTTTAATAACTTGAGATTATCACCTGTTAGTCGTGAAATAGCAGGGGTTTCCATGTTTTACACAGGCCTGCTTGGTTATGTCTTTTTTGCCTTTTTTGATAATGCCTTTATGGGCTTTTTCGCTGATATCTTTGCTTATTTAGCGGTTATCAGTGGCCCAATCGGCTTATTCTTTATGTATAAGCTTTACCGTATTCCAGCACGTCCTTTTTGGGATCATTTACAAACAGGCACTGCTTTTGTTGGGTCTATGCTGAGTTTAGGGGCATTAATTATTGCTGCCGTGAGTCTAGTTTTATTACCTTTATCAGCCTTAGTGGAATTGATTCCATCATTGGCAATGCTAATCACTACAGGCCTTGCGCTTGAAGCTATTGGGCATATCGTACATGCCCGTGATATGAAAGCGATTAATAATGAAGGTGCAGCTTCTTACTATCGTCAAACGACGCAATATGGTAAATCTTATTTACTACGCAATGCTTTATTGGCTTTTAGTTTAGCTCTTGCTGGCATCATTATGGTGACGGGTTTATCAGGTCTATTAGGCTTAGCAACTGCGTGCGTATTAGCGCTTAGCATGATGATCATGTCTGCTTTTGGCCGTTCATTATTTTTCGTATTAGTGATTCCAACCACCATGCCGGGTGCTTTTTTCTGGAAAAATGATGGCTTTGTGGATCATGCGCGTGAAACAGGCTTAGCCGAGTCTCCACAAGTCGGTGTGGTTTATGAACGTCATCATGCCTTTAAAGTCGATGAACTAATACAAACCATTAAAGAAAATTCGCTGAGCGATATGCTTGAGCATGTTAAGTGGATTTTTGGTAAGAAATAAATCACATAACTCTCTAGTTCCCACGGCCTTTATCACCGCCATTAAGTTAAGGTTTTATACTTTATAATCAATGCATTATATGTAGGTTGGATGAGATTTTTTATTGCGCAGCATTAAAAAACGGTGTCCGACTTAGGGGTTACCCAAAAATGTCGGATTACGTTATCTGCGCTACGCTAGATAAGCTCATCCAACCTACGATATAACTCATTGTTTATTATAAATAATTTAACATTTAACTTAATGGCAGTGACAGTCTCCGTGAAAATGGGAACAAAGCTTATCCTAGATAGAATTTATGAAACAACGTATCCAAACCATTCTTGAGCAACTTAATACAGGTTTAATCGAAAGAGAAGAACCCATTCGTTTAGCTTTATTATCAGCTTTATCGGGTGAGCATTTATTGTTGATTGGTCAGCCAGGTACCGCTAAAAGCGTGCTTGCCAGAAAGCTTCATTTAGCCTTCAAAGAGGGTGAATATTTTGAGCGACTGCTAACTAAATTCTCAGTACCTGAAGAATTATTTGGGCCGTTATCCATTAAAGCTCTGGAGAATGATAGTTATTTACGTTTAACGGATCGTTACCTCCCCGCTGCCAGCATTGCTTTTATCGATGAAATTTTTAAAGCGAATAGCACTATTCTTAATGCCTTATTAACAATCCTTAATGAGCGTGAATTTGATAATGGGGATACCCGTGTCAAAGTACCTCTGGTTTCTGTTATTGCCGCTAGTAACGAGTTACCTGATGATGAAGGTTTAGCCGCGTTATATGATCGATTTCTGTGCCGTTATCACGTCGAGCCTGTTTCTGCACAACATTTTTCTCGTCTATTACAATTACAAGATGAGCCCGTAACACTCGATGATCATTTGTTATTTACTGAACAAGAACTAGAGCACATTCAAACGCAGGCTGATAAAATAAAACTTCCTGATGAGGTGCTGACGTTTTTAGCTGACTTGCGTGATTTTATGCAACAGCAGCAAATTTATGTATCTGACCGTCGCTGGCGTAAAGTGATAAAGTTATTAAAAATAGCAGCTTTCACCAATGCTCAGTCCGCTGTTTCTATTTGGGATTGTTATTTATTACAGCATTGTTTATGGCAAACCCCCGAACAACGCCAGTTGATTATTAACTGGTATCACACGCAAGTTGGTATGAGTGGTGCTGTCAACCTGAAAACCCTGAATAAACTAACCCTGACCTGGGAGCGTGTTTTACAGCAAGATCAAGACAGTAAAATTCAACAAGTCGATAGCAATAATCAGTTACTTTTTGTTAATCGGCAAGGCGAAGTTAGTGCGGATAAAGTAACCCAGGTTATGCGTACACGCGAAGGGAGTTCACTCTACTTAGCGCCCCCAGATCAAGAAGACCGAAGCAATAACAGTTTAGGTTATAAACAGGATGAATTAAAACAGCTGTTCTTTGATGATCGCTATCAACAAACGCATATTAATGGCCGGTGGGTACATTTTAACCAGTATATTGCAGACCCAGAAAATTGTTATAGAGAGGAATATACTAACGAGCCTTGTATGAAAGCCAAAAAACATAGCATTACTTTTATTGAAAGCCGTATAAAAGAAACTAGTAACTTGGCCAAAGATATAGTGGAATTACAGCAAAACTTACATCAGCAACATGCGACGCTTGAGCAAGTTATCGGACAACATTTATGGCTATTAGATGATTTTTCTAAGCTAGCCTCATCGAGTTTAAATAAAGCAATAGAACAGACTGAAAAGCTATTTTCTCGTTTACAAACGGTTATGAACAGCTATCAACAATTGCCCAGATTATAATGTTTTTTCAGGAAATCGAGGCTAAATTTGCGCTTCTTGATGATATTCCTGAAGCACTTTATGCTGACCTTGTTACCCATACTCATGGCGACCTTATACCAAGAGTCAAAGCCGTATTACACTGGCGACAATGTTTGTTGAGCGGGATTTTACCTGAAGAAAGTGATCTGGATTGGCCCGAGGATTTTATCAAACGTACTATTTTAATGCGTTTAGAAACATTAGATATTGCTCCATTTTGTCGTGAACAAGAAACGTTAACAGATAGTGTGTTAAAGGATGTTTTGGAAGGTATTAGCAGTGCCGAAGATTACTTTGCGTTAAAGCCAAGGGGCTTTGTGGATAAGTTAGCGCAACGACAAAAAATCAACACTAAAGACTCTTCCTTTAAAGATGAAGACGGCTTAGCAGATCATGTGCCGCCAACAAATAATAATGAACCACCCGAGCCTTCTTCTGAAGCGCAAAGCCAATCCAATCAACAACAAGACAGTCCTAGTGCACCAGCCTCAGAAAACAAAGGTGCGACACAAGAGAAAATTTTTACAGAGCAAACAACCTCCAATCATAGCCAACCAGAGTTAGCCCCATCTTTTTCTGATCAACAAAGTCCTACTTCTATTCATAGCACAGAGCCCACAACAGAAGACGATATGAGTGATACTCAAGCAAGTATCATGATCACTGAACAATTGGATAAAAACTGGCAGGAACTAGCCGATAGCTGGCACGAGCTTTCTTCTGTCTATACTGAGTTTGCAGGTTTATTAGGAAAAGGTTGGGATTTAAGTCAGGGGATATTATCTGCGGAAGGCTGGCGCGATATTATTCGTTACCGAAAGTTGTTGCAAGAACTCCCCGAATTACAGCAGTTGATGGCGACTTTAGGACGTTTACGTGATGTTGCTGGCGAAGATGCGATAAGTTCTCTTAGTGAACAGGTTTTTAGCCCGATCATCAGGCAAGTGACAGTCGAACAAGAGGCCTGGACAGATAGAGCCGCTATGGAGACGGGCGGTATTGTGTTAAGTGATGAACTGAGCCGTTTATTGCCTAGCGAGCTAGCGATGCTGGGACACCCTAAATTAAAAATGCTCTGGTATGCAAAACGCGCAGAAAGAAAATTACTGACTTATTGTCATTGCGGCTTAATGCCTGACCCCATGCAGGTTGATCAAGAACTGGACATTAATGGGCCGCCTACAGAAGACCAAAGCAGTAAGGCCTATGGCCCCATTATCATTTGCTTGGATACTTCTGCTTCCATGCAAGGGATGCCCGAGACGATAGCTAAAGCCTTAGTCTTAGAAGGCTTACGTATTGCTTTTAATGAACAGAGACCTTGTTTTGTTTATGCTTTCGGCGGCTTAGAACAAGTGCTGGAACATGAGCTGGATTTAACGCAAGGCGGATTGACGAAATTATTAAAATTTTTGCAGCAGTCTTTTAATGGCGGCACTGATGTAGTGCATCCCTTATTAATGGCCTTAGAAAAGCAAAAAACTGAAGACTGGCAAGGTGCGGATATTTTATTGATTTCAGATGGTCGCTTTCCTGTGCAAACTTCCTTATTTAATAAGGTGGAAAAATTAAAAAAACAACAGAATCTACGTTTACATGGATTATTGTTAGGCAACTGGAAAAGTGTCGCGATTAATCAATTATGTGAGCCACTGCATTATTACTCTGCATGGAATACTGACACACAAATTCAGGTGTAATTTAAGAAACTTACACCAATTTTGATATAAATTTTTTTATATCATAGATATAGGAAATATAAACATAATGAAATCACGTTTAGTTGTTATTGGTAATGGTATGGCCGGCATGAGAACCATTGAGGAGCTATTGTCTGCGGCACCAGAAAAGTATGACATCACTGTCTTTGGTGCTGAGCCTTATGGTAATTACAATCGTATTATGTTGTCTTCGGTTTTATGTGGTGAAAAAAATATTGAAGACATAGTCATTAATAAACGGGAATGGTATGCAGAGAATAAAATAATGCTGCATGCCGGTGCGGGTAAAAATGTTGTCAGAATTGAGCGTGGAACTAACACGGTTTATAGCGAAGATGGAACTATTGCTACATATGATCGCTTATTAATCGCTACTGGCTCTAATCCTGTTATTTTACCTATTCTGGGGCATGATTTAGAGGGTGTGATTAGTTTTCGGCAAATCCTTGATGTTAATAAAATGCTGGATTATGCCCGTTCCTATAAAAAGGCGGTAGTACTCGGTGGTGGGTTATTAGGCTTAGAGGCAGCTAATGGTCTTGCGCTTAGAGGAATGGACGTGACTGTGGTACACAGCAATAAAATATTACTTAACCGGCAAATGGATTACCAAGCCGCGACCTTGCTACAAAAGGAACTAGAGCAGCGCGGACTTAAATTTAAAATGCCGGCAAAGACGCAAGCTTTAATTGATAACGGCTCAGGTCATGTTAAATCCGTGCAGTTTGAAGATGGCAGTGAATTAGCCTGTGATTTGTTTGTTATGGCGATTGGTGTACGCCCTAATATGGCCTTAGCGCAAGAGGCTGGCTTGTATTGTGAGCGAGGTATTATTGTTAATGATACCTTACAGAGCTACGACCCTTGTGTTTATGCTGTCGGTGAGTGTGTTCAGCATCGCGGTGACACCTTTGGTTTAGTCGCTCCATTATTTGAACAAGCTAAAGTCTGCGCTAATCACCTAAGTGGTCATGGTGTGGCAGAATATACCACCTTACCTACGGCAACTAAATTAAAAGTTACAGGCATTAATTTGTTTTCTGTAGGTAATTATTTAGGTGATGATGAGTGTGAAATTATTCAATTTAGCGATCTTGCCTTGGGTATTTACAAGAAACTAGTTTTAAAAAATAACCGTCTAATAGGGGCTGTTTTGTACGGTGAAACTACAGATGGTGGTTGGTATCAACAATTATTGGAAAGCGCACAAGATATTTCTGATATAAGAGATATTCTAGTTTTTGGAGAGCACTATGCCAATACTGATGAGGAACTATCATGACTGATCAATCTATTCTAACAACGTGTCCTTACTGTGGTGTTGGCTGTGGTGTTCATGCAGAAGTAAACTTAAAGAACCATCAGGCAAGTATAAAGGGGGATAAGAATCACCCATCCAATTTTGGTAAATTGTGCTCCAAAGGTTCGGCTCTTGGAGAAACTATTGAACTTAGTAGTCGTTTATTAGAACCACAGGTATATGGTCAAACAAGTAATTGGCCAGAAACCTTAGACCTCGTTGCCGATACGTTTAGCCGTACCATCAAAGAACATGGGCCAGACTCAGTCGCTTTTTATGTTTCTGGGCAGCTCTTGACTGAAGATTATTATGTTGCCAATAAACTGATAAAAGGTTTTATAGGCACAGCCAATATTGATACCAATAGTCGCTTGTGTATGTCATCTTCGGTTGCGGGCTATAAGCGTGCTTTTGGCGCAGATGCTGTCCCGGGTTGTTATGAGGATTATGAAATAGCCGATATGATTGTGCTGATTGGTTCTAATACCGCATGGTGTCATCCGGTTAGCTTTCAGCGTATTCGCGCAGCTAAAGAAGCTAATCCGAATTTAAAAGTTGTGGTTATTGATCCGCGCCGCACGGCTAGCTGTGATATTGCTGATTTACATTTACCCATTGCGATAGGAACTGACACTACTTTATTTAATGGTTTATTACATTATTTACAGCAGCATAATGCTATTGATGAAAACTATATAAAAAGCTATACCGAAGGTTTTGAGAATGCGTTAAAAGCAGCCGCCAATCATGCTGAATTATCTGATATTGCTCAATATTGCAATTTAGATATCGCAGATATAGAGACATTTTATCAATGGTTCGCCAAACATAAAAAAGTCATGAGCTTGTACAGCCAAGGGGTGAATCAATCAACATCGGGTTCAGATAAAGTAAATAGTATTATCAATTGCCACTTAGCGACCGGAAGCCTTGGACAACCTGGTATGGGACCTTTTTCAATCACTGGGCAACCTAATGCGATGGGAGGACGTGAAGTTGGTGGCTTAGCTAATCAATTAGCCGCGCATATGGAGTTGTCCGATAAACAGGCTATAGAACGCGTAGCTACTTTTTGGGAAAGTGATAATATCGCCACAGAGGCGGGTTATGCTGCGGTTGACTTATTTGATGCTATTTATGATGGCAAGATTAAAGCCGTCTGGGTAATGGCAACTAACCCAGTGGTGAGTATGCCTAATGCAAATAAGGTAAAGCAGGCATTACAACAATGTGAATTTGTGGTGGTTTCTGACTGCGTAGCGCATACTGATACACTCGATTTAGCGCATGTTAAATTACCTGCTTTAGGGTGGAGTGAGAAAGATGGGACAGTAACCAATTCGGAGCGGCGTATTTCTCGCCAGCGACCATTATTTGAGCCTGCAGGTGATGCCAAGCCTGATTGGTGGATACTAACCCAAGTTGCTCGTCGTATGGGCTTTGAGCATGCTTTTCATTATAGTAGCAGTGCCGACATTTTTCGTGAGCATGCAGCCTTATCAGGCTTTGAAAATGATGCCGAACATGGATTGCGCGACTTTGATATTTCAGCTTTTTCTGATATTAATCAGTTGGATTATGACCAGCTACAGCCCATACAATGGCCGGTTAATGACGAAAATCCGCAAGGAACAACGCGTTTATTTTCAGACGGTGTTTTTTTTACTCCCTCTGCGAAAGCACAATTTATTAGCATTACCCCGCGCGCACCTGCTAACCCACTAAGTGATTCTTATCCATTGAGCTTAAATACGGGACGTATTCGTGACCAATGGCACACGATGACGCGTACGGCTTTAGCCGTTAAGCTAAATCAGCATAAAGCGGAACCTTTTGTTGAAATACACCCAATTGATGCTAAAAAATATCGATTAGAAAACAATACATTGGCGCAAATAAGCAGTACTTGGGGCACGATGATTGCGCGTGTTGAGGTTACGGATAGTCAACAACAAAGAAGTCTCTTTATCCCTATGCATTGGACAGAACAATATGCCAGTTCAGGGCGTGTTGGTGCTTTAGTCAATCCTGCTGTTGACCCTATTTCCAAGCAACCAGAAAGCAAACATACTCCCGTTAATATCAAAAGCTACCAACCTGCTTGGCAGGGCTTTGTGCTTTCAAGACGCGAATTAACCTTTAAACAACCTGAATATCTTGTAAAAGTTAAAGGCGAGCAATTTTATCGTTATGAATTAGCAGGTAATGATTTGCCCGAAGATTTCACTGCTTGGGTTAAAAGTAAATTGTGTACGGCTGAAGCAGGAACGCCGCAGTGGCAGGAGTATCAGGATTTCAGTAAAGGCATTTATCGTGCCTCAAGGCTTATTGATAATCAATTAGAGAGTATTGTTTTTATCGCTCCTGATAGTCATTTACCTGAGCGTAGCTGGTTGACGGGCTTGTTTATTAAAGACGTTTTAGATAAAGACGAACGTAGCGCCTTATTAACTGGAATACCTCCTCTTGGTACACCCGATGTCGGTCAGATTGTTTGTTCTTGTTTTAATGTCGGTGAGAAAACCATTTTGCATGCAGTCCAAGAAAAAGGTTTAAAAACTCATCAAGAAGTAGGTCAGTGTTTAAAAGCGGGGACGAATTGTGGAAGCTGTGTACCTGAGATTAAGGCTTTATTGTAAAATTCAGTTTTCGCGCTCCCAAGCTAGGGCTTAAAAATAAGAAAATACAAGAGCGAGGCTACCAACTATAAAAATGCGACAAGATGCCCAAGCCCCTCTGAAAGCGTGTTGTTAATTTTGGGGTTATAATAAAAACTCAAAAAAGCCAGATAAGTATTTATCTGGCTTTTTAAAAATTAATCAAGATTGAACTTACTTACATTAAAAGACAGCATTCGACCCTAAGCTGACATAGTAAAATTACTTTTTATACGGAATAACGTTCGAGTTAAGTGGTGAACCGCGTTTTTTGCGGCGAATCCAAGCCCACGGTTTTTGTGGGCGAACTTGAACGATTTGTTAGAAAAATCACTCTCTCCAGTGCTGAGGTTCATTTAGAATTTTTGAGCACTGAACTTTGCCGTTTGCTGTTTCTAAAGCATCACCATTCAGAGATTGAACCATCCATGCAGCGGCATGCTCTTCTGGGATTGGATAAGGAGCTTCAAACCCTTGTTCTCCAGCAGGAAAAAAGCCACAACGAGGATAATAGCTTGGATGTCCAAGAACGAACACTAATTCTGTTCCAAGTTCTTTTAATTGTCCTATACCTTCGTTGATAAGTTTTTCACCAATGCCTTTCTTCTGCTCATCAGGAAGTATTGCTAGCGGTGCAAGTATCTGAGCTGATATTGCCAATTTGGTTTGAGTGATTGTTGCCTTAGTGTAGAGGACATGTCCAATTATCCTTTCGTTCTCTACCGCAACTAACGACAGAATAGGCATTGCAGTTTTGTCATTAAGTAAGTCATCTACGAGCTTGGCAATTTCAGGTCCTTTCTCTTTATCAAATGCTTGATTGTGAACATTAAGTATTTCTTTTCTATCTGACTCTATTGCTTTTCTAATTTCCAAGGCTAATTCCTTAAATTGTGAGGTGCTGAGATTATGGCTTGCTAACAAGTGATTGTCTCAGTCTGGTTATCTTACAAGCTAACACCAATAATCTGTCAATTAAAATTCTCAAGCCCAATAACCCTAAGCTGGATAACACACATTGAATATAAATAAACAGGTCTGAATAATATTCAGTAACTCAATTGTGAACTAAAGCCTTTCCAAATTCGTTGAATGCCCGCTCTTGGCTGACAGGAGCCATAAAAAATAGAACTACTTGCTTGTGCCCAAGTCGAATTTAAGCAAACAGATTTAAGCGATCAGAAACCAAGTTTTTCAACATACTAAAATACTTATTACTGTATGTTAGACATTTTCTTCGTCTTCAAAGTCTTCATCAGGATCAGGCCAGCACTCAAGCACCTGTCTTACAAACTCAGATATTTTTTCAAGTGAGGCTGTAGTTAAAAAATGGGAGCGGAGTGATGATCGTTACTCTTCTTCCGTTATGATTTCCCCCGGTTCTAAATCAAAAATATCTTCACAAAGGGTTATTTCAAACCAATCAAGAAAAACTTCCATATTTCTTTTTTCAGGCCATTCATGTTCAATGGCGTTCCACAGCATTAATTCATTTTCAAAAATTCTAGCGTAGTATGGCTCTATAATTTCTTGAAGCGATTGACTCAGAACTAAATCAATTAAGTAAATATGTTTTTCTTTAACTCGATTAGTTAACTCCTCTTCAGAAGAGTCATTGTAAAGTTCCGCCCATGTTTTAAACATTTTTTTAGGTAAAACATATATTGCAGCGCGATTGCTTACATCTTTCATAATAGTGAATTAGAGCCGGGTTATCTTCTATTAAAACCAAACGTTAATTGTACAGCAGCATGAGGCTAGTTAGGATCGAATCCAAGTTTTCCAACATAAGATAATTCTCATTGTTGTATGTTGGAAATAATTATGCCTCAACGTTACTATGAACAATTGAGGCATAAGTAATTTTTTATTTTACTTTGAAGTTATTTAGTTTTACGACCACCTTTGCTTCCACCACCACCTTTAGTGCTGGCACTTGTAACATCAACTTTACCTGATGCAACCCATCCTGAGTTTTCTGTAGATCCTATTGCTCTAACTTGGTATTGAAAGCTTCCTTTACCACTGGCATCGATATACGAAGTAGCTGTTGATCCCGTTGTTGTAATAGTGCTCCAGTTACCCCAAGTCCCTTTTCTGGTATTTAGTTTGCTTCGTTGTATTTCAAATCCAGTTGTTAGTGCATTTTCATTTCCATCAGTCCAAGTGACTGTTGCTGTCCCATCAGTGTTATCAGAAGCTGCAACATTTGATGGTGCAAGAAATTCAACAACTGGGGGAATAACATTTATGACCACAAGTTCTGATGTTGTTACTTGTGCTCCATCATTGTCTGTCACGGTTAATGACACAGGATAGGTTCCATTAGCAGAGAATGTTTTTTGTTGTTCAGATGATATGGCTGTACTGGATGCATTAGTTCCATCACCGAAGTTCCAATTCAATGCGGTTAATGAACCATCTGAGTCCGTAGAAGTTGAACTAAAATCACAGACATAATCATCACAAAGATATGTAAATGCTGCTTGAGGTAATACATTTGGAGCTGTCACTGATACAATTTTTGAAACAGTTGATTGTGCTCCCTCATTATCTGTTACGTTAAGTGAAACATTAAAATCGCCTGAACCAGCAAACGAATGACTTATTGAGTCTGCTGCTGAAGTGCTTGCGCCGTTGTTAACATTCCATACAAGACTCGAAATGTTACCGTCAGAATCTGTTGATGTTGATGTGAACGTGCAATCTAAATTCACACAAGTGTTTGAAAATGAAGCAACCGGCACCTGGTTAACGGGTGGGGCTATGACTGTGATCGACTGAGTAGTTGTATCATCGAGCGCTTCGCTATCAGCTACCGTTAAAGTCACATCATAAGAACCTGCACTTGCAAATTCATGTTGAGCATTGATTGAAGACATTGTTGCGCCATCACTTAACACCCATTCAACATTTGCAACAACACCCTCTTCAGGATCTGAAGATGTTGAGTTAAACGTACAATTCAAATAATCACAACTGTAATTAAATGCGGCATTCGGTGCTTGGTTTGTGATGGGCGGCGCAAGTGTTAATGCATCATGAATCTGAATTAATCCATACCCGTACACATTGTCTTTGCCTACAGGACCTACATCTAACGAGGTTACTGTTAATTTGTTAAGGACCTCATAGCGATCAAGTGTTTCATCTTGTGCAATCAACATGGCTGCGGCTGCGGCTACATGAGGACTTGCCATTGAAGTACCTTGAAAGAAGTAGTGTCCCCAGCCAGATTCGCCAATGGTTTCTTGAACAATTCCATCAGGGTAGCCACTACCATTTAGGTATTGACTCATATCTCCACCGGGTGCAACTAAGTCAAGCTTAGGACCTTGGTTTGAGTAGGGTGCAATGTTAGGGTAAGTTTGTAAATCGCTATATCCAGTCGCACCCACAGCAATTGTTTCAGGATGGTTTGCTGGATAACTAATGCCAGTGGTTGAGCTATCATTACCTGAGGCGACAACTATAGTCACTTGGGATGATGCTGCATTAAGTGCATTATATGATGCCATGCCAACAAACTGATCTATCGTGTATCCTGCGGGATACCCTAAACTCATATTGATAACTCTTGCACCATTGGCAACAGCCCATGCAATTCCTTCCGCAATATCTGCATCACTACCACTTCCCGTATCATCTAATACTTTGACAGGGAGAATACATGCACTATGCGCCAGTCCTGCTGTTCCTGTGTTATTGGTTTTTTGTGCAATCGTTCCACTAACATGCGTACCATGCCCATTACCATCTGTTGGATCATTATCACCGTAGGCAATATCAATACCGGGTAAGACACAACCAATACCGTCAGCTCCTCCTAGACTAAGTCCCGTATCTAATACAGCAACCTTAACACCTTCTCCTGTTGATATATCCCATGCTTGCTCTGCTTGAACGGTTGCAAAATTCCACTGGATAAGGGAATACAAAGGATCTGAAACTGTGGCAAATTGTTGAAGAATTATATTTAGACTGGCTTTTTTACTTTCACCTTTTAGTCTTTTGATTTCAGCCAGCTCTCTACCTGGCTCTACTTCAAGAACAACTAACCCCGCGTAAGGTAATGTTTTGAGAATGGTTTGACCTGGAAAATCGGATGGAATACCTTTGACAACAACCTGACCTTTTTTGAAGCGTGCTACGCCACCCAAAGCATTTGGGTTTGCATTATTACTTTGTGGACCTGCTGTTGTAGCAGTATCCGGTACAATCAAATCTGCATTGACATTTATTGCTGTCAATAATGCAGTTGCTGTGATGATGTGTTTTAAATGGTGCATGAACCAACCTCCTCCGCGTCACATACAGTTTTTGTATCCTTACAAATCTGCCAGACGATTTAATTTAAATAACGTTTCCTTCGCTGGGAACCATTCTTCTCCTTTATTCACTCATACACAAATAGAACAATTGAGTTTTGTGATGTAGTTCCATAAATTTATAATTAATTACTGCTAATAGTGGGTTTAGGATCTTCTCCGCGCTTGTGTGCCAATCAGCATGTAAGTTTTTCCTGCTTTTGGTGGAAACAACATTCATAATTGATTAACCTGGGCTGACCTAGAAAATATTCAGCACTGATGTGTCAACACTTTACAGGACTCAAATCACACGGCCATACTATTCACATGAGCTTGGCATTATCAACGTTGAAGCTCGATAATAGCAAACTCATATAGAAGCACTTTTACCCACAACTTCTTTGGATATCTCTGTTAATAGAAAGGTAACAACAGTTACAAACTATTGGCAGTATTACTTTTCTGTTGAATTGTATAACAATTGTACGGCCATAAATTGGAACTCAGTTTACTTTCTATTTCATATTACTGATTAGTCGTCTGGGCATAAAGATTACTGAACAAGCGAATCACGGTGAATATCA
>ENA-OSET01001951-OSET01001951.1-sediment-metagenome-genome-assembly--contig:-NODE-1951-length-20627-cov-3.035085_pt1 | contig 20627 bp, 19 predicted proteins | sample MGYA00237882_ERZ534229 | MGnify/ENA primary metagenome ERZ534229 (study PRJEB26408, sample SAMN06266212) | sediment metagenome | isolation source: Hudson Canyon methane seep mesocosm | place... | reverse complement strand
AAGACCACTAGGAATTGGGATTATTTATACGAATCAAATGTAAATAGCACTTTGCCGGTTACTTATCCAGAGTTCGAAATAGCATTTAACGAGGAAAGTGGAGCGTGGGTTGACACTCTACAACATAAAGGAGGTCCGGTTATTATTAATGGAGATACTTTAATAGGAGGAAAATCGAGCAGTGTTATTGAGAATGCGCATAATGAGCATTTTTGGACTGGAATACTAAGCACTTTGAAATCGGAATTAACTCCAAACCTCAACCTCATTGCAGGAGTGGATATGCGTTACTATGAAGGGAAGCACTTCACTCGTACCTCAAATTTACTGGGTGGAGATTTCTATATGCAGTCATTCTCAACCGCAACAGGATATGGCATCAACCCAGAGTATCAGCTTATGGCGACAGAGGGTGATAAGGTGGATTACGACAACACAGGCTATGTTAAGTACGCAGGGTTCTTTACGCAGCTGGAGTACAATACAGATAAAATCTCAGCATTCCTAGCAGCAACAGGCTCTTACACTGGATATCGCCGTGAGGATCCATATACTTACTTCCGCTACGATGAGACCGGTGTTCAGGAGGTTACTGAGTACAACGAGGAAACGGATGAGTACGTTACTACAGAGCAGTTTATGTATGGAGTTCTAAGCGAAAAAGCAAGTTCTCCAGGTTACAATGCTAAGTTGGGAGGTTCTTATGCGATTACAGAGACGAATCACATTTACCTAAATGCTGGAGTTTACTCACGTGCGCCTTTTATTAGGAATGTTTTCCCGAATTACCAAAACGTGCTTTCTAATGAGAACCTCGTCAATGAAAAAGTTGAAGCTCTTGAGATAGGGTATAGAGTCCGATTACCGAAAGCTTCACTAGATATTAATGTGTACCACACGAAGTGGAAGGATAAGTCGATTATGTCAGGCCCTCTACTTAGACCTGATGGAACGGAGTATAGGGCTTTCGTAAGAGGTCTTATCGAGACTCACGATGGAATTGAATTTGAGTTCCGTACTAAACCACTGCCGTCTCTCGAGATTGGAGGTCTTGTGAGCATAGGAGATTGGAGATGGGATAACGATGTAGATGCAGAGATTTTAGATGAGAATACGAACGAGATTATTGACTCGATGCATATTTATTCTGCGGGATTAAAGGTGAGCGATGCGCCACAAACTCAGTTTGGTCTACAAGCTCGAATGGATCTTCCTAAGAACTTCCGAATTGGAGCAAGTTATGTTCACAACATGAATTTATATGCTCAATTTGAGATAGATCAGGACAGGGATGATGAGACTAGAATCGGAATGCAGCCTGTGCAATTGGAGAATTATGGATACCTCGATGCTAACCTTAGCTGGAATACGAGAGCTCGTGGACTGGATGTTAGATTGGGCTTGAATGTTCAGAATGCAATGAATACAATCTACATGAATGAGGCGGATGAAACCTGGATTACAAACCCCCTAACAGGCGTGAAGGAACAGGGTACTGTTGAAAACGGACAACTAGAAGGGTACTGGTCATATGGTCGTACAGTATCTTTCTCAGTGAAAATAGGATTTTAATTATAAATTAATAACATGAAAAATATATTTTTAATTGCGTTGTTTTTATGCGCAACCTCTTTGTCAGCTCAGTCTGATGGGCCAGGACAAGTTGTAAAAGCAAATCCTTTCGGTTTTATTGTAGGTCAATACCAATTCGGGTATGAACACGCATTAACAGACCAGATTTCTGTACAAATGTCGGCAGGAATCCTTACAGGATCAGGTTCTGCTACCGATTCAATTTCGATGGAAACAGTCACATCATCACGTTCAGGATTTATTGTGATTCCAGAATTTAGATTCTATCCAGGAGGCAATTCTTGTGAAGGCTTTTATATTGCAGCTCTTGCTCGTTATAGAACTGTTGAATGGGATGTTGATGGAGATGAATGGTACAATAAAAATGCCATAGGAGCTGCAGCTGTACTTGGATACCAATGGTATGGTGACGGCTTGATGGTTGATGTTTTTTTTGGACCTCAGTTTAAAAGCGTAAGTACAGAGTGGTTTGATGGTACCTTGTCAGAATTAGATGAGGCGCTTTTTCCTGAGGGAGATGGTACAGGAGTTAGATTTGGTATGAATTTAGGATTCGGTTGGTAAAATATAGAATTAAATGAAGAAGATTTTAGGAGGGTTTTTATTTATTGCGATTTCTTTCGCGTCGCTCACATCGATTAGTGCACAAGGTCCAGACGAATATTGGGTAGGTCTTGAAGAATACGCGGTGCATACAGAAGGTGAGCTATCGGGAATGACCACATGGAGGATGTATATTCACATGCTACATGCTGACGACTACCTATCAGCTTGCACAGGGAGTGATGAATATCCATGGATAATGGAGTCAACATCATGGGGTGTTGATTCTCCAGCGTGGTACCAACATCCAGAGGCAAGTGAGACGTTTGCTAATGCGATCAATCCAGCGTTTTACACTGCTTTTCCTGAATTGGAATATGACAGTTGGTTAACTATAGGTGTTGATAATTCTCTAGATCCGATGGAACTACTTTCTTTAGCTGATCCGATTTACGATGCTTTCGCAGCTTTTGAGGCAGGTGATAATGTTATTGCGAACACCCCTGTTGGTAATGGTTGGGCTACTTTTTTCCCTGGTTTAGGGGCTGATAATGCTGGTTTTGCAGGAGATGATTTGAAGGTTCTTATAGGCCAACTTACTACTTCAGGAACGATCTCAGGAACGATCTACTTTCAGATATTTCCTATGGGAATTCAATCTCCAGACTTAAGAATTCTTCGTCCCATATTATATGCGCCTACTCAGTGTATGGACGCTGAAGCATGTAACTACGATGAGAGTGCTTGGACAAATGACGATTGTGAATACGGACCATCAGCCGGAGTAATTGAAGGGGATGATTCAGTTGTGGTAGGAGAAGGAGTGTCTGAGTGGTCATATTCTTGTAACGCTGATGCTGCTTCATTCGAGTGGACTATAACGGGAGGAACTATTCTTTCAGGTCAAGGGACCTCATTTGTAACTGTGGAGTGGGATGGGGATATTACGGATGGCGCTCTATCTGTTGCAGCGTCTTCAGCTTCAGGTTGTGTAGGAGAAGTTTCTACTATAAGTGTTGATGTAGTTGTGGGAGTTGAAGACCTTGTCTTTTCTCATAACCTAGATGTTTTCCCAAGCCCTACTTCATCTACGATTACAGTTTCTTTAGACGGAGACTTAGCTTTAAGTAATAACCTCTGTGAGATTTATTCTATATCAGGTCAGAAGATTATGGAGTTTACTCTTTCTAAATCTGAGATAGATGTTTCAGGCTTGTCAAACGGCACTTACCTTATTACAGTTGAGACAGAACGAGGACTTATCCGTCAGTCTTTCATAGTAGCTAGGTAAAGAGCAGATAACAGCTATACGACATACTATTTTTATCTTAAAACGAGAACTTTCAACAGTTTTCGTTTTCTGTCTTTTGAAGGTTCCTCAGATGTTCTGCCAACAGCCATCATAGCCATCGGTATTACAGTATTTGGAAGCCTTAAAAACTTAGCCAATTCTTTGCTGTGAAAACCTCCTATTTGGTGTGAGTGCAGTCCTAGTGCAGAGATTTCTACGAGCATTTGTCCTACAGCAAGGCCACAGCAGTATTGGGCAGAGGGGTCTAACTGGCCATTGTAATCACTTTGTGTTTTAGCTAGAATAACTGCGATTCCACCGCAGTCCTTCATCCACTTCCTATTCGCATCAACAGGGAAAGAAAGCATTTTCTCAAACTTATTGTGGTCGCGCGATGTGTACACGAATCTCCATGGCTGGTTATTATAACCAGATGGAGCCCAACGAGCAGCTTCAAAAGCTGACTCAATATCCTCAAAACTAACATTTGTTTTATCGAAAGAATAAGGGCTAAATCTCTTTTTTATTGTTGATAATACTGACATTTCATTGCGACTTCATAATTGATTTAACTTATTACATCTCTTGAGCTAACCCCTTCTTATTAAGTAATGAACCTCAGCCACCCTTGTTTCCAAGTTTCGCTTTCTCAGCCTCGACAGTTTCTTCGTCGATTTTTGTAAATAAGATAGGTAGATCCCCCAACAAAGTGCCGTTATTTATAAGTGTAGAGGAGACATCCTTCCAAGTAGATCCATTTACTCCGAATGAGATAGATATTTTTTCAGCTGTTCTAGGAAGGAAAGGTTCGAGAACTATCCCTAAGTTTCCTACCACTTGACAGGCGAGATGCATGATGGTCCTTACTCTATCGGGATCAGTTTTTTGAAGTTTCCACGGCTCCTCTTCTGTGAGGTATTTATTCCCACGCCGGGCTACGTTCATAGCTTCGAGTTGGGCTTCGCGGTATCGGTGTCGTAATATCAAATCACCGATTCTTTCGCCAGCTCCCTCAAGAACTTCAATAAGCGACTTGTCGACATCTGTTAAAACAGATTCCTTAGGAGCGACCGGGACAACACCTTCGTAGTACTTGCGAGTAAGCACGAGAACGCGATTTACGAAATTTCCAAGCACATCTGCCAGTTCGTTATTTATTCTATCACGATAATCGTTCCAGGTAAATTCACTGTCGCGCTGCTCTGGCATGATAGAAGTCAGAACATAACGCATTGGATCGCTTCCCGATTGATTGTTTTCCAAGAATTCACTAATCCACACAGCCCAATTTCTAGACGTTGAAATTTTATCGCCTTCAAGATTCATAAACTCATTCGCAGGTACATGGTGAGGCAAAATAAAGTCTCCGTGTTGCTTAAGTAAAATCGGAAATATGATACAGTGAAATACAATGTTATCCTTTCCGATAAAGTGTAGTAATTCGGTGTCCTCATTCTGCCACCAGTCGCGCCAATCCTGTCCATTCTTCTCAGCCCACTCCATTGTAGCTGTAATATATCCGACTGGAGCATCAAGCCAAACGTAGAGGACCTTTCCATCAGCTCCTTCTACAGGAACCGGCACCCCCCACTTCAAATCGCGAGTCATCGCTCTACTTTGCAATCCGCCGTCTATCCAACTTTTACATTGGCCTACAACATGACTTTTCCAAGCCTTAGCATCATGATGTGCTTTGCCGTTAAGCATACCTTTCTCGATGTAGTCCTTTAACCACTCCTCATGCCTCCCCATAGGTAAATACCAAAGTGTAGTAGGTTTCAGTACTGGTTTGGCACCACTAAGAGTCGACTTGGGATTTATAAGTTCTGTAGGCGAAAGAGTTGATCCACATTGCTCACACTGATCTCCATAGGCCCCGTCAGCATGACATTTAGGACACGTACCAGTAATATATCTATCGGCTAAAAACTGATCAGCTTCCTCGTCGTAATACTGCTCCAGAGTCTTCACTTCAAAACTATCATTCTCCAGAAGCTGCAAGAAAAAATCTTGAGCCACCTTGTGATGTTTTTCACTGGAAGTTCTGCTATAGTGATCGAAACTGATATCCAACCCCTTAAACGCCCCTTGCATTTCAACGTGATATTTATCTACGATTTCACGTGGTGTCGTTCCGTCTTTTTTCGCCCTCAACGTAATCGCAGCCCCGTGCTCATCACTTCCACACACCCAAAGAACCTCTTCCCCCGCACTACGCAAATACCTAACATAAATATCAGCCGGCAAATACGCACCAGCCATATGACCCACGTGAATAGGCCCGTTTGCATATGGTAGAGCCGAAGTAATTAGCCGTCTTTTCGGAGTCCTAATTAATTGTGTCGTTGATTGCGTTTTATTCATTAGCCCAAAAATACCTCACTCCCCCCAGACTCATTAACTTCACCGCAAAGAATGTCACACAAAGTTTTTTATAGACGCTTCCATAAGACGCTTTCATGAGCTCAATAAGACCGAAATATCTCAAGCCAGGCGATAAAATCATGCTCGTCGCTCCCGCTCGATTTGCCTCAGCGGCCACCATCCAAGACGCAGCCTCGGCTGTGCTCGCTGCTGGCTTCACCCCGGTGATCCCCCCAGACCTCGATTCGCGAGACCACCAATTTGCGGGCTCCGACTCCCATCGCGCTTACCATCTCAACTCCGCTTTCCGAGATCAATCTATACGCGCAGTTTTCGCCCTCCGTGGTGGCTACGGCTCCGGCCGACTCCTCCCGATCTTAGATTCCTCAGCCTACATAGCTGATCCCACCTGGATTATAGGCTTCTCCGACATTACCGCACTCCATTCTTGGTCTACAAACCTCGGAATATCCTCCCTACACGCGCCAGTAGCCTCCACTTTAAGCTCAACAATTCCAGCAGATGTCGAGGCAATATGGTCTACCCTTCGAGGAGAATTTGATTTCAACCCCAATGTGAAATTCACGGGGGGAAATCTCAGCGTCCTCTATTCACTTCTCGGCACCCCATATTTCCCAAATGTTAGCGATTCATATCTATTTATTGAGGACATCGATGAATATCTATACCACATAGATAGAATGATTCTAGCGTTTAAACTCGCCGGTGTCTTCGAAAAGGCAGAAGGACTTATTGTCGGCAGTTTCTCAGATCTACGAGACAATACGATCTTAGATGGACAAACCCTTGACAATCCCTTTGGTCTTGATTTGCGAGAAATCATCTCATCTCACGTCCCTTCAGGCTACTCCGTCAAATACGACAACCCCATGGGTCATGGAGAGAGGAACTACCCTTTATTGTTAGGGTAAGAAATATTCAATAGTTCTCATGAATATGATTGGGGAGGAGAGGAGGAGTGGGCTAAATTTGTGTCATGTACGGAAAAATGAAATCACACATCCAGCAGGAGCTCGTAAATATTGAGGAGGCTGGGCTTTTTAAAAGTGAACGAATTATTGCCACGTCTCAGGATGCGGTTATTAAGCTGACTGACGGCACTGAAGTTCTAAATTTTTGCGCGAATAATTATCTCGGGCTGAGTAACCATCCAAGGGTGGTTAAGGCGGCTAAAAAGACGTTAGACACACACGGGTTTGGGATGAGTTCTGTGAGATTTATTTGTGGGACACAAGATATCCATAAGGAACTTGAGAAGACTATTGCGGACTTTCACCAAACCGATGACACAATACTTTACGCCGCCGCTTTTGATGCTAACGGCGGAGTTTTCGAGCCACTTCTAACATCGGAAGACGCAATCATTTCAGATTCCCTCAACCACGCTTCGATTATTGACGGAGTGCGTCTTTGCAAAGCAAAGAGATTCCGCTTCGCCAACAACGATATGATTGATCTTGAGACACAACTTCAGGCAGCAGTCGAAGCGGATTCTCGCTTTAAAATTATTGTAACTGACGGTGTGTTTTCTATGGACGGATATGTTGCAGAGATAGGAAAAATATGTGATCTCGCTGACAAGTACGACGCCTTAGTAATGGTGGACGAGTGCCACGCAACAGGTTTTATCGGCAAAACGGGTAGAGGATCAATCGAACTACGCGAGGCGCTTGGCAGAGTGGATATTATAACGGGCACTCTCGGAAAAGCGCTAGGCGGCGCTATGGGCGGATTTACAACAGGACGCAAAGAAATTATCGAACTTCTACGCCAACGTTCTCGTCCCTACCTCTTTTCAAATTCTCTTGCACCGACAATAGTCGGGGCATCTCTCGAAGTCTTTAAAATGCTCGACGAAAGTACTGAGCTCCGCGACCGCCTCGAGGAAAACACCAAGTATTTCAAAAACGGACTGCGCAATGCAGGGCTCCCTTTCAATGACGGCGAGTCAGCGATCGTTCCCGTTATGCTTGGCGATGCCCGCCTTTCTCAAAATATGGCGAATCGCCTGCTCGAAGAAGGCATATACGTAATAGGTTTTTTCTTCCCAGTGGTGCCAAAAGGTGCAGCTCGAATCAGAGTCCAACTTTCAGCTGCACACACTAAAGAACATCTTGATCGTGCTCTGGCCGCTTTCGAAAAGGTGGCACGCGAACTAGGGGTTATCGATTAGTATGCCCGCTTCACTCTCGGACAAATTCATTATCGTAGGTGCCGGCCTTGCCGGAACGCTTATGGCCTGGGAGCTTGAGAAACTAGGAGTTAATTATGAGGTTTGGGATGCACCTAAGAATCCACCTAAATCCTCACGAACCCCTATCCATTCGTCTCCCCCAAACACCTCTAACCAAGCCTCGCGTGTTGCAGCAGGAATGTTCAATCCGGTGTCGTTTAAAAGAATAGTCGAAGTCTGGAATGCAAGGGAGCATATGGACGTGATGCGTGAGACGTATCTAAAGATAGAATCTTTCTTAAAGATACCGGGTAAAATTCTTCATAAGTCTCCTATTATGCGAGTCTTTCCTAATTCACAATATAGAATGCTTTGGGAAAAGCGATTAAAAGACGAACATACGGTTTCACAATTCATAAGGCCTGTTATTGATGAGGCTCCAGATGATATTGTTGCTCCACATGGTTTCGGAGTAGTGCCTGAAGCTGGTTGGGTCGATTTGCCACTTTTGCTAGATTCTTTTCGTTCTTTTCTTGAATCCACAGGAAAATTTATAGAAAAAACCTACAACTCTACATTTGATGACAATCTTCAATCTTCACTCTTTATAGACTGCAGGGGAGTAGGAGCAACTGAAGACCTTGCAAATCACAATCTTAAAATTCAATCAGATCACGGAGAGGTACTCACTCTAAAGTCAAACATTAATACGAAAAACATGTGTGTGAATAGAGTCAAATGGCTCCTTCCTCGAGGAAATCACACCTATAAATTAGGCGCTACATACAAGTGGAATGTTGTAAATAGTATTCCTTCTGAAGAAGGTAGAGAAGAACTCCTAACTGGCATTAAGCCCATAATATCATCTGAGATTTTCGATAATTTCGAGATAACGAATCACGAGACAGGCTTAAGGCCTGCTTCAAAAGACAGAAGGCCTTATGCAGGAAAAATCAAAGAAAACACATACATTCTAAATGGATTTGGTACGAGGGGAGTATTGATTGGTCCGGCGACGGCAGCGCATTTAGTTAGGTATATTTTTGAAGATAAAGAGCTGCCTAAGGAAATAAATACGGCTAGATATTCTTCTTAAACAAATCTAACTAACTCTTCTAATCCCACACATTTATAAGTTAGGAACCCATCTTATAAAATGAACTAAGAGCAAAAGGAGTAGTTAACTTCGTAAGATGCTCAGGCTCGGAATTAGAAATATTTATCTTCTACTTTTTGCGATAGTGATTTCGCTTTCATTCTCTTGGTTAAAATCTGATCAGGGAGGTCCTAAGCTTGACGAGGCAAACACGATTGCCATTACGAAAGCAAGCTTTTTATTTCAATTTGCAAGGAGTAATGATTGGCCAAACGATAAAAAACAAGGGAATTTCAGAATAGGCATTCAGGGCAATACAGCTCTGTATAATTTATTGGTAGAGAAGTACGCGGGACAATCCATAGGAAGCCAAATGCTCGAAGTTGTCGAGATCGATGATTCTGTACTAATGAGTGAATTCATTCATGTTTTGTACACAGAATCTGAGGGGGATGAGCTCCTACAGTTGATAGAGTACACGGCGGAAAAACCTATTATGGTAGTTACTTCAGTTGATGCAGATTCTGCTATGCCTGAAGGAGCTGTTGTTAATTTTGTGGTTCAAACCAGCAGGATACGTTATGAACTCGATATGGAAAATGCATTAAAACGTGGGTTGATTGTCGGTAATAGAATTTTATCATGGGCAATAACGAGATGAGAAATTATATAGGAATAATACTGGTGCTTAGTCTACAGGTTTTTGCATCTACACTATCATACTCTCAGAATTTTCATTCTGATAACATTGTGGATACTGCAATCGATTTAGCAGAGCAGGAGTTATTTGATGAAGCTTTAAAAATTATTGAACCTGCTCTTTCAAATGAGGCGAAAGACAATGCACGTGCTTGGTATGTAGCTGGATATTCTCACAAAGAAAAGTTTAAAAGGGAGGTGTTTATAGGATCTTCCACTTCAGGTTTGGCCTTAAGTGAGAGGGGTAAAGCTGTTATACAATTAATCAAAGCCTACGAAATCGACTCAAAAACAACTTCTACCTCAATTTCCTCGATGTCGCTTGATGCTCTAGATTATCTTTCGAAGACCTATATGAATGATGTTGTGAGCGGTGTTCGGGGGTTTACAAGGGGGATGGATGAGGAGATTTTAGAGTATTTTAATGAATTCGTGAAAATTCGTAGTGTAATTGATAAAAACGAAGATTGGAGAAGTGAGGAGGTTGAGGTTGAAAAGAATTTAGCCAGAGCTAACAGGATGTTACTGGAGAGTACATCAACAGATTCGGAAGAGCTTTTTACAAGAGTTATCGATCATTATAATAGAGCTATAGAACTCGATGGAGACGATTATACGTCGAGATATAATTTAGCTATTAACCTGTATAATAGAGGGGTCGCAAGACTGAAATCGATTGATCACACAACTGCGATGTTCGAGCTTATGGAAATCCAAGATGCGTGTGTGGAACTTTTCGAAAAGGCATTAAACCCTATGCTTGCAGCACATCGAATGTCCCCCGAGAGGAAAGAGACTTTGAAGGGGCTTGTAACGATTTACAAGGCGCTAAGTAATGAAGAAGAAAGTGATAAATACAAGAGGGCTTTAGAGGCTGTGGTGAAAGCAGATAGCGAGTAATATGGGAAACTCGAACATAAAATTTAGGTTTACTATTGGTTGGAGAATGGGAATAGGGTTTGGGATTTTCACCCTCGCCGTAGGAGCATTATTTGTCCAAACAAGGTCTTTGTTAGGTGAGAGCAGGGTGATTGGTGAGAAGATAGACAAGGAACTTGTGCCAAGTATTGAAGCACTTGAGGATTTAGATAGATCCCTCGGGGAAGCTCGGGGAAGCATCAAGCACTGGATTACTGTTCAGAGCCGATCTGACGATGCTCAGAAGCGTTCTTTAAAAACCTATATCTCAAAAACGATTCCCGAGAATATTGCCGTATTAAAGGAGATGAGCCCAGCTTGGGGGGGCGAGGCAAAAGCTCAGCTAGATAGCCTTAATAACGATATCGAAAGTCTGTTTTTAGTTTACAACGATATTATGAGGATGTTGCCTGATTTTTCGAGCTATGACAACCCGATAGCGATGATGGATGCGGAGTACTACGCTTTAGAAGGCTCAGATCTCCCTCTTTACGATAACAGCATTCGCACGAGACTTAATTTCCTTTCTTCAGCCCAAACCTCTTCACTTCGCGCTGCCACTTCTCAGATGGAGCGCTTGGGAGATAAACTGAGTTTCTTTGCTGGGTCGGTGTCCCTTGCTGTAATTGTCCTTGGAATTATCGTGGGACTTGCCCTTACAAGATCCATACTTGTGCCGGTGCGCCATCTTAAACAAGCTTTGTTATTTATGGGAAGGGGACAGCAACCGGACAATAAGGTCCCCATCACTCCAGATGAGATTGGAGATATGGCGGTAGCCGTTAATAGACTGGCAGATGGACTTCAAAAAACTAGGAAATTTTCTGAAGCAGTGGGTTCGGGAGATTTCAACTCCCCGTATGAACCACTTAGTGATGATGATTCTTTAGGTCATGCTCTTTTAAGTATGCGTGATGATTTGGCCGCCACAGAAATAGAACTTGCGCAAAAGGTGGAGGATAGGACGGCAGAAATGTCCAAGCAAAAGAAAAGAGCGGAAGACCTATACAGCGATCTGCGTGACAGTATAAACTATGCTTTGAGGATTCAGGAATCCATTCTACCAACAGAAAAAGAAGTGTCAGAGGTTTTCGATAACTCAGCCGTTTTCTATCGACCCAGAGATATCGTTTCCGGAGACTTCTACTTTTTCCGCTCAGTGGGTAGAGTTAGACTTGTAGCAGCGGTTGACTGTACAGGGCATGGAGTGCCTGGAGCATTTATGAGCCTGGTGGGATATAACGCCTTGAGTCATGTGACAAAGGTTTTCACTGAACCTAGTAAAATTCTAGATAGACTTAACTCTGCTGCTTTGGAAGTTCTTAGTTCGGAAACCTCACCAGACAACCTTCAAGACGGAATGGATCTTGTAATGTTAGCTGTGGATATGGAAAAAATGGAGCTTCTATATTCAGGGGCAAACAACCCCCTGTATGTTGTTAGAGAAGGAGAACTCCATGAAATGAAAGCGGATAAATTTGCTATAGCCTCGTTCAAACCAGATTCTAAGTCTTACACCCAACAGGTTTATCCTCTCGAGCAGGGAGACACCATCTTCGCTTCCACAGACGGATTTGTTGATCAATTCGGAGGGCCCTTGGGAAAAAAATACATGCGCCGCCGTTTCAGAGAACTATTAGTTCGACTTGCTGAAATGCCTATAACTAAGCATAAAGATGAATTGGCAAAAGAGTTTGACGGTTGGAAGGCAAAAGAAGAACAGGTGGATGATGTCCTTGTAATTAGCATTAGGATATAATGCTTCGCAAAGCCTGGAAATTTCTTCGGTCTGATAAAGCAATTTTAGTTTGGGCTAGTCTCGTAGGAGTTTTAGCGGGGCTCGTGGCTGTTCTTTTAAAAAATGGGGTTAGCATGATTCGCTCTGGCATTTTTTCAGTCCAAGACTTAACAAATTTTAAACCTCTCATAGGACTCGGACCTATAATAGGGTTGCTACTCACTTCCTGGTTTGTAAAAAAAGTACTTGGAGGTGACCATCCCGGTGGTGGCATTCCCGCCACGCTTCACGCTCTATCAACGAGGCGAGGCGCCCTAAAACGCACCTGGCTTTTCGCACCAGTAGTCACGAGCATACTTTCTGTTGGATTCGGTGGATCGGGTGGACTTGAGGCGCCTGCCGTACAAGCTGGAGCGACTATAGGTTCGGAGATAGCTTCTCGTACAAAACGCAGTTTTCGTCGCCGTAGACTTCTCATAGCTTGCGCTGCAACAGCATCTTTAGCGGCTATGTTTAAAGCCCCGATTGCGGCACTTATTTTTGCTATAGAAGTGATAATGATAGATCTCACAGCAGCAAGCCTTGTGCCACTCATATTCGCCTCCCTAGCCTCTCTACTAACAGCTTATTTCTTAATCGAAGGAGAGGATATTCTAGCTGTAACCGAACTTGCTCCTTTCGCCGTGAAAAGGTTGCCTTTTTATATAACTTTAGGTCTTATTGCCGGGCTTGGATCTGTTATTTTTACTAGGTTTTATTTAGTTTCCTCTCGTGCCGTTTCTAGGTTTAAAAATCCATTAACAAGAATAATAACGGCAGGATTAATTCTGGGTTGTTCTGTAGCGAGTTTCCCTTCCCTTTATGGAGAGGGTTATGAAGTGGTAAACTCCATGTTTATGGGTTCTTCAAACGTTATATCGGGTGAGTTAATACCTTTTAACAATTCGGAAGGCCTTGTGATCATAGCAGCTCTACTTTTTGCATGGGCTCTAAAACCTATATTAACAGGGTTAACTGTGGGAGCAGGTGGTGTAGCAGGAGTTTTCGCCCCCTCTCTATTCTGTGGAGCCCTGCTTGGGTACACCTTTGCCCTGTCAGTAAATATGGTTTTCGGACCTGATACTATACCTGTAGGAAATGCTGTTTTAGCTGGATTAGGTGGGATGATGGCCGGAGTGCTCCACGCTCCACTTACTGCGATTTTCCTAGCATCTGAAATCAGTGGTGGCTACGAACTATTCGTCCCATTAATGCTCAGTTCAGCTCTTAGCTATTCACTGTCTAGATACCTTGTAAAAAACAGCATTTATACCAGGGAGCTTGCTGAAAGAGGGGAGTTACTTACCCACGATAAAGACAAAAGCGTCCTCACTCTTATGAGCCTATCTGATGAGATTGAGACGGATTTCCTTCAGGTACGCCCAGATTACACTTTAGGCACCCTCGTTAGAGTTGTAGCTAAAAGCAAAAGAAACTTACATCCCGTCGTAGACGAAGAGGGTATTCTTATTGGTTTACTTGATCTCCAAGATATACGCCAAATAATGTTTGATAGAGACAAGTACGAGACCACTACAGTCAATGATCTACTCGTTATTCCAGACAACCTAATTAATTCAGACGAAAAGATGGAGTCGGTGATGTTGAAATTCGAAGTAAGCGGTGCGTGGAATCTTCCTGTTGTCGATTCTAAAGGTAAATACCTAGGTTTTGTGTCAAACTCTCGTTTGTTTGGGGCATATAGAAAGTGGTTGAAAGAAACAAGTGGAGATTAAGCCTTTAGGAATTTAAAAACTCAGATGTGGATTCCAAAAACAGTTCGGGTTCTTCTGCATGTAACCAATGGCCTGAGTTTTCAAGGCAAACATTTTCCAATTGTAAGTAAAGTTCTTCAAGTTCTGCTAAATCTTTCGAGTTTACATATCCTGAAAGAGCACCATAAATAAGTAACGTGGGGATAGTGTTTATCGAAAGGTCTATACGCTTTGTTATCCCTGATAGAGTATTAGATAAGACTTCTAGATTAAATCGCCATGAATACCCACCCGATTTCTCTCTCCTTAAGTTTTTCATTAAAAATGGAATCAGAACTTTATCCTTACCAAGTTTAGATTCGAGAACATTCAAGACTTCCTTGCGAGAGTTTGCTATAGCAGGGTTAGTCGATTGAAGTGCTTGGAAAATGGGTTCATGTTGTGGAGAGTATTCCTTAGGAGAGATATCCGCAACGATTAATTTCGCAACTCTGTCTGGATGGTTTTCAGCAAAAAGCATCACAGTTTTACCTCCCATGCTGTGTCCTAAAAGGCAAGCTTTTTCAATTGCGTGGTCATCTAAATATTTTAGAAGATCGGAAGCCATTATTTCATATGAATGGTCTTGTGTATGTGGACTACGCCCATGGTTCCTTGCGTCTACAAGGTGTACACGGAATTCTAAAGCATACTGCCTAGCAAGAGTGTGCCAGTTGTCAGCACTTCCTAAAAGACCATGTAAAATCACAAGATCTTTCGTTTTTTCAACTCCGATTATTCTGCTATGAAGAGTAACTGCAGTCATGTTTAAACTACTTTATTTAAGCATGCGAGATACTTAGCTACTGTGTTAGAAAGCCCTATGTAAAGGGCATCAGAAATTAGTGCGTGACCTATGCTTACCTCATCTAAGTAGGGAACATTATTCGCAAAATCTTTAAGGTTAGAAAGATCTAAATCATGCCCAGCGTTGATGCCTAAGCCTAATTCATGAGCAAGTGTAGCTGCCCTAGCATAAGGTATTGCGGCATCTTCGCCTATGACTTTATGTTTCACCGCGTAATCCTCTGTGTAAAGTTCAATTTGATTAGTACCTGACAATGCTGCAGCATATATCCCCTTCTCCGATGTGTCAATAAATAAGCTTGTTCTAATACTCGCATTAGAAAATCGGCCAATAACCTCCTTTAACATTTGCTCATTTTCTGTAACATTCCAACCTGCATTGCTCGTAATCACATTTGGCGGATCTGGAACAAGAGTCACTTGTTCTGGCTTAACATCTAAAACTAATTTTATAAAGTCCTCAGAGGGGTATCCTTCGATATTAAATTCACTATGTACTAATGGACGTAAATCTCGTACATCTTGATAAGTAATGTGTCTCTCATCAGGTCTTGGATGTACCGTTATCCCTTGTACACCGAAGGATTGAATACGTGTGACGGCTTGCAGTAAATCAGGAATAGATCCACCTCTCGCATTACGCAAAGTGGCAATTTTATTTACGTTTACACTTAACTTTGTGTTTTGTACCTTCGAACTGTCTGACATAAGGCAAAATTAACTCATGAGAGCCCAGAAACTATTAACCTTTGACCTTCCCTTACTTCTACCTATTGATAAGGTTTCTCGGGCTATCAGCCTGATGGATGAATACAAGGTAGCTCACCTGCCTATTGTTGTGGAAGACCAGTTTCAAGGGCTCATTAAAGAAGAAGATCTACTTGAGCATGAAGACACAACTGTTTTAGCTGAGGTTACGACTTATCAGATTAGCGTTGACCCGAACCTTCACCTCTATGATGTTGTAGCCCAAATGTCACGTGCAGAAGTAGATATCCTGCCTGTCGTATTTCAGGGAAAATACATGGGGAGCATTGATAGAGGAGCTATCATGAGCTTCCTGACTAAAGAAGCCGGTTGGGGTTTAGAAGGAAGTACCGTGATTTTAGAAATCACATCTGCTAAGTATAGTTTAGCTGAAATTTCTAGACTGGTTGAGGAGAATAGCACTCAGATAACGAGCTTTAATATGACGCAAAAAGACTCAGGGGCTCTTATTGTGACCATAAAATTAAACACCACGAAAATTGCGGCAATACTCTCATCATTTGAACGTTTCGATTATAAAATATTGACTTTCTTTAATTCTCCAGAGGTTGAGGACGAACTTCGCAGCAAGTTTGACGCCTTTATGCGTTATCTAGAAACGGATTAAGCCCAGTAAATCACAATTTATGCGCATAGCTTTATTTGGAAAACCATTCAAGCAAAAACACAATGATGCGGTTCAGCATCTTGTAGATCGTATTCAAGGTCTAGATTCTGAGGCTCTTGTTTACCTAGAGTTTATGGATTTGCTAAAGAAATCAACAGAAGTGCCTTCGACGTTTAAAACATTTTATTGTGCTGAAGATATAGAAGGTTATGATATTTTATTTTCAGTTGGTGGAGATGGGACATTTCTTGAGTCGTGTACTTTAGCTTCGGAAAACGGTATTCCTATTATGGGCATCAATACCGGTACATTGGGATTTCTTTCTAATGTGGGTACCGACTCTATCGATGATGCGATTGATGCAATAATTTCAGGAAAAACTTGGATAGACGAACGTTCTCTTTTAAAAGTTGAATCTGAAGGAGTAGATCTTGGTAAATTCCCTTATGCTTTAAACGAAGTGGCGATTCATAAACGAGATACAGCAAGCATGGTTGTTGTTGAAGTTCATCGTGAGGATAGATTTGTAAATACTTACTGGGCTGACGGCCTAATCGTATCAACGGCAACAGGCTCTACAGCATATAGCCTAAGTGCAGGTGGCCCTATAATTTCCCCAAGTTCTCAGGTCGTTGTAATTAGCCCTATAGCGCCACATAATCTTACAAATCGTCCTTTGATTGTTCCTATAGAAGGTGAGATTACTCTTTCACCTGATGGGCGTGACGCAAGTTTTTTACTGTCACTAGATAGCCGATCTTTTCGAATTGAAACAAGATCTATAGTCACAGTAAATCCAGCTCCGTTTAAAGCTAAATTTTTAAACCTAGAGCATCAAAATTTCTTTAATATTATTCGATCTAAGATGCATTGGGGAATTGATCCGCGCGAACGATGAAAGGCAAAATATATTTACTATTATTTGGGCTAATTGCAGCAATAAATTCGGAATCCACAGCTCAAACTTTTCAAAGTTCGAGCGCAGAAATTGGTTACCAAATAGGGACTTCATATTATCTAGGAGATCTCAACCCTAACAGTCCGCTTAGCGGCAGACAGCACGTTACACAGGGGGGGTACTATAGGCATAATTTTAATTCAAGAGTCGGACTGAGACTTCAGCTTTTACAGGGAGTAGTAGAGGCTTGGGATGAAGACAGTCAGAGTTCTTGGGCTCAGAATAGAAATTTGCATTTTAGAAATAAAATTGTTGAATTTTCGATTTCAGGAGAGATCAACTACATAGATCATGTTATGGGTAATCCTGATGATAGGCTTACTGGATATTTGACTGCAGGATTAGCGTATTTCTCACATGATCCTGAGGCAATGGATAGTTTTGGTAATTGGCACCCATTGCAGCCATTAGGAACTGAAGGGCAGGGTTGGGTTTTTGACACGAATCCTTATAAACTAGGTGGTTTAGCTATACCTGTTGGTATGGGTTTTAAAATTAATTTAGGTCCAGCGTTAGCTTTTCAATTTGAGTGGGGGATTAGAAAGACTTGGACTGATTATTTAGACGATGTCAGTACATCCTATGTTAACCCTGTTGAAATCAGGCAAGCTCGTGGGGATTTAGCCTTTGAAATGGCTGATAGAATACTCGTTTTACCAGATGGAGCTTCTTCTTCAGAGGGCTTGCAAAGAGGTGATCCAGGTCTTGATGATAAATACGGTTATTTCCTTGCTTCAATTGCCCTAAGAGTCAGCAAGAAACCTACTTCATGCTGGAATCAATGAGTAACTACAAAATGAATTCCGAGGAGAAGCAGATTAGACAAGATCTGTTGAGCTCTTTTAATCTTGATCCTCAATGTATCCCACAACATATCGCCATAATTATGGACGGTAACGGTCGTTGGGCAGAAAACAGGGGTGAGAATAGAATCTTCGGGCATTTAAACGGTGTCGAATCTGTTCGCTCTGTTGTCGAGACAGCTGTGCAATCAGGGGTTAGATATTTGACTCTTTATGCATTTAGTACAGAAAACTGGAACCGACCTAAGGATGAAGTCGAGGCGCTTATGGATCTTCTTGTAACGACTCTTGTTCAGGAGATGGACGATTTGAATAAAAAAGGAGTAAGATTGAATACGATAGGCGACTTGTCCGCTTTACCGGACAACTGCAATAATCAATTGAAAAGCGCCTGTTCTAAGGAGGTAGGTGAAGTCCGTTTGGACTTAATTCTGGCACTTAACTACAGTGCTAAATGGGAAATTATTCAGGCTGTAAAAGGGGTTGTTAGAAATAATTTGAAAATAGAAGAAATTAATGCTGATACTTTTGAAAGCTTTTTACAAACAAAAGGAATTCCCGATCCGGAACTTATGATCAGAACCTCTGGTGAGCATAGGATAAGTAATTTTATGTTATGGCAGTTAGCGTATGCGGAATTCCACTTTACATCCGTACTTTGGCCTGATTTTCGCAAGGAGCATTTCCTCACGGCTATTCAAGATTTTCAAAACCGAGAACGTCGCTTTGGCGGACTTCTTCAAACGAACGATAAATGAGAGCATTTTTGATTGTGGCAACCTTTTTGCTATCATCTTTTTTTTCTTTCACCTCTGCGCAAAGCTCTCTAACTGAGGTTCTTGATCTTAGTATGTCTCAAGAATATCGCATTGGAGGCATTACGGTTATGGGAGCAGAGTTCACCGATGTTCAGGCAATTAAACTGTTTAGTGCTTTGCAAATTGGAGCAACGATAACCATTCCTGGAGAAAAAATTGGTGAAGCAATTACTAACCTTTGGAATCAGGATTTATTCGAGGATATAAGTATAGAAGCGGCCGAACTTCGAGAAAGAGATGTTTATCTTGTTATCCGTGTTAAAGAACTCCCCCGACTAACTCGATACAGTATAGCTGGGGTAAATAGATCTGAGCAGGAAACTATAAGAGGGAAAATTGACCTCATGACTGGCCGAATAGTTAATGAAAACGTTATCGCCACAGCAGTAAAGCGGATTAACGATCACTATCGCGATAAGGGGTTTTTAGATATTGATGTTGATATTGTCCAAGAGGTAGATTCATCATTTGCTAACGGAACAATTATCAGAGTTAATGTAGACAAAGGCAAAAAAGTGAAAGTCGACTTAATTTTAATTAACGGCATCACAGCTTTTGATGCTAAGAAGGTTAAACGTAAAATGAAATCTACTAAGGAAAAAACTTGGTGGAGATTTTACAAACCCTCAAAATACTTAGCCGATGAGTTTAAGTCTGATCAACAGGCGATTATTGCTATGTATAATAATGAGGGATACAGAAATGCTCGTATTATAAGTGATTCATTATATAGAACAGAGGAAGGTCTTGTGGGTTTAATAGTTGAGCTTGAAGAAGGAACACCATTCCGTTTTGGAAATATCACGTTTACGGGCAACACGATGTATCGTACCACTCAACTTGACTCTATTCTCGGAATCCACAAAGGAGATGTTTATTCACTCGCTCATCTTGAGACGCGTGTATTTATGGATCCTAAAGGGATGGATCTTAGCTCTCTTTACCAGGATGATGGATATCTCACCTTCCGGGCAATGCCTATAGAGAAACGTGTAGAAAACGACACGATCGACATAGAAATCCGCATGATGGAAGGGTTGCAGTTCCGCATTGGTAAAATCCTTGTAGAAGGGAATACTAAGACAAACGACCATGTTATATACCGTGAAATCCGTACTCGTCCAGGTGATCTTTTCAGTAGAACAGATATAATCAGGACTCAGCGTGAGCTTTCTCAACTTAATTATTTCAATCCTGAGGCTTTCGGGATTAATCCCATCCAACATCCGGAGGATGGAACGGTGGATATCGAGTACACGGTCGAGGAAAAACCTTCCGACCAGATCGAGCTCAGTGGCGGCTGGGGCGGTGGTCGCGTGGTGGGAACACTCGGCATCAGCTTCACGAATTTCTCCTTGCGCAACGCCTTTAAAAAGGGGGCTTGGCGCCCCATTCCCACGGGAGACGGCCAGCGACTGAGCATACGTGCGCAGTCTAATGGACTGTACTTCCAGAGCTACAACTTCAGTCTGACGGAGCCGTGGCTGGGCGGGAAGAAACCGAATAGCCTCAGCTTTTCGACGTGGCACAGCGTGCAAACGAATGGCCAGCCTCGCAAGGTTGAGGGCGAAGTCAACGAACTCCGCCAGAGCTTGGAGGTGACCGGTTTGCAAGTGGGCTTAGGCCAACGCTGGAAA
>ENA-OSET01001950-OSET01001950.1-sediment-metagenome-genome-assembly--contig:-NODE-1950-length-20652-cov-3.645443_pt1 | contig 20652 bp, 30 predicted proteins | sample MGYA00237882_ERZ534229 | MGnify/ENA primary metagenome ERZ534229 (study PRJEB26408, sample SAMN06266212) | sediment metagenome | isolation source: Hudson Canyon methane seep mesocosm | place... | reverse complement strand
GCATTACACAAGCTGTACCCGCCACGTTGTCGCGGAAAGCGTATACGTCACCTTTGTATTCCCAGACCCCTAAAATACCCCCAGAGCCTGAGACAGGAACCGCGGTGGTAGACCCGTCAAAAGTCTCATACCCATCAATGCGTCTGTACCCACCCGACAAGGACGCTTCATAGTTCTGGGCAACAATGGCCCTACCTGCTGATATGTTTAATGCAGGCGAAACTAAATCCAGACCCCCACTCAATGCCCATGTCTGAGTCTGTACTGTCATGCTAAAGGAGTAGCGGCAATTGAAATATTAGGTAGTGCTTCTGCGGCCAAGTTTGTTAGCCTAGATTGTAGGTTACCGTAAGCATCTTGATATAACTCAGTTGCGTCTTGCTCTGCCGCTAAGTAGATCATGGCCTGATACAAGATAATGTCGTGGTAAGCCTCTGGCAAGAGAGGCTCATCCAAGTTCGCGGCTAATATCTGTGGGGTGCGGATGTACTCAAACTCAACTGTCCCTACTTCCGTAGGGGTAGTCAGAAAGACCAACGCATTGTTGGGCTTAATAGAGAACTCCCTAACGGGGCCATCATTTCCTAATGTTGTACGATCTACGTTATTCCACCGCACGTACTTCATGTAGAACTTAGTGCCTTCAGTGGTAGTAAACGTAAAAGAGTACGGGTTCCATCTCCTGACATCAGGACTGAGAACTACATTAGTCGCGGGTGAGTAGGTGTTCTCCCCAACAACAGTCGAGAACTCCCCCTCTGCCCACAAAAAGTTCCAATCTCGTTTGTTCTGGATTTCAAGCCAAGCACGGGCAACCCAATCTACAACTTTCTTCTTGATATCCTTCTGTCCCGTGACAGATAAGACTCCAGACTCTTCAAGCCCTGCCTCTTTAATCAGTGTGTCACACAAGGATAAGTAATTCATTAAGCGACCTTAGTGTAAGGAAAGCGTTTGATGTCTCGCGTAATTTCCTCGCCTTTAGAGTTACGCTCAAACACCGTAATAATACAATTGTCTAATGTAGACAGTACGTGAAGAGGAATATCGACCTTCTCTTCGCGTTGAATCTGGTAAGCAACACCGTTGATCTGAGCGAACACATCGCCTGTATCTGTCTGAGTGTTGTGAAAAATAACAGTTGAACGTCCAGTGGGTCTATCGGCTAGAGGTTTCTTTGCAGTCATTATAAAATCCTTTTATATAAGAAGAGGAAGAACCACCCCCCTAAGAGGTGGTTCTTACGCTCACGAAAAACCGACTATTAGTCAGTTACTGCACACTCTAGACGAACCATATAGGCATCGTTTAAGATCACAGTTGTTGAGTAGCTTTTCCAACCAATGTGGCCACGTTGACCCAATGGATCAGACTCACTTGGAGAAGGATTAACTACAGTAGGAGTGATTGAACTTCTTCCTTTTAAAGGAACAAGCCCATACGCATCACGGGCCAAGAATAACACTGGGTAAACATCAGCAGATGAGCCAGTTGTTGAGATCATCGCGCCTTTAGCACCACCTGCATCACCGAATGGGGTGAACACAGTAGATGCGATATAACGCACATCTTCGACTTTACCAATCTCAGACTCATAAGGAGTCATTTGACCGTAAGACTCAGTGCTTACGAAACCCGCTAAACCGCGGATATCACTTTCCATGTCAGGGTGAACTAGTGCAACAAAAGATGGTGCAACTGGTTGTGTTCCGTAGCTTGGAGTTGAACGAACAATCTTGCTAATCGGACGAGCGTTTTGACGCTTTAAGTCGCGAGTAACTTTACGTTGTTGCTCTAAAGTGATTGGAGAGTTTACAGAACCCCGTGCCGCTCCATTGGCATAGCGAACTGAAGAACCCGCTTTCAACACATTAAAACGAATAGTTTCAATGGTTTGTGCGGCTTGCTCACCCAAAATCTCAACAGTTTCCTGTAAAACAGGGTCTTGATGTGTGTCTTGGACAACGTCAGTAATAGTAACTAGGTCACCATACTGGCTTAAAGTAGCAGTTACATCCGTAGATGAAAGCTGTTTTGAAGAAGGTGTTACACCCTCAGTCAATGGCGTCGTTGCCAACCCTAAAGAGTTATATCTACGAAACTTAATCGTTTTAGAACTCTTAGTTGGGATAGGTTTAGACTGACCGAATTTTTCGATCACTAGGTGGGGTAACCCACGTTTCAGCAGTTCGCGCTCTGCGAATGCCGCTGTTCTTGGTGAAATATCACCGTATTCTGTATTAGCCATTTTAACTAAATCCTTTTAATGAAATGAATGTTAACGTCCATATGCTCTATTAAGATCGGGATCATTCCGCTCAAGGTAATCAAACACTGCGTCTGGATCACTCGGCATCCCACCCTGTACTGCTGTACTAGGCTTAGAGGCCACTGCTGTTCCACTCTGCAACTGCTGATTTCTTTTAGCTTGAATTTTCTCGACAGGGGTTTTTCCAACAGATGCCATAGCCTCTATAGGCTTATTACTGAGCGTGTAGTAATTCAGGAGTTCAATCGCGTCCTGTGCATTGTTAGACTTGGTGAGTTGTTTAATCTGATCAGGACGTTGCTCTAACCATGTGGCAAATTGCTTAGTCCTAACTGTTTCGCGCCACTGTGGGTATTGTCTTAATAACACCTCTTCTTGACTGAGATTGTATCTTTGCTTCTCAGCGTCAACGAGGGGTTTGACCATCCTGTTCACAGTGTCTTCTACTTCAACTCCCGCAGTCCCGCTCCCCATGGTAGCGATAGCCTCGACTGCGGCTTTAGCCCTCTCTTCATCCCCCGAATATAAATCTGAAACGATCTTATCAGTGGTTAGTGAAGGTTTTGCATCAGGCGTCTCAGCCTTCTGCGGTCTTGATAGAGTGTCGTTAACTCTTTGAAGGTCACTTACCTGCCGTTGTAGAGCGGCAATACGTCCATCATCCGACTTATACTTGTGCTGTAACTTCTCATGCTCTTGCCTCAACGCAGTGAGTTCGTCAACAGAAGGCTCTTCAGCGTTCTTAACTTCCTCGGCTACAGCGTTTGCCGCAATTACAGGATCAGGGTCTGACTCTGGCTGTACATTCTCGGTATTCGTATCAGGTTGTTCTTCCGCGGTGGCCTCGACAGCGACCTCAGTCCCTTCCCCATCATTAAAAATACTTTCTAACTCTGCTTCAGTAGCTTGTCCTTCAATAGTTTCCATAACACTTCCTTGTGTAGCGTCTAATTAAAGAGGCTAATTAATCATACTTAATACTCTCGGCATCACGCATGGTGGAACTGCCCTCCATGGGTAATTCTAAGAGTTCCTTTAATGCCTTAATATATCCACGGGTGAACTGAGTTTCCTCATGTGCCATCGTGGATGATTCTAGATATTCTCTAGCGGTAGATATCCGCTTGTTGCCGTACTCTTCGACAGCAACCCACGTTGTGGAGGTTGGGTCTATACCGCTCACCTAAATACCACTTCCCATTTTCTGCTTGAGGCTCATCTCCAATCTGCGATTGTTTTCACGCATCATGTCAACCCCAACCTTCTTACCTGCAACTTCACCTCGCATACCCTCGCCCTGCATCTTAGAGTCAGCTTGACGTTGTGAGGCTAACTCGGCTTGTTCTAACTTAGCCATAGCGATCTGCCCGTCTTGTTGCATCTGTGCTTGTTTGATTTGAGCGTCTTGTTCCATCTGAGCCTGCTTCAACTGAAGGTGGCCTTCTTGGATAGGATCAACTGGAAGGGGTTGTTGCCCCATCTGAGCCTGTTGCTCTTGCATGGCTTGCATCTCTTGTTCGATCTCAACGTCTGTTTTGACAACTTCGTTAGGATCAATCTGCATAGCAGTGACCACCCGTCTATATAAAGAAGGGACGTCTGTCAGAGGTTCAAGTAAAGGACTACCCGCTAAGTTGATCAAGGCCATGGCGTTTTGAGCCTGCATCTCCTTGACTATCAAGTGAGAAGACCCACGGGCATGAATATGCATATCTCCCTTAACATCTTCCTTGTCAGAGAACTGCATATTCCAATCGTATAAGCGTTGAATGAACGGTAATGTAATCCCGTCATCCCAAGCTTTGATTGCTCTCCGCAAAACAGTGTTCGCGGAGTTCATAAGAATGGACATCCCTGTCGCTGTGTTGACAGGCTGTGCGCCTGCCTCTCCCTGTGCTACTGACGGTAAACCTGCCTCTTCGTCTGCTAAATCCTTAGCCACGTTGAAGAGTGCAAGAAGTTCGTTGAGATGCCCATTGATATCGAAAGTACCAAAAGCCTGACTCACATTCGCGGTCAGTCCTTTGGCTCTCCATAGCTTCCTTGGCCTCAACGACCAATCACCGTCTACTGGCTCAATAGACCCTTCGTTAACTACTACCTGTGGAGCAGTAGATAATCCCGCATTGTCCATAGCCATTCTCCAACTAGCGTTCAACGCACGTTGGGAATTGTTCATTAATCTTGGGACTCCTATCCCAAAGATTGAAGTGTCAGACGTCTCCCATGAGAACACCGAATACGGAAGATCATCAGTATCCATAATGTTAGGGGTTGCACGTATGACTTTACCGTTAACAAACCACACTACCCCACTCATGATGTCTAGTGCATTTTCCGTGTCAACGTCACAGCCACAAGCTTCAAGATCGTCTTTGTCTAACTCACCGTGATATTCCCAGACTTCAAATCTGTTCTCGGTGATATTACCCTGTACCCCAGAGATGCCCTGCATCTCGGCTAGATAAGTAGCTGACGCCACCTCATCCACAGCACCTGATAATATATCGTTGATCTGCCCTGCTAAGTACCCATCCTGTTTAGCGAGGTTTCGTAAGTCCTTTCTAGACATGATGTGCCGTTGCAGAACAAACTCTGCATCCCGAATCTTACGGGCGGCCATGTCAGGGAAAAAATCCCAAGGGTCAACCCGCTCACAGGTTGGACGCTTGTCGTTAGTGACTTCTAAAACCTGCGTGGAATTACCCGTCTGGTCTTGCATCGTTGTCCATCTTTTGGAGATGCGATCATAGACCGTCACTCCCTTCAAGATGCCTGTACCTAAAAGTACAGAGTCGTGGATAATCTCTCTACAGACTGACGCCCAATTAGCTTCCACAAGCTGATCGTCCATCTCTAGCTTCATCTTCTCGGATCGGGCCTTCGCCTCTTCCACGATGCCTGCTACTACATCCCTCTGCTGAACCTCACTACCTTCGGGAGTAACTCCGACTGCTTCTTCAGACCCTTTAAAGTCTTGTAGGTCAGGGGATGGGGTTGGTCTGATATCCCAGTTTCTATCGTCTGTAGGGAATAAGATGTCGCTGATTCTCGCTTCAGCCGCGTTTACTTTTGACCGTGTGATGTTCGCGAATAGCTGAGAGCCACCAGACGCGGAGAGTCTTGCTTTCTCAACGTCAGAGTATTCCCCGTTATACTGCTTCAGGTCATCCATCCATCTAGCTTCGATCTCGCCACGTTGCGCGACTGCCTCATCTGCCTTCCCTTGTAGGGAAACCCCTAGAGCCGATAGTCTATTAGAGTAGGCAATGTCTTTATCTAACTCGGCATCAGGGTGCTGTTCTTCGACCTCAAACTCGTCTAACTCTGGCATCTCTTCTTCAAACTCTTGCATCACTATTCCCTGTCGCCAGATGTCTGGTCTATGATAAAAGGCTCATCCTGTTTTTCAGCCTCGTCTTTCCACTTGAACACTAAGTTACCTTTAGATTCAATAGCCACAAGAGGGGCGCGAGGTTTTGCTTTGATGTACCCTAAGATGTCACTGTATGCCTTGATCGCGGATGAGTACTGCCCTTCCTTCTCGGCCTTTCTGCCCACACGGACTAAAGACCGCACAGGACAACAGCGAGTGGTAGTTAGTGCATCGTTGATGTAATCCTCATCAAATCTTTTAGCTTTGTTCTTAACCCCCTTCTTACGGCCACCACTCTTCTTGCGCTTGGGCTTATCCGCTGTTAAGGATTGAGGTCTGAAGTCCGATCCACTAGCATCGCCTCTATATACAGGCTCCACCATGGCACTCATTTCTTCGGGAACTTCTTCTGTGTCTAAGTCGAGGTCAACTATTGCTTCAATGTCAACGTCAGTCATTTTCACCTCTAGATGTAAAAAACCCCCTAACTGCTATGACGGGACAGGTAGAGGGTTAGATAACAACAAGTAGCAAAACGGAGAGTTAAAAACCACCAGTATGTTAGATATTATAACAATAAATCGGATTAATTGCAAGCATTTGCTCTTCTAAACTAAACCACACAAGGCGTAACGATTTCTTGGGTGCGTCCGTGGTTGGTATGGAACCCTGAATCTAATTCAGCCCCCCTTCTCGCCCTGACGGCTTCCGATTTCGTGGCGAAAAGGCCAATGATTACTGGCCCACCGTTCCGTGAAATCCTAGCCTCCCACGGTCTTGGCCGCTCTATGCCTATGTGACGAACCCCAGTTACCCCAGATGTGTTTGTTACATAACGCTTCTTGTTCTGCATATTAATCTGGTGAGTAGTCTGGCGTAGGTTCTCTCGCCTGTTGTCTAACTTATCCCCATTGATATGGTCAATGCACTGATATAACGTGTGTCCTGTGTGCCAGACGTATGCAAGCCTGTGAGTGTAATGGAGAGTCTCCTTATACTTTATCTTGCGGTAACCATTAGTTGGGTCAAAACACCCTGCGCGGGAGCCTTTAGCTAGACGTCTACTAGGGGCGACAGTCCACCTGAAGTCTTGAATTTCATCGTCCCATACCAACGGCATGGCCAAAACGTCCTTTAGAGTTAGGGTCTTAGGTTGTAGGGGCATATGGCACATCGGGGTAGTTGAAGAGTGTGGCAAGAGCAGTGGGTGGGATTGCTCGGTTCGGATGCGCTTGTATCCTAGCCACACTACTATTATAGCTAATGCTTACACAATAGCTAATAGTTTACACTCTCGTATTGACCTCAGTGACTGCGTGTTCCAATGCCCCTAATAACCAGTACTGAGCCTTGGTCAGGTGGTGCTTGCTTACCTTGGCCCGTGGGTCTAGTGAGTAGTGGGATATGAGTGCGGCCTGCAACTTAGGGGGCATCCTTGTCATTACGTGATCGATGACTTGGAGATGTCGTGGCACTAAGACTTCAGGGGTTCTAGAAGAAGAGCCTTCAGACCCCGTGGTTACCCCACGGGATAGCTTAGATTCCATGGTTTCGTGGGGGTAACCAATTGAGGAAGTCTCAAGCATCCCCCGCTCCCAGTTAACCCACTCATATATCCTGTCTTCCACTACCAGTGGTATCGATGATTTACGTGCCATCTAGTACCCCGCTGTCGAATCGCCCGACATCCATTGGGATTGGGACATTCGCTTCCTATCCTTGTGGGTCTGGATGACCTTGCTTTGCTCGTTGAAGTTGACAGCCATGTAGCGTACTGCGTCACATATATGAGAACTCCAATCGTGGAGTGGTCTTGGTTTGAACTCGTTAGTCCGTTTGTTCTTTTCCCTGCGGTAGTTCCTTAAAGCCTCAATGACTACCTTGCAGTTGACCTTGTCGATCCAGATGCGTGGAAAGATAGTCCTCACAGCGTTGATGCCATCTTGGACACCAATCTGTGGGGCTATCTGGAAGTTGATTCCTAATGAGGCGGCCTGCTCTAGGCGCGATCTCCCCGTCCCTAACTCCCTGACCTGTATGTCATGAGGGGCCGTGTGGCTCCCCCAAGTGTAGGGTTTCGTGGACAAGTAAGAGATGTAGTGGGCTAGACCCTCCCCGTCCATTTCGTACACATCGATGATGCGTATCTCGTTCCCCGTGACCTGATACATTAGTATGCAGGTACTGTCCGACATTCCTAAATCCCAAGCGGTGTGGACAGGTAGCATAGGGTCATGAGGGACTGATATTAACCTACCCTCGTTCTCCGCTCTGTCCATGAAAGACCCGTAGTAACTGCCCTCTATGGCCGCTTGGAATGAACACTCATACTCCTGATTAAACTCGGCATCAGTCATGATGTCCTTCGCGTCTGAGAGTTCATCAGGATCGATGACGTTAGTCTCAGAGGCGCGGAATAAAGCAGTCATCCACGGGGAATTCTTGGGGTCTGCTTCTTCTTTTATCTTGGCTTGTTGGTACAGATCGTGGAAGGCATCCTGACCCATAGGAGTCCCGATCCAGATTGCATAGCCCTTCCGATCTGACAAACTTGGCCTCAAAATCTCACCGAACAGATTTGCAGGCATCTGGCTATACTCGTCTAAAACGACTCCATCGAAATATTGGCCACGGAGTGCATCGGGGTCGTCACCTGCTCCATATAGCCGAATCCTAGCCCCAGTTGGGTAGTCTATGCGGAGTTCTGTCTCGTTGATCGTTATGTCTGGGATGACGCGAGACATATTTTTTAAGATGTCCCACGCGATTACTTTGGCCTGTCTGTACGTGGGGGCTAGATAGCCCAACCTGACGTTGGACTTCTTCATCGTCAGGGCGTCACGGAGCAGGTGATTGATGGCCCAGAAGGTTTTTCCGAACCGTCTGTGAGCAACAACTACTGTCCACCTACGGACGTTATCGTGAAGATGCCGCTGTAAGGGCCGTGGGTGGTACGGTATTTCTACTGAATTCATAGGACTCTTCCATGAGCCACCCCTCTTACTGTGTTAAAGGGTGGGGTCGCGAATCCCACCCCCCTAATATCAAAATCCCGATTTTATTTTTACTGCAAATTCACCGTCATCATTGTGTATATATATGGTGGGGGGCCAAAAAATTTGCAGGGGGTGTCTAGGGTCTTCGACCCCACCCCCCTTCCTTTCCTTTTTACCTTTTCAAATGGCCGTCTTTTACCTTCTAATTGCCATGGTTTTGACGCCATTAACTGTAAGCTATTGATTAAGCTATGAGTGTTATTTTAACTTTATAAATAAGCTTTTAATTCTATCCTTAATACCATCAATTTTAACATAACTCATTGATTTATATATCATTGTAATAAGTTTTAGAATTTGCAGAAATTCCGACCTTACTCTTTATATATAGTAATTCCATCCTGATCTTTTAACCTTATGCTATTGACATACTAAATTGTGAGTGATAGTCTGGAATCAAGTTAAGCATTTGCTTAATGATTTCAAACAACACAATGGGGAAATTAAGATGTTATTAAAAAAAGATTATCAAGGCGTCAGGCGACTAAAACCTTTTACCTTTAAACCGTTAGCGTTAAACACGCTATTAAATAGCAATAAATTGACGGGCTACGCTAAATCGTGGTTACAAGGGGAAACTCAAGGTGTAAGCAATTATGAGTATTTGAATAAACCTATGGCCATGCTTTTAAGTAAATCGGCAAAAACAGAAAAGACAAAAAAAGAGACGGGTAAAATCCAATATGTACTATTTTTGTCACCCCATAACAAAGTAAGCAAAAAAACCTTATGCCCATGGGCTGAACAAAACGGGTGTTTTTTAACTTGTTTGGCTTGGTCGGGCCAATTGGGCATGGAAGTTGCCGACAATGCCAAAATAAAACGCACAATTTTAATGCTTTTTAGACTTGAGCAATTTATTCAACGAATAGCCGATGAGTTAAGTTTTTTACATCAAAAGTACAAGGATTTATTAATCATTCGTTTAAACGGTACTCAGGATTTATTCAAACAGTTTCAAAGTATTTATCAACTATTTTGGTTCCTGACTTTTGTCGAATACTCAAAAGGATTAGCCTATTTTGAAAAAGACAAAAAACTGGGCCTTAACAATATTACAAGGGTTTTCAGTGGTTCCAATGCTAACGAAACAGTGAGAAATAGAACCATCAAGGCTATCAAAGACGGCCAACACGTAGTTGTTGCACTCAATACAAAGGAATGTAAAAGGGAGTGGAAGGTGAATGATCAAATACGCTCAAGATTCATGGATGCTGACAAACACGATGACAGATCAGCTGATACTGTAAAGCTTAAATTTCTACGTATGAAGGGGGGTAAACAAAGCGATAGAAATAGCCTTGAAAAGTCTCAAGATCAAGATTTTTTCTGGACAGAAAAACAAGCTTTAGAACTGGCCGCAATAGCATAAAAACATTGGGCCAGAAATGGCCCTTTTATTTTTAAGTCAATTTATCAACAGTTGATTTAACAATAAAACAATCACAAAAAATGGAGTGGTAAAAATGAAACTTATCAAAAAATCCCAAGCTAAAAAAATGATTAAAGTACTTCCTTTCAATACATATATTTGCAAGTACTGTACTGGGAAATATGCGTGGTTGGGTAATGAACAAAACCACATAGATAAAGCTGATATCAGGGATTTATCAGATGACAAAGAGACTATGTTAGCCGCATACGTGGAGCGTAGGGCTGATGCTGACGGGCCTTACGCAATAATCATGAGCGTATGGAGTAAGGCATAATAATTAACTATTAGCTATTGACATATCAAATGCTAAGGTTTAGTATAAGTTAAGCCTTAGCAATTGCTAGGAACTTTTAACAAAAATGGAGACCAAAATGGAGACCAAAAAAATGTGGGAAATAGTTCAAGGAGGGGAATTATCTGAATGTTTACGCTGTAAATACAAAGGGCGTGACCATGCAGAAAATCCCCGAATTGAACACAAAGACGGGGAAAGGGGCGTGTTCTGTCCTGTATGTCACAGCACACATTTATACATTATAGAAGGGGGTATCAGATGAACACTTACTATCAAGTTGCGAAAGTGACAAAAAGCCCTGCTGAGAGATATGACGGGCCAAAAGATCACCCGACACACTGGTATGACGTAGCTAAAACACCAAATGAGTTCGCAGATTTTCTGAATGATCTTGATGATGATGTAATGGAGGTTTGTTTTTTATGTAGTGAGTTGGGGATTAAATCAAGTAATGATTTTTGGTTAAGAATCTTAGACGATACTGAGCATCGGGCGTGGAACAAACATTACGAACAAGAGGGAGAATAAAATGACTGATGAATTAGCGATAGCCTTAAATCGTCACATAGCAAAAACGGACAAAGAACAGCGTATTAAAGATGCAATGGAATCTTTGATTAAAGAAATTAACATGGGTGATAGCACTGAGGTGGGTGAAATGATGGGTAAATCACTGACATTCCAACACCCCACACTTCAACAGTGTTTCATGGGGGCGTTACTAAAAACCATCGAGGTTCATGGCATGAAAGACTATACCGATGCCCGTAACGATGCATCAGTTAAGTGGGCCAGAGAGTTGACAAAAAGTCCACTTGGAATGGGTGGTTTTCCATTCATTTAAAAAAACTGAGGGGTGAAAATCCCCTCTTATTTTTATGCCAATTGATACCAGTTGACATAACAATGAGATAACTAAAATGGAGAAGAGCATGAGCAAATTAATTGATGTAAAAATAGAAAATCGGGTGTATCACACTACATATGATGCATTGATGGAAGTGTATACATTGTGTAGTGACACGTTAGAGTTGGGCAAGGAAGATGATTGCGATCCTTACTTACTGAGCCGTGGAATGGAAGTAGTTTCGGACATCATGAAGCAGATAAAAAGGGGGAGTCATGAACGTATCTAAGGGACTGCTTGAACGAGGTTATCAGGGTATGTTGAAGGGGGCAAAGGTCTGTAGTGATTTGAGAGCTCTTCTATCCTATCGCAACTCTGAAGCGAATAGATGGGAAGAATGGAGACAGAATAAGATGTCATTTGAAGCGTTTCTCGCTGAAGATGACGGTTCTTTTGTAAATTCACAGGGTGTCGTGGAACCTGCTTACATTGTAGAGACGTATACACCCCTTGACATGGCCATTGCTGATCGACTTGTCACGTTATATGGCAGGGTAGCATTCGATGAGTCCGTGGAATTTGTACCCCGTGATACTTTGAACTGGGAATTATACGACTTACTAACCGAGGGTAAATTAGTATCGACTTATCCTAAAATGAAACGGTACACATAGGGGGAATCATGAAAACAGCAACAGTACCAGTATTTGCATACGATGATTTCCACATCCACATTGATGATTGTACAGGCATCATGGCTGATGCCCCCCACAAGTGGGTCGCAGAAGATACGTGCAATCATCAGATGGAGCGATTGAGAAACGACATCGAGAATGTAGAAGTTGCTGATGAGTTACTAGACTTATCAGACAGAGAGTTAGCGGAAGAATTTAAGCTACTATTCTCAAAGTACGGTCACATCCTAAATCACCCTATATTTACGTACCAAGAAAGTATCGAACTAGGATCGTTAAAATAAATTAGCTTTAGCTATTGACATAGCGCAAGCATAGGACTAAGATTGACTCAGCTTTTAGCAAATGCTGAAACTTTTAAAACAACACAACTGGAGAAATAAAATGACAACAGCACTCTTATACCCATCTGAAAAAAATGTCCATCACACTTTAGAAAGTTTGAAAACTTTACCGCAGGCATCAAACATAGGTAAGTTTCATAACCCCGTTCAGTTCAGCACCTTCGCTGAACAAGTGATGGACAGCATCACTCGTCACGGAATTACAGTAACTCAATCAGAGTTCGTGACAACCAACAAGCATCAGCAATTTTTTGCCGCATTAAAACTGGCAAATCCAGACGGTGATAAATCATGGAGTCCGATCATTGGCCTGCGCGGATCAACTAACAGCACAATACCTCGTCAGGTGTGTTTGGGCCATCGAGTTTTAGTGTGTAGCAATTTATGCTTCACAGGTGACATTGCTTCGGCCTCAACCAAGCAGACGTTGCGGTTGAATGATCGAATGCCGAGCATAATAGACGGAATCTTTGAGCGTGTTCCTGAGATTGTTGAGCGACAAGGCCAGTTGATACGTGATTACAAATCTCTTGAGGTATCTCAGGATCGTGGGACTAGCGTGATGGGGAATGTTTTCAGAAAAGGTGGGTTGTCACCTAGTCAGCTTGGTACTGCGATATCTGAGTGGGATAAGCCAAAGCACATAGAGCATACGCAAGATGGGTGGTCATTATGGAGACTTCAAAACGCAATGACTCAGGCTATAAAACCCTCACGGAATGCCAATGAGTGTAACCCTCAGTTGATTGCTAAACGTACAGAGATTCAGACAAGAATTTTAGATGATGAATTGTACCGAATTGAAGCGGCCGCATAAAAAGTTTGCGGCTAAGACCTATCGCAAAAAAAATCTTAGCCGCAAGTTTTAACCGCAAGTAATTATAACAAAAATGGAGAGTGAGATGGAATTAAAAAGTTATTTTCAAGTAGCACAGCAAAATAAAAGCGGGAAGAATGACGGCCCCGAAGATAACCCCACTGAATGGCTTATGGTGGGGGATACCCCTACGCAGTTAGTGAACTGGCTCAATGAGTCAGACGGAAAAACCCACAGAGAAAAGGTGTGGTTCAGGGTACTCAACAGAGAGGAGTTGGGAACATGGAGCCACTTGCGTGAGGTTGTCTCCTTGCGAAAGGAACTTCTCGATGCTAACAAAGTGATTAACACACTCCGCAAGGAACTGAAGATTGAAAGGGTGGGTAACTCATGAACGTACTTGATTACAAGACTCAACGAGTTGATGAACTTGATGTACAACGCAGACAAGTCGAGAAAGAGATTGATAAAGGACAGTCATTGGCTGTCGCTTTGAAGTTTTTGGACAGTCCGTATGTCGAGGTCGCACATGAATTTGTGAAAGACCAGAATGAAAAGCTAGATAAATTAATAACAGAAATTTTAATTATAAGAGGTGAGTTATGAGTACAACAGCAAAGATTGTTTTTGATATGCCGAAGAGTAAGACCATTAAAAACTGGAGATTAACGAGTGATCTATCTGATTCAGATAAGTTTGTACAAGACCTTACAGGGGTAAACCTAAACCAAGTCTGGACTATCACTTGCAAAATCGTAAATGGTTTAGCAAAAGTCACTGAGATTCATGGGGATGTATCTGATCCTGCCCTGCACAGACTAGCCGACTGCATTCAAAAGGAATACCCCGAAGTTATTGAAGTTGAGTTTATATACTGAGGGTTGGTGGCCCTGTGTTGGGCCACTCATTTCTATGTCAACTGTGACAGTTGGCATAGCAATGAGTCAATCAAAAATGGAGAGATGTATGAGCAGAACAAACCGAGTAATGGAAGAAAAACCAGTAAGTAGTTTCAAGGAACTGATGAAGGACTATGAGTCACCGTATGAATTCTACCGCAGTATATACAAGGCGGGCGTGGGGGTGAACATCTCCGTGAAGTTCCAACTGAACGACATGGGTAGTTGGGTGACTAGTGGTGAAGACCTACCCCGAAGGGATAGCATCTACAACCCCTTGTCTGACACACCGAGCAGTAAGATTGAAATTACAGGTGTTGGCATCTCATCCATAGTGGAAGGTAGTGATGCTGAACTTCCGATTCTATGGGTTAAACCACACGCATTCTGGGAGTCGCTTGATCTAATCGAACAGACGGTATCTGATATGTGGTCTGACTGCAACTGGGACACCAACACCATCGAGACGTTGAAAGATTTTATATACGGTTGGCTTGAGTGTACTGTCTACCCTGTGATGGGTGGTGGGCCTGAGAACCATGAGGATATGAAAATATTTATTATGCAAGAAATTCTCAGGGAGACTATCCCCTCTGAGTACGGTGTGAAGGACGCACAACGTGCGTTACGCAACTATATCAATGAGGTAAGACCTACACCGAGAGGGGTTAAGTCATGAGCAGACTACATTCGTTTAAGCGTTGGTTGATCGTGGAAGAAAAGGTTGGCAACAGATGGTTGGAATTAGCTGAGTTCAACAGTCATCGGAAAGCAACCAAGTTTCTGAGGGGAGTTGTGGATGCAGACATACGAGAGTTCAGGGTAGTGAACCATCGGGAACCTCGTTACACCCAGAACATTTATTCTGGGGTGTTCGGTGGTAAACTTAGCCATGGATAAAAAGTTAACTCAGGCAGAATTGGATACGTTGAGGGATAAGGACACTCAACTAAGAGAGGATGCCGTCAACACGTTTCTCAGAGCGTTAAGGTTGTTGTCGCAACGGCATGGTGATGATGATGTCACTGTGTCTAAGCTGAGTGAAGTTTTGGTGGGCTGTGGGTTGTTCAGTCTACTCACCGCTGAAGCTGATGTAGGGCAGTGGTCAGAGATTGTCGAGACTCTTGTCGAGAAGATCGCATACGACTTTAGTGATGAGGATGTGAGTGTTAACTTCCAGTTCCTAAATCACCCTGACAGGACTTTTCATTGATGACACCCTGCCCACACTGCAAAGGCACTGGCATAGCCGAGGACACCACCCACAAATACCAATGTGAGTGGTGTCTAGGTTCTAAACAGTTGCGGCCCGCCAGATTGAAAGAGTATCTAAAATACACTGAGTACTTAGACCTTTACGATGACTACACTTGAGAGAGTGGCGTCCTCTTGCCGCAAGTCGTACAAGTTTTAACGCCTTCCCTTGGTGATACGATATACCCCCTACATTTATGGTCATCACGGCCCCAACCTATCCACTTGTTGAGCCACTCCTTCAAAAGAATCCCCTCTTATCCAGAGAGTTATAAATCAAACGGTCAACACGAAAAGAATTAAGGCCGTGGATACCGATGAATTTTCTCCCTTTCAAAATCGCTGATGTGTAACTGGACGCTGACGCTTTACGTGTAGTTTTCACCTTGGCCCCATACCTGTCGTAAAATTTAATCTCGTAATCGCCTGTCTTAATCCTCAATATAACGTCTCCTTTAGCGCAGACTCAAGGTCAGGTTTCACATAAGAATCGACCTTTAGAATCTTACCTATCGGATACTCAGGATTAGAACCCCCCGAAACTTTTAGAATGTAAGGCGAGGACTTACTGACCTCGACTGCCACCCCTGCCCTGATATAGCGATCAGCAGATTCAAGAGCAACCCGTTTGTCTGTTGTGAATTTACTTTCATTTGAACTCAGCACCTCATCAATAGCAGAGTTGACCTGATCTTTACTCAAACCTAATCTATTCATAAGTCCGATACACACGACCATGCAATCAACGGCCCCATCTACAACCTCCGTGATATCTCTGTTTGCAAGGGCGTATTCCGTCTCTTCAAACTCTTCTTTCAGCAACACATACTGTCTCCAAACTGAATTCCACGGTGGGTGTTCCAAGTCACCCCTGTAATTACCTGCGATTAGATTCCAATCGACCACTCTTTCAACCATATTATTCATTACTTTGCTCCCCAATTATCACCTGATTCTGCATCCACGATGCCAGTTATATCCGCATCTGGAAACACATCCAAATACCCATTTGCCATAGCACTTTCTAACATCTTCTTTGTGTCCTCGACCTTACCAGTGGGACACTCTAAAATAATCTCATCGTGGACAACGGATAACGCTTTCACATCTGAATCTTTGTCCACCATCACCCTTCTCATCGCATTGTATAAAACATCCCCTGCCGATCCCTGAACTGGGAAGTTCACTAACTGAGCAGGGACAAACTTACTTGTCCCAGATATCAGCCTCCCCCCTGCCGTTCTTATTGGTTGCCCTGTCTGACCTAACGCTAATGCCTTGTCCCTCCATGCCCTGACCTTCGGATACTTATCAAGCCATGCTTGTAAGTAGATTTCAGCCTCTGCTGTATCAACACCCAACGCCCTAGCAATTGATGCCGTACCCATACCATATTGAATGCCGAAAGTTAACGCCTTTGCCCTACGCCTCTCCTCTTTTGATATCTCAGACACTGGCTTGTGGAACATTGCACTCGCGGTATTGTAATGAAAGTCACCACCAGATTTGAAAATCTCACGGAACACATCCTCATCTGCCATCTCGCCTTGGCATCTCACTTCTATCTGCGAGTAATCACAGATGACAAGCTGATGGCCTTTCGATGCAACAAACAGATCACGAAATTTACCATTGGGAAAATTCTGGAAGTTCGGCTTGTCACTTGACATACGGCCCGTCTTGGCACGGGAGATTGAGAAGTTTCCTTTTATCCTTCCGTCATATACTCGTCCAAGCAGAGATTCACCAAAAGAACTGATGATTTTTGCCCTCTTCTGTCGTACCGTATAAGCCCTGAAAATCTTTACCAAAGACTGTGGCACTAGTCCCTTGCTTATCACCTCACTGAGGGCCACTGAGCCATAGGAACGCATACCTTTGGGGGTCTTGGGCCACCGATAAACCTTCCGTCTTTCTTCCCGTGGAAGATCAGCTAATTTCTGCTCAAACCATACGTCAATCTGACGCACCGATCCCCAATTCTCAACATCGTCACCGACCTTCCATCTGAGGTAGGATTCAGCAGTCTCATACCCTTTCTGAAACTTCGCTATGAACTGGGCGTGGGAGTCAACATCGAAAGTAAATCCGTGGAGTTGCATCTCGACTACCATGGGTACAGCACCGAGCAAAACCTCATATCCTGACCGACAATCTTTCTGATCCATCTCCGCGGAAACTAAATCCCATATCTCTAACACCACCCATGCATCGGTAAAGGCGTAACCAATTTGCCCATTAGACAATTCCTCACGGCCCCACCCACCTTTCTGAAATGACTTATCAAGTTCGACCCCGAGCAATCTCTTACTCATATCATTCAAACTCATGACGCCACCCACCATTGCTGAGTACGCAAGCATTGTGTCGTGAACTTCTATGTGTATATCAGCATCTACGAACCATGTCTGTTCAAACACAGCATTGTGAGCAACATATACATGACCTTCCATGACCTCTTTAAAAGGTTCAAGCCCGCAGTCACCGACATCAATAACAATCCCTTGATCGATATCCCCACGGTAAATCTGGAGCAGTCGAACCCGACCACCCGATGCCCATCGCCCACTCAAATCCGTGGTCTCAAGATCGAGTCCAAAGACCCCCTCAAAACCACTCATCCACTCACTCAAATCCCGAAGCAAAGTTTCACCAGTTACGAGGTGAGAAAGGGGAGGTACATTTTTTGACCCGATCCAAGACCTCACCTTTCTCACTCCAAAAGTGCCAACACTCTTCTCCGTACTACGCTTTTTTATATTAGTCATATTTACCTGTCAAATATACTCTTTATAGTAGTAGGGTGAGAAAGGGGAGATACCTCTACAGACCCCGCCATTACTGACTCCACGACCTCCCCGTTTTCCTCACTTTTCTCCGACCTCACCTCAACTTTAGGGGGAGGTGTACTTCCATGACCACCATCATCACTAGCACTTGCTGTTGGTAAACCGACCTCACCCCTACTTTCCGAAAAAGCAGAGTGAGGGTTTTTGCCCTCTTTTTCACTAGCACTTGCTGTGGGTTTATTGGAAACCTCACCTTTTACATTTTCAAACCCCTCAGATTCATCAGTTTCACGCCACCCACCCTTCGTAGTCTTGGTGGTTTTGCAGTAGTATTTGCCCTTCTTCCACTTCCGAATCCTCATTCCACGGGCCATGCCATCCTTAGTATGCTTGGGACATTTAGTCGCATAATCTTCCCCGTACATAGATTCCCAGAAAACTTTAGGGAAAAACACTAGGTCAGGTTCATCACGTTCCGTCCACTCTATGACGCCACCTATATTCACAGGTCTGTGTGTCAAGAAGTGCCGCACTTCTTCCATGATTTCATGCTCTTTATATCTTGCGGTCTGCTCGTCCAGAACCTGCTGATTGATCGCATCGTCTGCATCGAACCACCATTTCTCTCCTGATTTGTAGCGAACGCAAGCCTCTGCCCAGAGCATATCCCTGTTCTTTTCCAACCACTCGATATTGATATCACCACCCATGCTGACAGGTAGAACTCTACGACTTCCTGACGAGTCATTCAGATAGCCACCATCACCCTCTGGGTTATGCGAACCTATGAAGATACAACGTCTTGGAAAGGTTGAGTCGAACCGAGCATAAGCCAGACGCATTGTGTCATGTGTACGACTGAGGAATGCTTTCTGTTGATTGATCTGAGTCTTGTTGAATGCCGCAAGTTCTGGAATCTCGATGATCCATTTGCCCTGCATCTTCAAGATAGTGTCATTGTCTTCAAAGGTATTCACGCTATCCGTGAACCATTCATCCACAGGACACAATGCCTTGGCACACGTTGATTTCCTGATGCCTTGATCGCCCTCAAGAATCAGCATCTGATCGGCCTTCACACCATCACTATTCAATCCACGGGCCACACCTGCGATTAACCACACAGCACCAACACGCTTGCAGTACTCCTCGTCAGATGTTGCCCCAATTTCCTTGAGCCACCTATCGACACGACCCACACCGTCCCAATTTAAGACCGATAAATAATCTTTTAAAGGGTCATATCTGTTGTCTCTTTTCTTAGAGATTACTTCAGCACCCTGATCGACCATGGACTTACTGACCATCAGGCCACCTTCGTTCATGTATGCTGTCATCTCTAACGTATCGTAATCTGTGATAGCGAGGTCATGATCTGCCCGTCTCCACGGCACAGAGTTAGCTACCTCAGATCGCTGTTGAAATTCGTTGTACCGAAGAACACCCTTGGTCTTGGGGGAATTCTCAAGCATCAGCTTTACGTTATACAACACACGCTCAAACCCACCCCGATCAGTGACTAACATCCTGTCTGTCCATGGAGTCCCATCGTCTGAGGAATCGAAAGGACTACAGGTTCTGTATGCCTCTCTCAGCTTTTCCCAAGTACCGCTATGGTTCTCAAACCAATCTGTGACGTCACCCTTCTCTTCGACATCATCGATATACCAGACTTTGACATCAATCCCTGCCTCGTCTAACTTACCCCCAACCAGAGTAGCGTGATCGCGACCCGCTCTATCAGAATCAGGAATAAGAAAAACCCGATAGCCACGCAGAGCATTCGTGTACTCGTCACTCCACTTGCCCGCACCATCGTAATTAGTGACCGCAACGCCCCCGTTTTTTTCAATTGTTTCGACATCTTTTTCCCCTTCAACAACACAGACAAACTCAGGCTCCCCCGTAGCTTGACTTTCAAGCAGACCCACTAACCCATATAGCGGTGGTGTCCCTTCAGGTTTACCAACTGCCTTAAACTTACCATCAACCATCTTGCCAATGGCGTACTTATTTTTGCCGTTGACTGAGGTCTTAGCAGTCTTGCGCTTGGTCATGAACTCCCGACCGTACTCGTCTATGTAATGGTACAGACTCTCAACCGCAGGGGCCGCGCGTGTAGCTTTCCACAACCCACGATCCCGTAACGCTGAGATGACTTTAGTTTGGGTACACCCTGCTCGACAGTACACTACGGTCTTGCCAGTTGCTCCTTCACTCAGCAACAAACTTCTGTGTGAGTCATCATGGGCAACACAATGAACTAAGAATGAGTCCCCCTCTTTTTCAGGAGAATCATCAAGTTGGTGGGCAAGGCTTGCTAAATTATTCAATACTGCTACATTACTTTCTGACATCTAAGACACCTCCGTTAGTCTTTGCCGTCCAAAAAAAAGAGCCTCCACAAGGGAGGCTTAAAGGGAACTCAATCAGCTTGAGTTAAAACGACACGACCATGGATGAAGGTAGTGGTTTGAGAGGTAGTTCATGCATTGCAACCACCCCATCTGTTGCGGGTTCGATAGCCCTTACAATTTTTAAACCTGCGTACCTCATGCCACTATTCAATTGGGCCA